>Ga0209431_10001386_pt1 | contig 20051 bp, 38 predicted proteins | sample RifCSP13_3_FD_184021 | JGI IMG/M metagenome (GOLD analysis project Ga0209431, IMG submission 184021) | Soil microbial communities from Rifle, Colorado - Rifle CSP2_sed 13_3 (SPAdes) (version 2) | ecosystem: Environmental > Terrestrial > Deep subsurface > Rock core/Sediment | place: Rifle...
CGAGGCTCGGTTGACTGCACAGCATGTGTTCTCCCAGAGCGCAACCTTCGCCTTCATCGCGGACGCGAATGGGTGCCAGGGGCAGCCGAAGCAGGTCAGGATGTTCCTGCCTGTGGTGGCTGACGGGGCAGTCGACGTCACGGGGATCAATGGGAACAGCGTGACGTACTGCAACTGCGTGCTCCCCGACTAAGGTGCGCGCATGGAGAGGAAGATCAAGACACTGTTCTGGGCGGCGGGCTTCGCTCTGCTAGCGACGGTCCTCCTCTCTGTTTGTGCGTCACCGACCACCCCCAGCACGATGTTCACCTTCCCCGGCCGGAGTCAGGCTGAGGTGGTGGTGCTCAGCGCTGATGCGGAGCGCATGTTCACTCAGGTGGCGGTGTGTGCGGATGCACCAGGTGCTCGTCCGGAGGGGGTAAGAGTGAGGCTCTACCTCCCTGGGACGCCCTGGAACTGCCCACCGAACACAGGGGGGTGCATGCGCTCCATGCAGGAGATGGAGGTGCTCGACTGGCGGGCTGGGGTTGGATACAGTGAGTCCTTCGGCCATGAGTCGGTCCACCTTGCGAGGTATCTTGTGAGTGGAAACGCGGATGTGAACCACACCGGCCCGTGGTGGGTCGGTGGGAGGGCGTGTCAGGCGGGGCTACAATGAGCCAGGACGAGGTGGTTCGCTTGAGAAAGCTCCTGTCCCGTGCCATGGGTCGGGTCAGGCACCTGGAAGATCGCCTTGAAGAGGCAGAGTTGCGTGTCGAGTTGGCTGAGGTGAAGGTGGTGTCGCTCAGCAGCCTTCCGCAGATGTGCGGATGGTGTGCTGGCTTGAAGGGAGGAGAGAGGTATGAAGAGGACGCTCTTGGAGGTCTTGATCGTGCTGGGGTTGGCGATGGGAATTGCCTGCACTCGTGTCGAGTACATCGACCGGCCGACGCCGGTGCCTAGTCCCAGTCCAGCGCCAGTGGTGGTGGTGGGGTGCACCTCGGTTCCTCGGGAGAAAGGTGACTGCTACCGCACAGATGAGGATGTCTATCTGGAGGCAGTGGAGGCAGCTCACGAGGCCGCGGCGCAGGAGCCGGACCTTCTCTACAAGGGCCTCATTCAGGGCGGGCAGCGTTACATCGGGTTCATCATCGACAACCTGAAGGGGAAGGGCCTGTGTGCGGGGGTCTACGAGAACGAGGAGGTTGCGGTCTGGGCTCTTGGCGCGGCCAGGAGTGAGAACTGGGACTTGATTCTGGAGCCGGGGGACGGGCGGATCATGCCTAGGCGTGGGCCTGGCGCACACGACTACACATGCAGCCCCCCGACGACGGAGAGTGGGTCGTAAAACAAAGGAGAATGCGATGCTATCAGCACTGCTGTTGATGACGGTCCAGATCGGGGCCTGCACGTTCACGACGAACATCCCCGAGTTCGAGAAGGACGCCGAGTTGGCGTGCAAGGCCGAGCTGGCGATGTCGATTGACGTCACAGGCGAATACCCTGGGGACGTGGCGGTCACGGTGGAGTACGGCTTCGACTACGCATCCAAGGGCGCGCGGCGGGTGGCGGGCACTCCGGTTGCGGTCTCTGCTCGGGAAGCGGCGGTGCAGTCGAACCAGGCGATGCGCATACGGCACCCCGAGGTGCGCGGGTACACCTTGGCGATGCGCGATCGGAAACGGGAGTTGTGTCGGTATGTGTTCGACGCCGAGCACGGGGTTCCGGAGAGTGCAATGTGCGTGGAATGGGCCAAATGAATGTGAAGGACCTTTGGCCATTCGGCTACTACGATGTGAAGGAAGCGGCTGGTAAACTGAGCGAAGAACTCAGAGAGTGCAACTCTGGATGCGATGTGCATTTCACCCTTCGAGCTGCACTCGTAAAGGCGTTTGAGCTAGGTGCAGCTGGAAAGAAGTTGCGGAGTCGGGACGCAGGCATATGAAGAATCTTCATCCCCTGTCAAAGGTGCTGGTCGAGGAGATGTGGACCCTTCGCTCTGTGGAGGAGGCGTGGGAGATCGCCTCACGGTGGCTGTGGATGGCCACCGCACCAGCGCAGGTTGAGGACGCCAGGGTGGAGCCTCTCCCCGAGACCTGGGAGAAGACAAAGTGAAGAGCGTCACCGTTGGCGGGGAGGGGAATCTTCACGCGCGCCTGCGCAGTGGATTCTGGAGGCTCGGGGTCCAATGGAAGCGCGATACAACTGGTCGTGCTGTGAGGAAGTTGGCACAGCCCATTGTAAGGGAGTACTACAAGGATAGTCCTGAGGAGTACTTTCTACAGCGCTTGAGGGAGGATTCATGAGCTGGGAGACTGCGGCGGCGCGGAAGTGGATGTGGGAAGCACAGCGTCACATCGTGGGTGATGTGGGAATGTGGTGGTGGGCCAAAGGGGAAGATAGTCTAGCAGCGTTGCTCCGTGAGCAGCGCCGTGAGGGGGCGCGGGAGATGCGGGAGCGGGCACTGCACATCGCCAACCTGGCGCTGGAGGGTTTCTACAGCCCAGAGGACGTGGCGCGAGAGATAGCCGCGCTGCGCGACGAGCCGGAGCCGTGATGGGGGATATGGCAGACTGGCTTCTCGACCAGATGGACATCCCTGATCCAGATGGCTGCGAGCCTTGCGGCGTGTGCCAGGGTAGTGGGAAGGTGGGCCGAAGGATCTGCAAGATGTGCCGTGGAAGCGGCTTTGACCACGGCGACGAGCCGATGGAGGAGCGATGGGCCCTAGTGCTTGCCGGAAACGAGGAGAAGCATTCTGATGATAAGCCTGAAAATCGAGATCGAGGTGGAGTACGACGGGAACTTCGGCTTGGAGTACGTCGTGCGCGCGGAAAACATGCCGGCGTTCCAAGGCGCGATCGGGCGCGGGAAGACGCTGGACGCGGCCGTCCGAGACCTATTGGACCAGCGATGAAGTTGAAGCAGATCAAGACCAAAGCGGTAGAGTTTAAGCGGGTACGAGACATCGCCATCGCGCCGCGGTTGGGAGAGGCAGGAACGCTCATCCTAGCCCTCGTGGCGGTCGCGGAGGCGGCGAGGGTAGAAAGCGTCGCTCTGCTCGCTGTAGCCGGGGAGATCGAGGACGCGTCTGACCGCGATACCGCCTGGGAGCAGGTTCGTCAGGGCGCAACCAGCCTCGCCGTCGCCCTCGCCAAACTGGAGGCCCTGTGAGCTGGTATGTATGCTGGAGCTGCGGACTCCGTATCGGTCCCGATGACGGGCTGGAGATCGCAAGTCGCATCTGCTCTCTGTGCTGGCTAGCCAAGCACGGCTCTCCTTCCGGAAGCGGCTCGACGTGCGGAAAGTGGGAGGACGAGGAGGGCGAGAGATGAGCGACCCACGAAATGAGAAGCGGGCGCGGGAGGCAGCATCAGTCGTCTACGAAGGCGTTAGAGAGCGCTTCCTCTCTAAGCAAGGAGCGGGGGCTGACGGAACCGAGTTTTGGTGGGACTGGCTCGCCGTCTGGATTCCGGACCAGATCATCCGCGCCCTCGCGGAGACCCGGCGCGAGGACCAAGAGGAGATCGAGCAAGAGGTGCGGCGACTCATCGTAATCGAGCGCGCCACCGAGCGTGAGGTTGAGCAACTCAGAGCCATTATCGGAGAATACCTCGCGGACAACCCAGAAGCGTTCTCCGCAGAACTCAACGCGGGACTCGTCTCCGAATGGTGGAAGACCGACACAGCAGACAGACTGCTAGAACGTTGTCGTTCTGCGGCGCATTATTGGCGGCGAGAGATCGAAGCCATCGAGCGCGACCTGGCGGATGAGAAACGTGCGGCAGCGGTGGCGCGAGACGAGAAGGCTGAGGCCGAGCGCGAGGTTGACCTGTGGCGGGCCAAAGCGAAGATCCGCGACGGCACCTTTGGAGGGGTTGGTCCTGACACGGAAGAGGGAAAGAAATGATCTACCTCACCCGCTCCTCCCAGGTCACCTTCTCCGACTGCCGGCGGAAGGGGTACTGGTCCTACATCTACCGCAACGGTCTTGACCCGGTGACACCGCAGTGGCCACTCATCATGGGCCTCGTGGTGCACAAGGGGATGGAATTCCTCATCGCCTCCTCCAGGCTCGGTCCTGCTCTCGACATGATGGAGAAGGAGTGGGACCACCTGGTGACGGTGGAGCACACCCCCGATGTGAAGCAGAAGTGGTTCATCTGTGAGGCCCTAGTGCGGGGGTGGGCTAGGGTCAGGCTAGGACCCTTCCTAGACGAATTCGAAGTCCTCGACATCGAGAAGGAGGTGCAGGCGCAGCTCGCACCAAACCTCGTGCTCCAGGGCAGGGCTGATATCGTGGTCCGCTCCAAGCGTGACGGGGCTCTATACGTCTGGAACTGGAAGACCACCTCTGACATGAAGGAGTGGACGGAGAAGTTTGAGGATGACGTCCAGGCCATGACAGAAGCGCTGCTCACGCAGGAGGATATGAAGGAGCCTGTGAGGGGGTGCATCTTCGAGGGCCTATACAAGGGGTCCATGTACAAAGGAGTGAGCACCTCCCCTCTCGTGACTGGGTATCGGCAGAACGGGAACTGGTCTCATGAGGGGCGCGCCTCCGCGAAGACGGAGAAGCTCTCCGTGTGGGATAACTACCCAGGAGGGTTGGAGGCTTGGATTGCCGCACTGCCTGAGGATGTCGTGGCAGAGCAGTTCATCCGCTCGGCGCCGGTGATGAAGAATGATGACGAGGTGCGGGACTGGCTCAGGCAGGTGGTGAGGAAGTGGACAGACATTGAGTACATGCTCTCTCCGGAGGTGGAAGAGGAGGAGCGCCTGATCTTCTTCGACCAGAACAAAGGTTGGAGATGCCGCTGGTGTCAATTCCGCCCAGCGTGTAAGCTCCAGATGACGGTGGATGACATGCTTGAGGGCGGGCAGCTTAAGGTGAGGGAGGATCACCATGGCAGAATTCAGGAGTGACCTGGAAGACTTCCAGGAGTTTGGGAAGATTTACCGTCTCTCTCGTGATTGCATAATCACAGAGAAGATCGACGGGACCAACGCGCAGGTCGTGGTCCTTGAGGACGGAAGGGTCCTGGCCGGGAGTCGGAATCGGTGGATCACTCCGGAGGCGGATAACTTCGGCTTCGCCCGGTGGGTGAAGGAGCATGAGGAGGAGCTGAGGAGCCTTGGTCCAGGGCGCCATTATGGAGAGTGGTGGGGCTCCGGGATCCAGCGCGGGTACGGCCTGAAGGAGAAGAGGTTCTCACTTTTCAACGTCTCCAGGTGGAGCGAGGGCTTCGAGGGCGGCACAGCTCCGGCTTGTTGTCATGTGGTGCCTGTCCTTTACAAAGGACTTTTCAACACAGAGAAGATCGAGTTCTCGCTCGCAGGACTGGCCACTGGTGGATCCTGGGCAGCGCCGGGTTTCATGAAACCCGAGGGGATCGTGATCTTCCACGTCCCGAGTGGCCATCTCTACAAGAAGACCATCGAGAAAGACGAAGAGCCGAAGGGGATGAGTCATGCCAAAGTCTGAGCCAGAGAAGAAGTGCCAGTGCAATGCCTGCTCTCAGGATCCCATAGATGAGCGGCCGGTCTTCCTAAGACGGCAGATAGAGCGAGTGGTGCCCCAATACTTCTGGGTGAACTATCCCGGTGCCACAAACACCACAGGCTAAACGCGCCTCACGGCGCCTCGCCCGGCGCCTTGGACAGTGCATTGACTGCCGCCTCCCCCAAGGAGATTCGCGGTATAAGAGTCTTTGCAATATCTGTGGCTCGCGGAGGACAATCCTGCAGCGTCAGCGGTGGAGGAGGGCGAATCCGACCACGCGGCGCAGGCGCCCGGTGAGCATTAAGAGCATCATCTTTCCGATTGAGGGGGCCTAGGAATATCTAGTGGAGAACTTCTGGAAAGAGGCCGATAAACGCTTCTTTGATAGGATTACTCTCAAGAGGAAGCTGAAGCAAGATGCCTGTCATAGAAGATGGCGAGAGGCCAACAAGGACAAGATTCTACGTTGGGCGCACATACGTAGATCCGCAGTCCATCAAGGGCAACTAGTTGTAAAATCAGTAGTTTGGGAGGGCGCGAATGGTATTTGCCACGTTTGTTGTGAGCCCGTCACGCTAAAAGAAGCAACCCTAGAACACGTTATTCCATTATCTAGAGGTGGGCGGCACACGTATAAGAATACCAAGGTTGCTCACAAGAAGTGTAACAGCAGAAAAGGGGCACGCAAGTTTACATCAGCATGTCCTTGACATTGCCGCCCAGCGCAGGTTAGTATACGCGCTAGGGAGAGGCGGGAGTAAACATGAAACGAAACATCCTGCTCTACGGAGCAGGTGGAAGTGGCAAGAGTACCCTCGCTGCGCAGGCTGCGCAATTCACCTGGGAGTCAGCGGGGAAGAAGACCCGAGTGGTCAATGCCGACGGTGGCGGGACGGAGAGTGCCTTTCAGGCTCTCATCGACCTGGGCCGGGCGGAGGTTTGGAATGTCGATACCTGGGACGGATCCTCAATCTTCGCCGTCCTCGACCTCGCCAGTAAGGGATGGTGGCCCTCGGACACGCAAAGTCCGAACTCGCCGCTCCTCCCTCCCACCAAAGACTGGCGACCCTGCCCTACCTGCGGCAAAGACAGCGGCGCCTCTGGCCTTGCTATGGTCACCAAGTGCGCCGCTTGTGGAGTTGCCTATGGAAGCGGCACCCTGCTCCCGGTGCGGAGAGATCCAATCAACGGGCTGGAAGGTACTGGCCTGGTCGTTTTCGAGGGGCTTACCGCTTTCGGAGAACTTCTACTGCGACGATTGTGTTCAATTGATCCTACCGGCGGGAACGCCATCCCTGACATTGGTGGAGTCAAGATCGCCAGCCCAGGGATGCAGCACTACGGTGCCGCCCAGCGATATATCGGACAGTATGTTGCCAACTCCCGACAAATCCCCGGCGCGATGACCCTTTGGACGGCCCTTGAATTGCGCGCTGATGATGATGGGAAACCGCTCTATGGCCCAGCGCTACCGGGGAAGAAACTGACTGCGCTGTGCATCCCCTGGTTCACAGATGTCTTGCATCTTGACGCTATAGCAAAACGGGATGCACGGGGCGGGATTGAGAAGCGGGAAGGGCAAGAGATCCTGGAGAGGAAGCTTTACCTGGCGCCGCACTTCCCCTCTGATAACCCAGCTTACAAGTTCACCGCCAAGACCAGCGCACCAGCGGGTGGGGGGATGCCCACGATACTTGATCCTGATATGTCCTTGTTCTTCAGGGAGTTGGAGAAGGCGGTGACCAAGGTGAAGGAGGGACTTAAGTAATGGGCGGCATCTCGCGACCGGCCTACGTCATTGCAGTGCATGCGTCGTCAATATTCATCTCCGGCATGACCGTTGGTTTGCTACTGGGATATGTGCTGACGGCGCTTTTGAGCAGGAGGTGAAGTGACAGACGAGCATGACATGAACGAGGCCATGAAGACGTGGCCTGAGGAGCCTACTCAGGAGGTTCCGGAGAAGCCTGAGAGCCCCATCCCAGGGGCCAGCGTTGAGTCGATGGAACAATTGACACTGGGACTTGCTGACCTTCGCATCACACCTGGGACAGATGGTCTGCTGTATGTGTTCCTCCGCACTGGGAAAGGCGAGAACGATGAAGAGGAACATTGGAAGGGCTTGGGCATGCCGCCGGAGCTAGCGCTTGCGTTTGGCGGCGCGATGGCCGAGGCTGCATCCGAGATGCTCTTCCCTGAGATGGTCTTCGCGATGGACAACCCTAAGGGTCGGCAGGATAACTAAACTAAAACAAAAGGAAAAAGAAGAATGACCGAAAGCGGTTTTGTCGGACTTGACGAGCTGGTGACGAATGCGGAGCCCCTGGAGTCGGCGGATTACGTTGACTACGAGCTGATCCCGGTCGGTCTCTATGTGAGCCAGCAGCGCACGATCAAGGCGAAGGAGAAGACGGACGGGACGGTGACGTTCGAGATCAGCTTCTCGAACGGTCTGGACAACCCGGACAATGGAACCAAGGTGGGGAATGGGACCTATCCTCTCCGCCACTGGGTGAGCACGAAGAAGTTCTCCCTGCCTAACCGGCCGGGGCAGACTTCCTCAGCGGCTCAGTACCTGAGAGCGGTGGGCATCGACCCGAAGGGTGTCGAGAGCGTGAAGGAGGCCATGGAGGTCTCGCAGACCCTCCCGGTGAAGGTCTTCATCGGCCGGACCAACCGGACCGAGAAGCTGGCGGATGGCACCTACGAGAAGGAGACCCTCAAGACGGCGGACTTCAACATCGGGACGAAGGACGCGCCGGAGTACGTGCCGAGCGTGACGATCGGTGGGAAGACGATCCTGGGTCGGCACAAGATCCAGGGGTTCCGGGCGATCAGCTAGATTCACAAGCTTCGCAGCGACGCCCCCTCATGGTTAAGGGATGGACGCCATCCTGGAGGGACAGTGGCGGCTGCAACTCTGGTGCAGTGGGTTAAGCTGCATCCTCTCGCCGCAGCGAGAGCAGTTTGAAGCGACTAGTGCTGCGGACACGGCAAGCAAGCGGGCTCCGGGCCTTTAGGCTAGGCGATGTGCTAGGCATCGTAGCGCGACCCGCCTCGACAGATGCGCTCCCTGTGGCCCCGAGGGTGTCGGGGCACTTTTGTTGAGGGACCACTAGCAATTGAACAGCACCGCTGGGATCCTTGGGGAGCGTCGGAGATGCCTAGTGCTGGCTGAACCGAACAACGGCTCTTGGAGCCTACCCATAGATTCTTAAGTGGTCCCTCAACTGAAGTTTTCAATCGCGGGCAAGGCCCGGAGTGGGCCGCCAAGCTCATAACCTGGAGGCGCTGGGTGCAACTCCCAGGCCCGCCACTAATGATGAGGAGTAGTTCAGATGGTAGAACGCTCGGCTCTGAACCGAGAGGTCCTAGGTTCGACTCCTAGCTCCTCAGCCACTTGCGAACATTACGTAGACTTTTGGACACGACGCTGCGTGCACTGTGGTGAATTCGAACCTCCAGAAGAGGCGGAGGATTGTGACTCCTCAGCCACCTTTCTCAGGGATGTCAGGATTGACACCTATCGGAATGGAGTAGAGGTCCGCATCACCATGACTCACATCCCAACGGGGAAACAGATAAAGGGATCTGGGAGCAGTGAGTTCGATCTGAGAAGTCGCATGATCCTGCTCTTGGAGCAGACGGTGAATGAGGGATAGCTCAATGGTAGAGCAACGCGCTGTTAACGCGGAGGTTGAAGGTTCGAGCCCTTCTCCCTCAGCCAATGGGGGTGTGGTGTTAATGGAAGCACAGGCCAACTACCTAGAAGAGTGCTCAGGGAGAAACTGCCGAGAAGTCGGGTACTGTTACTGCATGTGCATGAGTAGGAGTCACTATCCAGATGGATGCGAAATGCAAGCAACCTGCGAAGACTGTCATTGTTGCAGCGGATGCTGCACTAGAGACCAGAATGAACACAAGCGCTGGTCTCTGTGAGAAGTGTGGTCAGGAGTTGAAACCTGGACAGTGGCCCTGGTGCCCCCATGAGAGGGGCGTGCATTACGGGTGGTTTTTCAGATGAAAATAAAACGGTTATACAGGGACGAGGTGTACTACCTCGACGACGAGTATGGGACACGGGAGGTAGAGATTTCGGAGGAATTCTTTCAGCGTTACACCGCTGCCGCTAAAGAGTGGGATGAGATGCAAAGAGAACTGCATAGGATCTGTGATGAAACAGATTAAGGATGCCTATGACCGACCCTGGCCCCTCGATGACGTAGTAGAGGGGGTCGGCCCTGGGTGGGAAGACATCGTGCGCAGACTGGTGACGGATCTTTTCGCCCTAGGCTGGGATGGGGATCTGCACCAGATCAAGGAGAAGTTCGGTGGGCTGCGCTTCTATATTGGTGTTGGGAATGAGGCCCTATGGAAGCGTATTGACCAGGCAGAGGATGAGTCGATGCGCACATGTGAGCAGTGCGGCCAACCTGGTGAGACGTCCAGCTGGGGTGGGTATTGGATTAATGCCCTATGTCCCGCTCATGGCAAGGAGCGACAGGATCAGATAACTGCCGACCGAAAGGCGGCAGTCGGACGGAATCACGCGCTGGCTGAGGAGCGCTTGCAAAAGGGCTAAGATTGTGTTACGCTTGGTCTTAGCCTGGAGGCCCAATGAACCGAATCTTGATTGCCGCGTTAGCCATCTCCCTCAGTGGGTGTGCTCTCTTGAAGGAGCTTTGTGATGTGGTTCCGCCTGCGCCTACTCCTAGTCCTACTCCTGGACCATCTCCTTCACCTAGCCCTACCCCCAGCCCGACCCCTGAGCCCAGCCCAACTCCGGAGCCAAGTCCAACTCCGCCTCCAGCTGAGTGCATCCCGCCACAGCTTGAGGAATGGAATGTGGCGCCAGGCGTGGCGGGACATGCTGTGGCGGTTAATGCGGCCATGATCTCCCTGAGTGGATGCGCTCCCCAGACCGACTGTCGATTCCCCTCACCGACTCCAGAGGCATGGCTCCTGGCGGTGGCTGCAAAGCTCCGGTCCCAGGGCCTGTGCGCGGGACTGCTCCGTCCGGGGGAGGATCAGATTGGTGTGGGCCTCACGGCGGCTGGCCCCTTCGAGACCTACCATGTGGCCACCTTTGGTGGAAATAAGGTAGGCTGGGCGCCGGGCTCCTTCAGAGATGTCTGGTCTATTCCTCAGGAGTAGGTCTGATGCATCTCCCCTCGACCTGGCGGCTGCCCTTCGGGTGGGTTGTGGAGATCAGGCAGGTGAGCCCCTCCTATCTGCGCAAGATGGCCGGGGAGTGCCGGGGTTTCTGGATGGACTTCGGCTCTGAGGGACTACCCGAGAAGCTTGGGCGGATCTACCTGGACAAGACCATGGATGATGGGAACACCTTCGACACCCTCCGACATGAGATGCAGCATGCCCTGACTGACTGGGGCGGGAAGATATGGCAACCGTGAGCGATAATGGCTGGCTTGAGAAACTGATCCTAGACAACCAGGAGCGGACAGAGAAAAGACTTGACATCCTGGCCCAGGATGTGCTTAACTTGCGCGTAGAAGTGACGAGACTCTCCACGGCACACGCAATCAAATCAACAATAGTGGCCGCATCGGTTAGTCTCGTCGCTTCTGCTACGTTTGCGGCCCTCGCTCAGCGGTGGATCGGCTGATGTTCATCAAAGAGGGCGTCAAGCTAAAGGGAGTGCAGCCAGAGACGGTTCTGGCTATGGGCGTTTGTGATGCTGTGTACAAACAGATGGGCTTCCCGAGTGGAGAAGTCACCATCACATCAGTGATGGACGGCCAACACATGCCAGGGAGTCTCCATTACAAGGGCCTGGCGTTTGACTTCAGGACTAGGGATCTTCAGGATTGGGAGAAGGACACATTGGTGAAGAACCTAAGGCTCCGCCTTGGGCTTGAGTATGATGTTGTCCTGGAGCCGGACCATGGGCACGTCGAGTTTGATCCAAAGGGGTGAGAGGGTGAGCGAGGAGAGAAGGCAAGAGGCGGGGAAGAAGTTTGACATCGGTAAGCTCAGGTATGATCTAGTCCCAGTAGAGGCAATGGAGGAAGTCGTCAGGGTCTTGACCTATGGTGCCTCCAAGTACGGGGATCGTAACTGGGAGCAAGGGATGTCTTGGAGTCGAAACTACGCCGCCGCACATCGACACCTAAAGGACTTCTGGAAGGGTGAGGATCTGGATGATGAGAGCGGGATCCGCTCCCTCGCCCACGCGATTGTCGATTGTTTGTTCCTCCTTGATTACCAGCTTAAGCAGCGAGGGACGGATGATAGACCGCTGGCTACGCATAATGCTGCTCAGCATATTCCTGGGCTTGCTGAGTGTCTTTCTACCGAGTCTTTGAGGGAGCGTCAGCTGGAACTACTGTGGACTGGGGAGATATGAACAACCGCTACGTTGACCTATGCGAGCGCTGTGGGCGGGAGTTTGAGCTAGAGCCTGGAGAGGTCAGTGAGGGAGTGTGCTGGGTCTGTTTTCACATAGAGCGTAGAGAGCGTCAGGCGAGACGGTGGAAGGAAGAGGATGAATGAGTGAAGCTAAGATTCTGTTCCTGGACATCGAGACTGCACCCAATGTAACTTGGACCTGGGGTGTGTACCAAGAGAACGCCATCGCTGTGAAGGAGCATTGGTATATTCTATCCTACGCAGCGCGGTGGAGGGGCGAGAAGCAGATCATCTACCGGGGCCTGAATATGTACTCAGGCTACAAAGGTGGTGACAGCACGGAGAAGAAGCTGCTCGCGGATCTCCATGCCCTTCTCTCTGAGGCTGACATTGTGGTCGCCCACAATGGGGCGGATTTCGATGTGAGAAAGATCAATGCACGGCTGATCGCTCATGGGTTCAAACCTCCCACGCCATACAAAGTCGTGGACACCAAGCGAGACCTAACCCGCGTGGCGAGCTTTGCGTCGAATCGCCTTAATTGGTTATCGAAACAACTTGGCATTGGGCAGAAGACGATGGATCATCATGACTGGGCCATGTGGGATGGGTGCATGAATGGTGATCCTAAAGCGTGGCGTGAGATGGAGAAGTACAATAGGCACGATGTGGTGCTCCTGGAGGAATTGTACGAGATCCTCTCGCCTTGGATTCGACAGCCAAACGCGAATCTCTGGGCCGAGGAAGCAGTGTGCCCAAATCCAGCATGTGGGTCGAAGGACCTAATCCGGAGGGGCTTGGCTCGGAGTAAGACACGCATGTACCATCGCTTCCAGTGCAAGGAGTGCGGTTCTTGGGGGCGGTTGACGAAATCCACCAAGGCCGTCACGATTACGCCGACGACAGGGGATATTGGGTGAAGCATGTGGGCGCTGATTCTCTTGCTACTCGCGCCTGACACGCCGCGCCTGGAGGTCCACTCCTTTCCACCAATCAGCCTGGCCTTCCCATCACGACCGGCCTACGTCACGGTGACAGCGGAACTCAAAGGACCGGAGACGGAGGAGTTCTATTGTCCAGAGGTTGTCTTCATCTCTGGATTTGGCATTAACCGAATCGAGTCGAAGGTAGAACAGGACTGCGTGCCCTTTGAAGAGCGCAATGTGGTGCCACCGATTCCACCCGAATGCCAGATGCGCCTCCGGGATGGAAGCATCATCGTCCCTGCGTGTTATCATAACACGCGCACGGCGCCGGGGTTTCCAAGACGCTGGACGAGACGATATGTGGCGGGGCAATGCCAGATTGAGGGGGAGACCTGTCAATATACGGTCACGGTGGAGTTGAGGCGGAATGGTAGGACTTTCAAAACAGGCTCAACAAACTTTATCGTGCAGTGATGCTCACCGAGCAGCAATGGACGAGGCTATGGGCGGGGCGGTGGCGGGAGCTTAGGGAGCTGACTCCAAAGACGGAGGAAGCGATTCTCCTGGGGCAGCTGATCCGGGAGATGGAGGAGAAGGGGGAGAAGGGGAGTGAGGGACAGAACTAAGGTCAAGATAGGCGTGGACCTGGACGGTGTGATTGGGGACTGGGACGGGATTGTGCATACCATCTTCGAGGCCCTAGGATATAAACTGAAGCCCGAGTCGCCCACCTGGGATTACCTTCAGGAGACTGTCTCCCCCAAGGATTGGAACTGGCTCTGGTCCAGTAAGGGCGGGCTCAATGTCATGTTCGGTCTGGAGAAGCCCTACCCTGGTGCGCGCTCCGCGATGCGGGCGCTGCGAGACCTGGGGCGTGTGCACATCGTCACCAGCCGGCCGGATAAGGCAGCAGACTTGACGAGGCGCTGGCTTGAGGAGCAGGGCATCCCACACGACAGCCTGACCATCCTGGGGCCGGGGAAGGTGAAGAGCGCCGAGGGCCCCTGGGATTTCTTCATTGATGATCGGGATAAGAATGTCCTGGACATCCAGAAGGTCTGCCCTAGGATCTATCTGATGAAGAGGCCCTGGAATGCAGACTTCCCTTGGCCCTTGAAGGTGAAAACACTAGGGGAATTCGCGGATGAAGTGGAGGATAGGATAGATGAAGTACAAGGGTGAGGTGGAACTCCGAATCCTGCGCAGCTACGTGGTGGACGCAGAAGATGAGGAGCAGGCGTTTGAGGAGCTAATTGCTATAGCGGAGGATGACCCTGACGGGGCGTTTGCGGAGGATTTCACGATTCTCGACAGGGATGTCTATTCGCTGGAGGTGGCGGATGACTCTGAGTGAGGAACTTGAAGTCGCTCAGCAGATGATCGCGGCAGAAGAGAAACTTCTAGAATGCCGCCGTCAGATCCTAATTAGCATCTTGGACATGGATCTCAAGCGATATGATGAAGCATTAGCTCAGGCGTTTTATTGGAGGAGTCAAGCAAACTCCCTGTCAGAGACACTAAGGTCTTTGGTCCTGGGGCGAGGAACAGCGCTGGCCCTTGGGATGGCGGAGGACTAACCCATGAAGAAGCACCATCAGCAGTGGCGCGAGATTGCCTCTCAGCTAGAGCCCAGCGCTGAGCTCGGTGAGTGGACCTGGAAGAAGCGCGATCCTGCCCTGCGCCTTCAGCTCCAGCAGGCGGTGCAGACACAAGAGGGGGTCATCGTGAGTCACGGGGAGCGGCAGGAACGATACTTGAATGCGTGTTCCAAGGCCCCTTGGGCGAGTAGATCAACTAAAACCAAATGGAGGAAAGCTCTTGGCATCGACTAATATCAAGTTTGCTAGAATCGACTTCATCACTGGCCCATCGCGGAATGTGCAGGACCTGGAGATCCATGTGAACTGGGTCTCCCATCCAGACTTTACAGTCCCGCCGAGGGGTGGAAAGGATGTCGTGCAGTGGATCCCGGTCTCTCAGATCAGGGAGATCACAGCCTCGGAGATTCCTTAAGGAGGAGATCATGCTTCACTCCTCAGCGAAGTGCCGGAAGGATCGCCCTGTTAGGCTTAAATGTAACTGGGATAGCAACATCTACATAGTTTGTCAATGTGCCCTAGATAGGTACAGGTGGGAAATCGTTCGCACTGTCGCACACTGGAGGGAGAAGGGGAGAGTTGATTGAGAAACCAGAAGCGTGTAAAGGATGCATCCTCTACGGCAAAGGCCAAGGCTTTAGCAGAAATGTCGGACGGCCCCTGCACGGAGTTGGCCTCGTTGGGGAAGCGCTTGGAGAGGATGAAGAGATCGCCGGAGAGCCCTTCGTTGGACGGGCAGGAAAGACCCTTGATCGGCTCATCACCAGAACCACCGACCCTCTCACCGGACTCACCCTCCGCCGGGAGGACTTCTTCATCACCAACGTCATCCGGTGCAGGCCGCCGGGCAATGAACTCACCGGCGCTCCCTACGAGCACGAAGCACTGGTGCGGTGTGCACGTCACTTCGAAGAGTCAGTTGAGGAGGGTAATCGCGCAGCTGGGGGAAAGATGCCCGTGTGGCTTGCCCTGGGTAATCAAGCCCTGCGACGACTCACCGGACAGTGGGGGATAGAGAAGCTCAGGGGGTATTATCATGAGTCATCTTATGGGACAGTTGTGGGGACCTATCATCCCTCCTACATCCAGCGCGGAAACTGGCATCTGTCCCGTGTGTTTCAGCTCGACTTGCTCAAGTCAATCAACTGTGCTAGGAATGGGCGGATCCAGCGTGAGCGTTCTTACCTGCTCCACCCTTCACCGGGAGAGGTGGATGCTTTTATCGCCGAGTATGAAGCCACGCCAGGAGCGGTCCTAGCGTTCGACATCGAGACCCCCTACGACAAGGATCTGGAGAAGGATGATGACTTTGCAATCCTCGAAGACCTTCCATCATATACGATCCTCCGAATTTCCTTTTCATTTAGAGAAGGAACTGCTCTTACAATGCCTTGGAGGGAGCCCTATATCGGAGCGGCAAAGCGACTCCTGGGAATGGCTAGAGACAAGACTGTATGGAATGAGGTGTTTGATGTTCCGCGACTGGAGGCAAATGACTGCCCAGTCAACGGACGAGTCGTCGATAGCATGCAAGCATGGCACTGTCTGGAGCCTTCTCTTCCCATGGGTCTTAAGTTCGTGGCTACCTTCTACTGCCCGGACTTGCCCCCATGGAAACTCCAGAGTCGTTCAGACCCAGAGTGGTACAACGCTGTTGACTCAGATGCCCTGTTGTGTTGCTACAACGGAATCAGTTCCGCGCTGAAGAAGCAGGGCCGGTGGGAGATGTTCCTGCGGCATTTTGTCCAGCTGGGAGGTCTGCTCCGAGGGATGGGACGACACGGCATAGCGGTGGACCGAGCTAAGAGGGCGGAGGCAAAGGCCCACTTCCAGGAGCGCCGCCTTGATGTGGTGGCAAGGATCCAAGACCTAGTACCTGAGGCGGTGAAGCCGAAGCATGTGTACAAGCTGGATGAGCGTCAGCTGAAGAAGAGAGGAACATGGAGAGAAGGCCAGATGGTCGTCATACAAGAAGACGCAGAGGTGAAGGCTGGATGGGAGATCCAGGACGGATGGCTGAGGCGTGTTCCGAAGAAGCGTCCTGCTGCGGTGTCTGCCACGAAGCGGAGGCGGAAGAAGAGTGTTGCAATTCCCGAGCAGTGAGGAGGCTGATGCATGAAGCTTGAATTCGACATGAAGGAATTGGAAGGGTACTATGCGGAGGAATATCCGGACTTGTTCCGGATGGAGATCGAGAACGCCATCAAGGAGGTCCTGCGAGCAGTGGTGAAAAAGGCCATAGCTAAGCATGAGCAGCGGATCATGGACATGATTCTTATATCCCTGGAGAAGTGCACCGAGATGGATGGGGCGATTCAGATCCCGCCAATCGAGTTTAGGAAGGCTCGGTGATTGTTAACCGCTGGGCCCTCGTCGAGCCCTTCAATCCATCTTCCACTTATCACGTCCGAGATTACATCAAGGCGAAGGGGTACAAGATGCCCCTGGACCGGAAGACCAGGAAACCCACCACTGGGAAGGAGGGCCTGATCACTCTTATCAAGAAGCACCATGATGCTGTCCTAGAGCAAAGCCTAGAGGCACGGCATCTCAGGAAGGCGGAGGGGTATCTTGATGATGCGATGCTCGGGCGGGACTCTAGATTCCACCCAACGTTCACAACCAAACCCGACACCGGACGACTTGCCTCAATCAACCCGAACTTCCAAAACGTCCCCAATCACGGAGTCGATGCAGAGCTTGCGAAGGCAATACGCTCCACCATTATTCCAACAGTTGGGCACGTCCTTGTGGAGCTGGATTGGCGCAACATCGAAGCAGTCCTGACAGGGTGGTTTGCAGGGGATGAGGGCTACATGCGTCTCTCCCTCCAGGACAGCCACACCTACTACATGTGGGCGATCCTCTTCGACAAAGGCATCGTCAAGGACATCCCACCGGACATGCTGAACCCAGAACTAGGCGTCGTGCTCAAGACCTTCCGGAAGGAGTGGGAGAAGTATGAACTCGCACCGGGCCAAGAGGCGCGCCACACGGCGAAGACGGCAAATCTGGCGACGTCGTATGGGATGGGCGCAAAGCACCTTTCGGAGCTCCTAAGGATTCCCATCACCGAGGCGATGGCACTCCTCGCGGTGAAGGATCGGATGGCACCTAAGGTCGCTGTGTGGAAGGAAGATGTCATGGACCGGGCGCATTATCAGGGGTTCTTGGAGAATCCCTTCCTGTACCGGAGAGCCTTCTTCAATGTCAAGCAGAGGAATCAGTATGGTGAATGGCGACCAGGGGAAGAGGCGAATGAGGCGCTTGCGTTCCTCCCGCAGAGCACGGCAGCGGGGATGTTCAGAGAGACAATCCTGCGGGTGGCCGCCTTGCCGGGTTATGGTAAGGTGTTCCACATCCTGGTGCCCATCCACGACGCACTACTGCTTGAGGCATCAGAGGGAGATGCAGCTGTGGAAACAGCGGCTCGGATTCGAGAGTTGATGGAGCGGCCGTGGGCGGAGTTGGGAGGACTGACCATCCCGGTGGAGGTGAAGACTGGGACTAATTGGGGGGAGATGAACTAATGTACAAACGTGGCGACTTGAGGTATGATGAAGTCATAGACGCCAGAGGTGATTACAATGAGGGTCACTGGGTGTTCCTTCCACATTCTTGTCAAGATTGGGTCATCGGTGGGGAGGAAGAGGTGAAGGCTCTCATTGGTGATCTGCAGCGGTGGCTGGAGTCGAAATGACACCCCTCATGGTGGCAGTGCTTTTCACACTCATTTGGTTTGGACTAATCTCAGGAGGAAACGATGACGGCAGATCGGGCACTTAGTACGCATGTGGAGGCGGTGAGGAAATATCTGGTGGCCCTTGAGGACGGCCGCGTCTCCCACTACACCCTAGGGGATCTATTTCAATTGGTTGAAGATACTAGGCTCGCCTTTGAAGATGCTGCCCTGGAGGAAACTATTCAACAAGAGGAGGCGGAGCAAGAAGCTCCTTAGGATGCCTCCGCAGCATTTCCGCCCTCACCCGCGCCGACTGCGCAGAGCGCAGCTCCTTGGTCACGGCCTCAAGGACAATGCGCTTCCCTGCGGGAGTCAGGTTCTTGTAAGAGGGCGAATCAAGCAGCTCCTCAAGGGTGGGCTGCATGAACTTCTTCCCTTCCTCCTCCATCTCTTCAGACTCTTCTAGACTCAATTCATACCCCGCCCCCTGGGGACCTTTTACCGATTCCACCGCCCTGGGGGGCGGGACGTTCCTCTGGTAGTACTCCTCTCCCAGCTTCCCCTTGAATGGCGCCTCATGCACAGCGGGGCTCACTGCGCCCAGGATTGCGAGGGGCGCCATGGCCATCGCCAAGGCAGGGTCCTCCTTCCACAACTCAATGATGTCCTGGAAGGCCATGGGGGTTGTCAACTCGCCCAACTCTCCCTTCCCAGTGAAAGGGACACCGACCCGAGTCTTTTCCCCCGTCACCTCTCGACCCACCAAAATATCCACCAGGGTGGAGGGCACAGGCGCGAGGCGTGACCTGCCGAATTGCTTTAAGACATCTGCTCTGGATTCCTTCTGTACCTGCCCATACTTGGTCTTCCGCTCCCCGGTGATGAGCTGGGCTGCGGAGCGAAGATAGGGCTGCACGCCCCCAGTGAAGTCCAGCCGAGCATCTCCCTTCCGGACCTTCATAAAGTCGGACGAGCGGGGATCCTCTTCAACCTCACCGCCAAGAGCGGCTGCGCTGGCGTAGGTCACCGCCGTGGCCAGAGAGATGAATGCTCCCAGGTCGAGCACCCCCTGCATCCGCACCATCCGCTCAGCGGGGGTCATCTTAGCCCACTTCACTGGATTCGCTGCATCCATCAGGAGTTTCCCCAGGTTCAGACGTGAGTGGATCATGCGGGGGCTGAATGCTATAGCGTTTAGGAGTTTCTGTGCGTTTCGATACCCAACCGCCAATTCACCCTTCCCCCTGGGCAGTGCTCCACGACCGGACAAGTTATTGACCAAATCCAGTGTAGCCTTGTACGCAGCAGGATCACTATCTGGTGTGAAGCCCATCCGCTCAAGTTGCTTGAACTTGTAACTCAGCACATCTGCCCTGGCCTTGTTCAGCATCAGGGTGAACCCGCGCTCTGTGCGGGTGAAGGGGTCCACCTTACCCAGGCCGATCTTCCTGAACCCCTCAGCGATCAGGCGGGTTCCGTAATGTGCCTCCTCAGGGCGCACACCGGCCTTCGTGAATTCGAAGTCAGAATTCAGATTCCGGGCGACGCGCTGAATCTCTAGAGTCTTGGGGTCCTTCCAGAAAGCACTCTCAAGCTCAGACGCCGCCATCGGATTGGCCATGGCCTCCTTGAACGCGGCCTTCACCACTCGGCCCATGACCTTGGGATAGCGCGCCACCAGCGGTGCTGCCTGCCGGAGACCGCTAAGGTCAAATCCCGCAATGGCTGAGCGGGGGACATTCATAATATCTGCAATGTCAGCCTTGAAGGGGGACTCTCGCGGGGCGCCCTCTGGGAAGAGGGGGAGCTGACCGGGTTCACCGCTGGGAGGTGGAGGAGCGCCTGGAGGCTGTCCCGGAGGAGGCGGAGGTGGTGCCTCAAGGGAGAAGGGGCGCTCTTCCGGGATGAAGTCCGGCTCTCCAAATTCCTTGGAGAGTGCTCGACCAGCGGGTGCCTCTTCAAGCCCTCCCATCCTGGCTTGATCAAAAAGCTTA
>Ga0209431_10001390_pt1 | contig 20030 bp, 27 predicted proteins | sample RifCSP13_3_FD_184021 | JGI IMG/M metagenome (GOLD analysis project Ga0209431, IMG submission 184021) | Soil microbial communities from Rifle, Colorado - Rifle CSP2_sed 13_3 (SPAdes) (version 2) | ecosystem: Environmental > Terrestrial > Deep subsurface > Rock core/Sediment | place: Rifle...
CGCGCTTTCTTCACTTACATGGCGTTACGCGATTCAGTCCAGGAAGGCGCGCTGTATGGCTCGATAAATCCCACCCTGACTCAGGAGATCAAGAATCACGTGTTGAACAGCTCTGAAATGATCCCGGACCTGATCACGAATGACGATATCACCGTGGAGCTGATTGGCGCAGCCTGTACGGGCAATAGCATCCGGGTAATGGCTGTATACCCCGACTTTCCGGTGACAATGCCGCTCTTGGGGACGATCCTGGGTCGGCAGACCGTCAGTATCAGTGCATCGGTCATCGATACGATCTTGAGTCCGGCATGTCCATGAGGATCGGCTTTCTTGAGGAGGTAACAGATGAAAGCAAAGCATAGGTTTTCTGAGAACGGCCAGGCTTCGGTTCTGCTGGCGATCGCCTTTATCGTGTTGTTAGCGTTTACAGCATTGGCGATCGATGGCGGCATGGTGTATTCCAACCGGCGGCATGCCCAGAATGCCTCCGATGCCTCCTCCCTGGCGGGGGGCAGTGCAGCCGCGCTATACCTGGAAAATCACTATGTCATGTATGGGGATTGGAGTTGTAGCGACGGAAGGGTGATCGCAGCTCAAAATAATGATCCTGCGGGTGCTAAGGCGGTCGCCATCGACCGGGCGGGAAGTAACGACTACTTGGTCGATACCGACACCACTGATAAAAATGGTGTCAGCACGGAGTGTGTCGACAATGCAGACAACGGCAGCTGGATCGATAAGTATCTCGACATCAAAACGCTGATCACCACCGACACAAAGACTGCCTTTGCCCACTTCGTGTATAGCGGTCCGCTGCGCAACACCGTCGAAGCCGTGACGCGGGTCCGGCCACGTACCCCGCTAGCCTTTGGCAACGCCATTGTCGCCCTGGGGCTGGATTGCGGCGATGGCGGTATAGTGTTTGATGGGACCAGCGATGTTAACGTGACCGGAGGCGGGATTTTTTCAAACTCCTGTATTACTGGTACGGGTAACATTGATGTCAACGTTTTTGGCGGCTTCGACATCAGCTGCGTGTTGCCGGATTGTTTTACCCAATCCGGTGGAAGCGGCTCGATCAACCCAACGCCTGAAGAGGATACCGGCGAGCCGCTGCCTCCATCTGCGTATGAGGTTCCTCAACCGGACTGCAGCGGCTTGACGAATCATGGGAACTACGATAAAGACGGCACGCTCGAACCAGGGAGGTACAGTGAGGTAAAGATCACCAATGACGATCATACCATGGAGCCAGGCTTGTATTGTGTAACCGGAGACTTTGAAATTAATGGGGGTACGGTCTCCGGAACCAGCGTGACGATCTATATCCTGACGGGGAATTTTCACACCAGCGGCAATGCGACAACCAGCATCACCGCCCCTCCTGCCAGAAGTTGCGGTTTGCCTTGTACCGCACAACGGGCTGTACCTGGCGTGCTGGTGTACCTGGCCGAAGGAAACACGAATGAAGCGACTTTATTGGGAACAGGCGACTCGGAGTTCCTTGGATTGATATATGTCCCGGATGGAACAGTCGAGGCCGGAGGGTCAAGTTCTGAATTGGCTGAGATCCACGCGCAATTGGTCGGTAAGGATGTGAAAATCCACGGCACAACTTCGGTTGTGATCAACTTCGATGACCAGCTGAATTACCAGTTGCCGGCTGCATTGGAGTTGTTCAAGTAATTCCAAGATTGATAATTGGGCGTAGGGGGCAATATTAAGGGCTGCCAATCCCACGGCAGCCCTTTTAGTTTATGATATAAATTGAGCGACCGGGCAGGCAACCCGGCGGCGCCCAGAGGGACCCACTTACCGCTGCTTCCTCTCGGACCTGACGGGGTTCGCAGGTGTCTGCCGCGCCGGACCCACCCGGCAGCTCGCCTGGGAGGATACCTCAGGTCTCAAAGCCTGTCAATCGATTTCACGCTCTGAGGCCATTATCACTTTTTGGGGTTGCGAGAGGCGTAAATGATTACCGCAACCAGCATCGCTGCCATGACTAAAATACCTAACCAAAGTCCCCAATTTACACCCTGAGCTGGCGGGGGTTGCGCGGTTATCGGGGTGATCGTGGGTGGGTTGGGGGGAGTGCTCCAGGTGAGGATATAAGCTACCAGATTATTAACCTCTCCTTCGAGAAGCGGACCGCCGTTTTCCTGGCTCCAGGCCGGCATGGCTGAGCCGGGGATGCCCCTTTGGATAGTCGCCTGGACCTGCAGGTCAGGACGAATAGAGGGCCAATCTTTGGCCAGAGTCGCCCCCACGCGCCCTTCGCCGTTAGAGCCGTGGCAGACAGCGCAGTTCTGGTCGAAAAGAACCGCTCCCTGATTGGGATCACCCGAGACGCCAGGTGGGGGTGTGATGGCGGGCCGGGGGATGGCGGTCGGGGTTGGGTAAATCAGCTCCGGCCCACCGGTCTGCCAGCTGAGAATATAGTAAACCAGGGCGTCGATCTCTTCTTCGGTGAGTGGCCCGCCGTTCGCCTGGCTCCAGGGTGGCATCGCTGAACCGGTAACCCCGTTCTCGATAGTCGTCTTGACACGCAGATCAGGCCGGATCGAGGGCCAGTCTTTGGCCAGGGTTGCGCCGACCCGCCCCTTACCATCAGATCCATGGCAAACGGTACAATTCTCGGCATAGACCTGCGCTCCCAGCTGGAGTTTACCCTCATCCTGCTCCTGAGCCAGCCCTGGAACAATCCAAGCCAGCGAGATGGCGATGATCCCCAAGACAACCAAACCGGCATAGCGGTGAAGGAAGGATCGCATGGTTTTGTTTCCTCTTCGTGCTCCGCCGGCCTACTTTTGGGCAGATAGGAAGGCGATTAAATCGTCCAAATTCTCCTGGCTGAGCAAAGTACCGAAATTCTTCGGCATGACGTTGTCAGGAAATCCTTCCACGACAAAGGCGCTTGGGTCCAGAACCGATTCGCGAAGATAGTCCTGTGCAGATTTTCCAGGTATGCGCGTGGCAGCCTGCGTACCAGCTTGAGTTAAATTCGGTCCGACGATACCGGTGCTCAAGCCTTCAATCGTATGGCAACCACCACAGCCACGCTCCAGGTAAACCTGCCGGCCGCGTGCGACTGGGTCTGCCAACTCCTCAGCGCTTGGGGTAGGGGTTGGTAATGCTTCCAACACGACCTGCTCCAGAGCGGTGGCCTCCCAGTTTAAGATGAATTTGGCCAGGTCACGGATTTGATCGGCGCGCATAGGGCCTCCGTAAGCTTCAGACCAGGCTGGCATTGAGGGTACCCCCTGGCCGGCAAACTGGTCTGGACGAGAAGAAGTGAGGCGTCCGCTCGAAACGGTGGCGACAACATAGTCCTCTAAGCTGCCGGACCAACCTACCTCTTTTAACCGGTTTGTGAAGAAGTTGCGGTCGTTCAGGGGGGGGCACAAGCCTGGAATACCCTCCCCTTTCGACCCATGACAGCCACTACAGTTGTTCTCGAATAGGCTGGCTCCTACCTCAATAGCTTGCGCTTGATGCTCTTCGGCCGCTCTGGCCATCCGGCCTTCCTCATTCAGCCCATAGATGATCATGATCACTGAGGTGAGCACGACCAGGATTGTGCCAAGAAAGATCTCGAAATTAAAGCGGGACATGGTGTTGGTTCACCCTCCTATCGGCGTGGCGTTATTCACGACCCCGGTCGCGGTGTATATAGATGTGGCGAAAATAGGTTTTCGTCTCGCCTGTTTCTGCATCATCCCAAACGATGCGCATGGTCACCTTTTTCAAGTTCTCCTGCCAATCCTCGGTGATCAAGACTGCCTCAGCGTTCGGCAAGTCTCCTGCCTGGATAGACTTGTTTACGAGGGTCGAATATTCGGCAAAAACGGTCTCCAGGGCTGGACAGCCGTTAATCATTTCCGGGCAGAGGTTATCGGTCGGAGTTGCGTTAACCACATAAACGCCTTGTTGGAGTTGATCGAAAGGAACTTCGTAGACGGGGCCGCTGCCTTCCTCCGGAGCCATATCCTGGATTATTCGGGTAGAGGCGATTGGCTCAATCCCATATTGTGGAAGTCCCATGTAACTTAGTGCGATCAGGATCATGACTCCCAGGATTCCAAGGGAGACAGCCACCGGCCGCTTCATGAACGATCGGTTGGGATTGCGGTCGATGTAAGGAACACCGATGAGTAGAAGCACAAGCAGCGTTGGGATAATTATTCCCATCAGGGTTTTATCGCCCAATTTGAGCATGCCCTGCAGCCACCAGAAATACCAGGGGGCTTTGGTGTCGAGGGGAGTCTGTTGTGGGTTGGCGATGTGCTCCAGCGGAGCGCCGGGATAGAAGTAGATTGTGACGAAAAAAAGAATAAAGAGACCAAGTATTGTCAGGTAAACCTCATGCGAGAGCAAGTCTGGGATCAGGTCGAGGCGCTGCTTGGTGTCCTTCTCCTTCTCTTTTGTTATATTCCCTTCTTCCAGGCGGGCAGGGAGCGATATACCGTGCTCGCGCGCGACCTTATAGTAGTGAATGCTGATCACAAGGATCGCCGCTAACGGCAACAGGATTACATGCAGCAGGTAAGCGCGCAACAGACCACCTGCGCCAATATCAGGAGCACCCCTTAATAGCAGGTTTAGTTGCGTGCCTACCAGAGGTGCGGCTTCTCCCATGCTGGTGCCGATCGTAACCGCCCAATAGGCCAGTTGATCCCAGGGCAGGAGATAGCCAAAGAAGCTAAGAAAGAGTGTGATTCCCAACAAAATCACCCCTGTGAACCAGGTAAAGGAACGTTCTTTCTTATAAGACCCGGTGAAATAAGTCCGCAACATATGCAGGAAGGTAAAAATCACCATCGCCTCGGCCCCGATGCGGTGCAAGTCGCGCATCAGGTTCCCGAAGGGGACATCGCTCATGATCTCCAGGATCGAAGTATATGCCTCCGATGGGGTCGGAGAGTAATAAACCATCAAGACCAGCCCGGTAATCAGCTCGACCATGAAAAAGAAAAAAGTGAAGAAGCCTAACCGGAAGGTATGGCTCAGGATCGTGCTGCCCTTGTGGTAGTAGCGCGGCCGGATGTGAAACAGGAAGCTGGTAGTGTGGACTTTGTAGCGTGGATTTGGCTTTTCGGTGGGCGGATCACCGCGCAGGACAGCGCGCAGTTCATTGATGCCCAGACCGGCAGTGATGATGCGCACACGGTTATCGATCGCCGTCGCCATTTTTTGGCGCAGGTCTTGAATGTTGATGGATTTCAGCATATTTATCCCCTGGCTTTCATTAAGGATAGAGTGGGAAAATCAGGCGTGACGAGCGCCAATGACCTTTTTACCGGTATCGACCTTAACGATGGCGGTAGGATCAGTTGGCACGGGTAGAGGAGCGCCGGTTTCAGGATCAGTCTCGGCGATCAGCTCACCCGCAGTGGATTCGATCCTGATGATAAAGCGGTCTAAGTTGCGTGGCGCTGGCCCTTTTATGTAGGTGCCATCTTTCTGGAATTGTGAACCGTGACAGGGGCAAGCGAATTTGTTTTCTTGATCATTCCAGTTGTAAAGGCAGCCCAGGTGGGTGCACACCTTGTAAATTGCCATGATTCCCCCCTTGGTATTGCTGAGCCAAAACTTGACTTTGGGGAAATTCTCTGGTTGGGCATTTGTTTCAGGTAGCTCTTCCACTGTCCCGATCGTGAACACACCGCCAAATTCCCCTTCTTTAAATCGGGGAAGAGAAAACAAAAAGGTCACGCCAGCCGTTGTGACTGAAAAGAATCCGATCGAGACAAGCCAGGCGAAGTTGAGGAACTCACGGCGGTTAATTATTTTTTTCTCGACTACTGCCTCTGTAGTCATCAACATGCTCTCCTCTCTCCAGTAATTTTCAATAAGTCAAAAGACTTAGTGTATTGTAGCACCAGGAGGATCAAATAACAAGATAAATCGGGTCAGATTTATACGTCTAACCGTGGCAGCAGTTTACCAAAGAAGCGGAATCTTCGCTATCCACCTTGATTAAACCAGGGAGAGTGATTTCCACTTCACGAAAGGGTGATTCGGACATCACCCTCGTTGAGCGGGTGTGGTATGATGAACGAAAATATTCCCCCAGGAGGGCAGCATGTCGCTGGTAGAAATCCACGGCCGTCTGGCGAATACTTCTTTAATATTTTTTCTGGTCATGGCGATGTGGGGCTTCTGGCGCTTCTTTCGCCACCAGGGGTTGGGGGCAAGCTTCTGGGGGGCGTTGGTGATCGCTGAAATTTTAATTGTCGTGCAAGGTGGTCTGGGCACATACCTGTGGATCAGCGGGCTGCGACCGCTGCGCGGTTTTATCCATATCCTATATGGCGTAGTCAGCGTGTTGGCCATCCCGTTGGTGTATAGCTATACCAAAGGCAGGCAGGAACGCCCGGAGATGTTGCTGTACGCCGTGGCGCTCCTGATCATGGTTGGGTTGGTGTTGCGGTCGATGGTGACGGGGGGGTAATAAGGGTAAAGTTTATACTTCACGGTGGGCTGCCCTCGACTGGGTAGCCAGCCGCTTTCCAGGCCTGCAAGCCTCCGCTCATGCAGGTTACCCGGCTAAAACCGGCCTGCTGTAAGGTGGTTACACCTTCTTTGCTCCGCCGTCCGGATTGGCATACTACCACGATGTCTTGATCCCTTGGCAATTCGCCTAAGCGATTTTGTAACTCATCCAGAGGGATTAGAATGCTATTGGGGATGTGCATCTGATTCCATTCGTCTGAATCGCGCACATCCAGGAAATATGCCTTTTGCTGGTATTTTTCATAGGCCTGAGTGATTGGGATTTCAGATGGAAGATTATTTGGGGATCTAAGCAAGAGATAGGCGCCCCCGATGAGGATGGTAGCTCCTAAGGTGATCCATAACCATAATAGGGTTTGCTTACGGGCTTTTTGTTTGTGGCGATATCCAGGACCAGATTTCGAGCCGGACTTCGATGATTTCCGCTTTTTTGGCATAATCGCCTCCAGTTTTTCTGGTTAATTATACGCCGGTTGGTTTTTAACTACGAGAAGGCGGTTGACCTAATTTCCAGATTCCTAATTTTATTTATTTCCGTATGGATGGAAGTACTCCGGTGATGTAAAGGGATCATCTCCGAAAAGTCAAGGATGTCCTGCGGACTTTTCGATGTTAGCGATGAATTTCATTACGCTATAAGGAAGGAGATGATGCCCTGCGTTTCTACGTAGTTATCACTGCATTGGCTTTTCTGCGATTTATTCCCGATGTTCAGTTTTTTTTCTACGAGAAAATGTCAATAATGCATATTTGGCAGGAGCAAGCGATAATAAAAAGAGAGCCATCATTAAGACTGTTGAGATCAGACACCAGGCACAGGTTGCACCGATCACAAATGGTTCGAGGAAAGTCAGGTAGAACGAGAAGAGCGTCCCGAAGGTGGTCATGACTAGCAGGGATATGGAAGCGTAGTCAGCCGTTTTTCCCTCGTGAAAACGGCCGATTAACCAGGCAACCAGGATCATCACATAGCCAACAATCCCCAATGTCCCGATAGGCAGAACGCCGAACAGCCAGGCGTACTCGCTCTGCTGCACAGTATTGCAATCACCCACCGGCCCGCACACGGCTTCAACCTGGGCAGTTTCCACATAAGCCAGATATCCAGCCACGCCCAGGCCGATCAAACACAAGATGGGGATTAGCCAACCCCACCAGCGGGTGATCGCGGCCTCGGCTTTGTTGGTCTCAGATACACGGCGGAAGAAGAATATCGCCCTGCCAACTGAAAGCATCATAAAAGTCAGGACAATTACCGCCAGCGTATTCCCCTGCCGATCACGGGCGAAATTAGCCCCCAGGCTGCTGGACTGGTCGCCAGTTTTGAGCAGTCCCGGGGTGGGCGTCGGACTGAGCACAAGCGGTGTGGGTGAGGCCGGGATGGTTGTGGCAGCGCTTGTGGGTGTGGCCTCTATCGGCTGGGGCACCTCGGTTGGCTGTGCAAACGCCATTGCCTCAACCAGGCCGGGGATAGCAGGCCAATCCACCCCGCCTTGCGCCAGGTTCTGCTCGATCAGGCCTGGAAATTTCTCTGGAATATCGACCGAGCCAACCAGGTAGATGTCCCCTATCACCAATAGTGGCACGCCGCTGCTCTCCAGGTCGAAATGCTGCAGTGCAGCCAGGAATAATACCTGGCCATCGGGCTGTGTCACATCCACACCCACGATAGATAACTGCTCGCCGTACTGTTCAAATAAGGGCGGAAGAACTTCGGTGATGACCAGATGGCAGTGGCCGCAGTTGGGTGAGTAGAACAATACGGCGTGCACTACAGCTTCGGTAGAGAGCGTGGAAGATCTTGGCGAAGTCGAGAATAGTAAGGGGAATAACAAAGTACAGATCAAGGGTTGGTTCATGGTTGTGTAAAAAGAGATGCCTCTCATAGAATGGATACGATCCCAGCTATGACCAGTCCTCCAAGGGCAGAATAGACGGTTCCGTGAAAAAACCTCGAAAATGGAACCTGTAGTCCTTATATTCTTCCATTCCCTCACTGCCTGGGATGATGACAAAACGAGGCGTGAGCGTGCAGAACATCAACCAATCCAGGATCAGCCAGTCTACGAGATTGAAAACAAATACTACCCCAGCAGCGTTCAGCCATAACGCCCAAAATTGTGCGTTGCCCTGCTCCTTGAGTGAAAGCGTAGAGAAAAATGATCCGAGCAAAAGTAGCAACATGAAAGGTACACCGAAAATATAGGATAGTTTCCTTTCGGCCTGGGTCTTTTTGGGTACTTTCTCCTGGATTCTGGGGGGATAATCATGCAGGAAAATGCGTGGGTTTATCCGCAAGGCGAGAGTCAGCCATAAGGATGCAAAAAATGAGAGAATCGCACCATCAATTAGAATTTTAGTAAAGTTGGGCATACTTATTCCTTGCTTCGTCAAAGTGTTTTGTTTCCAGGACTTTACAACTTGTCTTTACGTAGGCACTTTGCCATGAAACATTGAATAGGTAAAGAAGGCATAGTAATCTGGATGGTCCACAATGAAGTCTTGTGAGTCTGGCAGGCACAGCCGCCGGTATTCTGCCAGATCTTCTTGTGCCAATTCTGCCTCCACGCCTGGCCAGCGCATCTGAAAGAGAGCTATCATGGCGTTGCGAAGGTCATCTGAGAGCGGGGCATACACATCGCCTGCCAGGGTTCGGGCTGTGAGTCTCTGCAAACCGGCGTCACGCAACCACCCCAGCGCGCGGGAGAAGTGTGACTCCGGCTTCTTTCCCTTGACGAAGGGGGCAATCCCCGAAGAGGTTGCATTCAGGCGGGCTTCCAGCACAGGATTCCCCGGAAGGAGTTTTTCCGATGACCAAGCCAGGATGGCTACGCTGCCGCCGGGCTTCACAACCCGTGCCAGTTCCTTCATCAGCGGCAAGGGTTCGATCGGCGCATATCCTACGCAATTCGCGCTCCATACCCAATCGAAGCAATCATCGTCGAATGGTAGTTTCTTCACATCTCCATTTTTCAGGGAGATCTGCTCCGATAAGCCAGCTTCCTCTACCATTTTTTTAGCAAGAATCAAAAACTCGGGAGACAGGTCGAGTCCGGTTACGTGACCGGCAGATCCCACTGCTTTGGCCAGTAACATGGCCTGCAGGCCAATGCCACAACCCGCATCCAGTCCCCGGCTCCCCAAAGGGAGTTGGAGAGCCTGGATCGCCGATAGGACGGTTGGCTCTACCAGGGGATTGGTGACCATCAAACCGTGTATGTAAGATTCCATATCAGTCATATCAATCCTCCAGAATCTCTACCATCCCCTACCAGAGGGAAATTTGTGCGTGGCACTAACGCGGCACAACGACCGTTCCGAAGGCGATGGCTACTGTATAAACTGCAAAGCCCAACCAGCCCACATCAGACTCCTATTCTGCTCCCGCCACATCAAGCCGATGAAGCCCAACTGGATCAGCAGGGTGACAGACTAGATGATAACCCGTTTCAGTGAAGCTTGTCATGGTTACTCCTTGCTCCGTTGGGCATACCAGCCAGTTTTGACATTGGTACGCACATCAAATTCGGGTACAAAAGGTTTGATGTCGAGCAGCGGCGTGCCGTCCAGCATATCTACGCCTTCAACATCAAGAATATTTCCACGGCGCGTCAGCAGCCGAACAATTGATAGGCCAATTGGGTTTGGTCGACAGGGATGGCGTGTGGCAAACAGGCCGCGCAACCGGTCATCCAGAAACGGCTTGACCTGCAGGGTGTAACCATCTGATTGGTGAAAAGTATACAGCAAAATGATGTGCGAAAAGCCTTCCAAATCTTTTAGGCCTTCAGCAAATTCGGGGAAAACCTCCACATACCCAGACACCTGTGAACGCGTGGATTGGATGGGGGTCTGGTTCTTATCGGTGAATGGAGAGTGAAGGATGCCAATGGGTTTCATTACCAGTTCCATTTACCTCTCCTCAATGTGATCAATTGGACGCCTTCCACCTGCTGGAAAGAGGCCCCCTGCCCAACCGTGCGAAGAACAGCGGCCTCATCGACTACCCTCGAACCAGAAAGGATACTTACCCCGTGATTGTACAGCACAGGCGAAAGCGGCGTGCTCGGACCCAGCATCATCACCAACGCCTCGGGGCGGCATAAAGCCAGTAACCCATCCAAGGTATGGTTAATCAAGGCGCTGCTAGTAATGGCAACCACATCTGCCTGTGGGATCAAGTCGGCGGCGGATTCCGCAGGGTATTCACCATCTGTTGGGTGTTGTTCGATGACCCACATCTGTCCAGCGGTGAGGCGCAGCTTTGAGATGAACGGAAAGTGCCCCACCAGCGCCACGTTTTTACCCCGTCCATGTTCGATTAGCACATCCACGGCGTTGACCTCGGCGGCGCCACTTTCGTCCACGGCGAGCAGCGAGTTGATCGCTGCTACACCGATGCTGGCTTCCAGCAGGTTGTCAGAGCGGGCGTATTCGGCTAGCTCGCGGGCGCTCTTCTCGTGCAAATGGCCCACACTGCGCGCCGGGTCGTGGCCGTGGGGCTTGTCGCCGGTGAAGGTGGAGGCCAGCCCGCAGAAGCGGCTGCATACCACTGTCCAATGCACGCCAACCAGCACTGTACGAATCGGCGCACCCATGTCCAGGCTGTCCAGCAAATCATTCAGGATGTTCATCTTGAAAACCCTCTACCAGTTTAGAACGATGAGATGCTTCTTCCATCAGTACCTCCCGCATTAGGTCACAGATGTTAATGATCTTTGGATTGGCGATCTGGTAAATGATATTCTGGCCGCTATGTTGAGTAGTCACAATCCCACCGTGTCGCAGCACACCCAGATGGCGAGAGATCACGCTCTGCGGGTGTCCAGTTGCTTGAGCGATCTCATTCACGCGCCTGGGGCCTTCGCGCAAGAGATGAACAATTTCCAGCCGAATGGGATTGGACATGGTGCGGCAAAGCTCGGCTTGAATTTCGTAGAAGACGGCTGGTGGCATGGTAATACCTCAATCGAACAGCTACACGCCAAGAAATCCTGAGAGCAGGAAGACAAAGATCGCACCCGTGATAATCCCCAATGCAGTGAAGTGGTGGTGTCCGTACTCACGTGCCGCTGGGATGAGTTCATCGAGCGTGATAAATACCATCACGCCGCCTGCAAAGGCCAGCGCGCCGGGGATGAGGCCCTGGAAGGATGTCAAAAAGAGTGCCGCGAACAGCGCCCCCACCGGCTCCGCCAAGCCGGAAAGAAAAGCCACCCGGAAGGAATCCCACCGGCAAACGCCGCTCTTGCACAGGGGCAAGGCCGTTGCGATGCCTTCGGGGATGTTATGGAGTAAGATGGCCAGGGCAATGAAAATGCCGAAAGCCGGCGTGTGCATATACCCGGCTCCCACGGCAATCCCTTCGGGAAAATTGTGAATGGTGATGCCGATCGCTATCAGGATACCCGATTTCAACAATCCCTGCTCGATGGGTGTCCTGTTTCGCACTTGTCCAGACCGGCGCCGGCCATGACGGTGGGGCTCCGGCGTATCAATTGCATTAGACTCTGCTGAATGGGGGATTTCTTTCACACCGAAGCGAATGTGGGGAATGGTAACATCCACCACGAACATGAAGATCGCCCCGGCCCCGAACCCAATGGTGGCGGTAGCAAAGCCTTGCAGTTCCCAGGCCTCGTTAACCAGCTCCAAGAAGGATAGGGTGATCATGACCCCTGCAGTAATACCCATGAGAAAACCATACTGCCGCGGCCCCGGTCTGCGGATTACGGCGATCAATCCGCCCAGCCCGGTACCCAGGCCAGCGATCAGGCTTAGTAGGAAGACAGTAATAATGGCGTTCATTTATTCGTAAGAAACACAAGAATGGTGCCAATATCGGACACTTCGACCAGCACCTTGAGCGCTTCGCCCCGCCCCAGGGCAATGTGGGTATCTCTCACAGTGACAAGAATCGGACCACGCCCGTAATTTTGCACGACCGTTACCTCAACACTAGGCGTAAAATTCAGGGCAACCATGCGGTGGGTGAATTTCTCCCCACCGCGCAACAGGCGCACCACACCGCGCCCTCCCGTTGGTAGATCAGATACAGCTTTCATCTTCTCGTTTAGAATGGCCTTGTCTGCATCGGTTCCCATGGACTACTTCATTTCCTGAAAATTCTGTAAAGCCTGTCGGACGCGCTCCGGGGTGTAGGGCAATTCGCGCATCCACACACCTGAGGCATCGTGAATCGCGCTGGCGACGGCAGGTGCTACGCCGTCCGTGGAAATTTCAGCCACTGGTTTTGCACCGAAGGATATATATGGGGTGTCCATATTTCCTATAGCTCCGATTTCATGTTCGCCGTCTTCCTGTGACAAGCGCTCGTTATACGTGGAATCATAGATACGGCCAGCCGGCCATCTTGCTGGAACAGCTTCTGCATCTTGTCGACGTCAATTGCTAGCAAAGTGCCCTCTGTCAGACCCCGTGCTGTGGAGACGTATTGATGAGGTGGTATAAGCGCTATAGTGCCCAGGGTTTCATCAGCCCCAAGCCACTCCATACGCGCCATCGAATCGTCCCCAGCAGTGAATAACACCTCGAGGTCGGCTTCCATTGACACGAAAATGGTATTTCCCGGCTCTCTTTCTTTGAACAATATCTGATCGGGATAAACGGTTATCTTCCTGCATAACCCGGCAACTTTTTCCAACTGGCTCTCGCTCAGGTTTGAGAAAAGCGAAAGACCTCGCAGTAAGGCTACATTTACACCCATAATCTCTCTCCTGATAAAATGCAAATCGATTTCCTGTTCAAAGGTTTCAGATCCAACACGGGGGTGCCATCGATAGCGTCTAATCCCCGGACGCGCAACAAATTTCCTTCGATACTGACCAGCTCTGCCACCGTTACACCGATGGGGTTGGGGCGCCGTGGGCTTCGTAGGGCGAAGACGCCCCGCTGGGGCCGGTTCTGGTCGCCGCGTGGGTGTTGAAGCAAATCGTAACCCTGAGATCGATGAAAATAGAACACCAGCATTATCTGGTGGCCTGGCTCAAGACCTTTTAACCCCTCGACCAGAGATGGATCGAGGATAATGTGCGACTCTGCCGAACGGATTTCGGCCGGCGCGGCATGTTCATCGAACTCGTTTTCCACGTGGGCGATCGCTCGAAGACGTAATGCCTGTGTGGCAGTTCCTGTGCCTTCACCCGATCCATCTCTCCTCTGGAGTTCCCTCCTCAGCTCCTCCTCCAACTCATCCAATTTCCCCATCATGGCCGGTGGGACTGAATGAGCCGGCCACCGTTTCTTTAGGTCTGCGATCTGGTCCTTGAGCTCTTCTACCTTATCTTTGCTCATCGTTATCACCCTGGTCGTGCTCATACCCTTAACCCAACCTCGAAACCATCCCAGATAGCTTCGAGAGCTTTTTGAGGCTGGACGGCGTCACCAACAAAATGCGTTTCCTTGCCGCCTTCTCTCTTCTCACGAATTTCCCTGGCTTTCTTTCTCAGATTCAGGCAACGGACAGGCATTGGAAAAGGTCACCACCATCACCACCCGCCCTTGCCCGGCAACGCTCTGAAAGGCTGGTTGAAGCGTCGCGAAGACCGTCTCATCATCACCGGAGATCAGGGTGCTCATCGAACCCGGATTCACGGCCAGGCTGTGGTCTCGGAAGATATGCAATGCCTCGTCGATAGCCATGGATAGATCCTCTTGCCCCAACGGATACAGACTGACTTGAGCCTTAATATCGATCATGTTACCTCCAACATTTTCACGACATTATCACCACCATTCCAATAAAGCCACCCCAGGGCAGCGGTAACGGACCTGGACAGAATGGCCAAAGGGTGGTTCGCCATATGACTCTGGTCTTTTTTCCGCCAATTTCCTGGATCATTCGCTTGAGCTCATCCGGTGTGAAGAACCGGGCAACATCCCAAATCGGCCCACCTTCGCGTTTGTAATGCTGCCCTAGGCGGCTTTGCGCGTTCAAAACGCCTAGGATGAGTCCTTGCCGGGCGACACGCAGCGCTTCGGTCAAGGCTTGGATGGGCTCGGGGAGAAACTCCAGCGTTGTGATCAGGACAACCAGGTTGAATGACTTAGAAAGAAAAGGGAGCATCTGCGCATCTCCTTGCAAATAAACCGGGCTACTCATGCTTACTGCCTCGTCCAACATCGGTCGAGACAGGTCCAACCCAACCGCAAGCAATCCCTGTTTGCCGAACCACCGTGTGAAATGCCCTGTTCCACAGCCCAATTCCAGAATGGTGCGCGCCTGCGGAAATCTCGCCAACAGCCATTTCAAAAGGTCCTTCTCATACCGGTCAGCCTGGCGGCCGATGGTCAGGTACCAGGTTTCATAGCCTGCGGCGATCTCGGGAATGGCGAAAGGGTTAAGACTAATTTTCTCCTCCAACCTGTTTACACAGTGTTTTGATCTCTAAATCCAGCCACTTGAATTTCTCTTCCAGCCTATTCCGCTCCTCTTCGAGCCTACAGACGTAATCTTCCCGGGTGTCCATAGCAACATAGCATCCCGAGCCTCCTTGATTGCTATTTAGACAAAGGCACTTGTTGCAAGGAAGAAGGACTGGGGATGAAAGGACAGGGGGTGGGCCGGATCAGAATCACGGGCACTTGGGCCTCGTGCAGCACTCGGTCAGCGATCGCCCCCATCACCCATTGGCTGCCTCCGCTTTGACCACAAGTCGACAAAACAATCAGGTCAATGTGGAGGCGATCTGTGGATGCCAGGATGGCCTCAACCACCGCGCCCTCACAGACTTCCGCGTACACTTTTATCCCAGCCGTCCCAAGCGTTACGGCAATCCGCTCCAGGTAACCTTTTACCTCATGGTAGATGGCTCTCTTCTTGTTCAGGATTGTTCTTGCCAGGTCAGGATCAGAAGGTGGATATTCGTAACACGTAGAATACAGCGAGTAAGGGTGCTCGGCGACGCGCAGTAAAATAATTTCCGCGTCGCTTACGTTCGCAAGTGTACTTACCAATGGCAATACTGCCTCTGACTGCTCGGATCCATCCAGTGGAACCAAAATCCTTTTGTACATAAACGCCTCCTCTTCTTCCAAAATAATGCAGGTGTGAGGAGCGATGTTTTCTATTGACAATCACCGGTCGTAATGATCTGTTAGGATGAGTTGTTATCGGCCTGCTACTTCTAACCTGACAACTCTCCCAACTCCTGCCTGTATAAAATCCACTCCATACTCGGCCGCGAACATTGTAATGGCACGCTCTCCAGTACAATGGCATGGGGCTACCTGTTCTACTCCTATACGTCGAAAATCTTTCAAGATCGAAACGATCTCAACCTTACTTTTACTTCCCAGGTGGAAACCGCCCAGTACCAGACGTACCGGTTCATCGCACATTTCCCGAGCCTGTTCTAAGATCGCAATGATGCCCGGGTGGGCGCAACCCGTAATAACCACCAATCCCTGATCAGTCTGGATAACCAGGGCTTGCTCGGGTATATTTCGTCCCATTTCACCTGTTGTAAACACGCCCTCAGCGATCGATAGACTCGGCATTACCTCGATCACTTCGGTAGTATTGCTCACCTGACGCTTGAAGGATTCCGGGAAGCTGGGAAGTAGGTAGACAACCGGACGGGATCCTGCCTGCAATATGGTGCTGAGACCACCCGTATGATCCCCATGGGCGTGGGAGAGTACGACACTTTCAAGTTGGGTTGGATCAATCCCCAAGATTCGCATATTTTCCATCAACATTTGCCCATCCCCCCCGGTGTCGAACAACAGGATGTGGTCACGATATTCAACCAGAGCGGAAAAGCCCCAGGCTGAGTTCAACCTTCGATCATATAGGGTGTTATCGTAGATAACAGTTATGGTTAAGGATTGCGTAACCGGCATGGGGAATTCTCTTACTTCTTCAGAAGTCTTTGTCACCCTGATCGGGGACCTGGTAAGCGTGGGGGTGAAAGCTTCCTCCGTGATGGGAATTATCGTAACAGAGATCGTCGCGGGAGCAGTGGTCACCGCCTGGATGGTTCCCACTGGTGAAATAATCAGCGCTGGATCGGTACTCGCTGGGTAACAGGCACTCAGGGATAAAAGCGTATTGATGAAAAGAAAAACATAAATCAATCTCATTGTGATTTCCATGATGGGTAGTAAGCCGGTGAGGCGCTCCAAAAACGGGTGCCAAAACGCTCAACAACCTGCGCCTTACCACATTTTTCTAACTCTGTCAGAGTTGCTGATACTTCTCCTTGTGAAAAGTGTTTCAGCGTTTCGATCAATTCATCCTCGCGCATGGGATGGCGGGTGATGATGCCGATTACCGCTTCCACCAATGATTCAGCCCCACTGAGGTCGAAAGATCCACTGGAAGGGTGTATAACTCTGGCAATATCGCCGAGAATGGCGCGGGCGCGTAACAGTCCTTCCTCATCTGAGGGCTGCACCCAGGTCTCCGCAGGGGGACGGGTTGGCTGGAGAATGTGAACTTCATCAGGTTGGATGCTCTTCAACGCTGCGGCAATTTCTCTAAGCGCGGCCTCGGTATCATTTAGACCCTGCACCAGCATGACCTCGACCCATAGCTTACCTTGATATTCTTTTAGAAAGGCAACCGGCCCCTCAATGAGGCGGACAAAACTGACCTCTGGGTGGGGGCGATTGATCTTGCGATAGAGTCTGGCGTCCCCCGCGTCAAGGGATGGCAGTACAGCATCTGCCGGGGATAATTCAAGGCGCATTTCTGGCAGGTATAACAGAGACCCATTGGTAATGACTGCGACAGGTAACCGAGTAAGCGACTTCACTTGTCGTATCAGCCAGCCAATGCTGGTATGCAGTGTCGTCTCTCCTGAACCAACAAATGTGACCCAGTCAATTTCACCCGCTTTATGGGTTGCCAGGGCCTGTTCCACTTCAGCGATAATCTCTTCACGCGGGAAATACTCGCGCCGTTCATTGGTCAATGGTTTGCTGCGCCCCAACTGGCAATAGACACAATTCCAATTACAGGTCTTGAGTGGAACGGGATCAATTCCTAAAGATTGTCCTAAGCGCCGCGAAGGGACCGGCCCGAAAACATATTTCATGACTTCACTCTTTTAGCCTCTCGAAATTACGATCACGACAGCAACCAGGATGCCAACTCCCAACGAGATGAGGGTATATCTCCGGTTTTCTTTTTCAACGGCAGGCAGCAAGTGAGATGCGCCCACATAAACGAGCGCACCAGCAGAAACCGCCAAAAGAATACCTAAAGTAGAGCGATCAATCTTACTGATAACCGGGAATGAAACCACCGTACCCAACGGCGTAGATACAGCTGCTGCCAGAAAAGCGTATAAAGCCGATCTTTTTCGTGTAAAGCCGGCTCGTTCCAACAGCAAGAAGGTAACCACCCCTTCGGGGAATTCATGAAACACCATCCCAATTGCTGCCAGCACACCAGTGAATATGCTTACATTGAACGTTACAGAGTAGATGATCCCATCAATAAAGGAATGAATGCCAATGCCAATCATCGGGATGATGCCGGTTGAAAGATTGGCCCGTTCACGGTCGTGGCAAACCATTATATTCAAAAAGCGATTAAAAACGTAAAGTCCCATAAACCCAACTAACAAGTATATGGGCGCTGTGTCGTTCATGCCAAAGGATTTTGGAATGATATGGATGAAAGATACAGAAATAAGCACACCTGCGGCAAAGCTCATAAAATAGACAACGTTTTGGTTGCCCCATTTTTCATACTTGCCGATAGTAAATATACCAATCGTCGTGACTAAACACGCCAAGACACTGGCTAAGAGTACAATTCCAAATGTGCTTACCATTGATATCTCCTGTTACGTGCAAGTATTACCAATCAGCCACAAGTCGAAACCTGATTGACCATGATGGGTACTCGCACCAGTTCACCACGCTCATTATTGTCCTGCATCTTCCAACCTGTCCAAGATTTTTTGGACTTCCAGCATCGCATCATCCGCCTTTATGGGCGTGCCCTTCAGCCAGGAGCGTGAGATGGAAGGGTCCTGGTGAACAACTCCAATCGGTTCGATCCCTTTCTCGCTCAATCCCTTCCGCAAGTATTCTTCTTCCTCTGCACCCTGAACCCTGTTCAGCACGAACCATATATCCTCAATGCAAGCTTCGGTGAAAATCTTATTCGCCCAGGCAATTAGTTCGGGGCTTTTCAGATGAGCGGTGGCTGGCAATATATCTGCTTGGATTTGCTCAAGCATGTGTTTCATGTTTGCCGCCATTTCCACAGAAGTAGTGGTGGGGTCTACAACAACAATCGCCCAATCCAGGCCGGTAAGAACACCACGCGCGGTGTCCTCAAAGCCGGCTTTGAAGTCCACAAGAGTGACCGGCGACTCGCCTTGAATATAAATGTGGAGATCACGCGCGATCTTCGCGACTGGCCCGTCACACCCTGCTCCTGGTCCTTGATCGCCGATCTTACCAGCAATGAGAAATATGATCCCATCTGGACTTTTCGCATAGTACTCTGGATGTAAGGTCTCTAATTTAATTTCCGCCCCAGCCAAAGGTATGGGATCGTCCACCGGGCAGGTGACAACCCCTCCGCTAAAGATCATCCCACCAAAGTATTCCATCAAAGGTTTTGGTGAGCGAGCAATATCGAAAATCCGAAACAACCCGATGTTGGTGGAATCAGCATCCAGCACACACACGGAGTAACCGCGCTCGCGCAGTGCCCTGGCAAGCAGCACAGTCACGGTACTTTTACCAGATCCCCCTTTGCCAAACAGTCCAATCCGTTTGCCGCTCAGTGGCATCTTTCCCGCTTGAGTTTGCATGTCATACCTCATAATTGATCAACTCGCTCAATTTCTCGGTAACGATATAATTTGTCACCATTTCATCTTTATATTCAGTCATAATCCTTTCAAGTAGCTTCATCTTACATCGTTGGCTCCAAAAGCAGCTGCCACTCAGTATCTTCTCACTCTCTCCTTTACCGGTTGGTACGTGGTTTCTCTCTTATTGTCTTTCAGACAGAATGGCGTACCATCACAGGCATCGCCTGGACAAAAGCTTTCAGCAACGCCGGGATTTCGGCCAGGATCACCAATTCGACATTCCCGGTGTCGCACAGGGTGGACACCTGTGGGTCAATTGGCAGTTGGGCCAGCAGCGGCGCGCCGGCGGTCAGCATGACCTCGGAGACATGGCTGGGGCCAAAAATGAAATGCCGCTTGCCGGTGTCTGGACAGATGAAATATGCCATATTCTCCACAACGCCAACAATGGGTGTATTGACTGCTTGCGCCATGTGAACAGCCTTGCGCACCACCATGGATGCCAGGCTTTGTGGGGTCGTGACCATCACGATCCCGTTGACCGGCAGCGACTGCATGGTTGTCAGGGATGCATCCGAGGTGCCGGGTGGTAAATCAACCAGCAGATAATCCAGGTCGCCCCACATCACATCGCCCCAAAGTTGGGTGATCGCTCTACCGATCAGGGGACCGCGCCAGATGATCGGTTGATCCTCGCTCTCCAGCAAAAAGTTCATC
>Ga0209431_10001392_pt1 | contig 20027 bp, 18 predicted proteins | sample RifCSP13_3_FD_184021 | JGI IMG/M metagenome (GOLD analysis project Ga0209431, IMG submission 184021) | Soil microbial communities from Rifle, Colorado - Rifle CSP2_sed 13_3 (SPAdes) (version 2) | ecosystem: Environmental > Terrestrial > Deep subsurface > Rock core/Sediment | place: Rifle...
GCGAACTGGCGCGTCTCGTTGTGCAAAGTGATGAACAGGTGGATGCACTGGAATTGGAGATTGATAAACAATGTGTTGATTTGCTGGCATTGCGACAGCCTTTGGCTATTGACCTGCGGTTTGTTACGTCGTCAATCAAGATTACCAACAACCTGGAGCGCATGGGCGACCTTGCCGTCAATATTGCTGAACGTGTAATTCCCCTCTGCCAGGAGCCGCAGCTGAAACCACTCATTGATATTCCGAGGATGGCAACGGTTACTCAGACCATGGTCAAAGATAGTATCGACGCCTTTGTGAACCGGGATACAGAACTGGCGCGTTCGGTATACGAACGAGACTCCACCGTAGACGCCCTGAATGACCAGATATTCCGAGAATTATTGACTTATATGATGCAGGATCCGGTAAATATAACGCGGGCAGTGCACCTGATCCTGATTTCCCGTCATCTGGAAAGAATCGCCGACCACTCCACTAATATTGCTGAAGAAGTCGTATATATCGTAAAAGCAAAGGTAGTCAAACACCGCGGCTATAATCTGGAAGATCCTTAGGGTGTCTATCAAACATAAAAACGCCACATATTTACAAATAACACCGCCACCAGTAGCAAGACCAAGTTCCAAATCCTGTATATAGCGCTAGCCTTTATACCACTCTGTGTTTTCCTGAACACCCTTCCTGGTGGGTTTGTTTACGACGATATCGGGGTAATCGAAGATAATTATTTTATGCGCTCCCTGCAGAATCTCCCAAAAGTTTTTAGCAAAGATTATTTTCACCTAGCTAATGAATTAAGCTACCGGCCAGTCGTTACCCTATGATTACGTTTTCGCTGTCAAGGCTCATTGCTCCACAGGGCATCTCTTCAGTAGTACAATACATTATCCAATTGCCTTTGGAATCAGCCCCGATCCAGCCAAATTGACACTCTCGGTCATTTGCTTCTTCATACATCATGTTTGTAACGTGAACCCACATTACTGTATGTTAAGCATAATGCCAAATGTTTTTATTTAGTAACAATTGGAGTTTTACCATCAAAACCGTTTGTGTGGAAGTACTCAGAAATTCTTTTTAAAGACGATGAATTAAGCTGGCCAATTTATTATCAAGGTATTTTTGATGCGTTGCTGTTGACCTTTCTGGTGGTTCGTGGGTGTCTTTTCCACAGTGGGGGCAGATTTTTTGTTTTCGTAACAGTTCAGTTTTTCTTCGTGTCTTGGCGTCTGGTGACTTTATGGCTATTGTAAAATCCTTATATAGGGGCAAGCTGCCGCGTGCCCATTTAATTATGTAGTGGGTAGAGCGTGTACAAAACCCAACATCTACCATTGCGGCTATTAAGGGGGTTCACTCATTAGAAGGCTTTTGTCAAGGACAGAATGTCTCCGGTCGCAAAAATATTTACATTTTCACGTTTTGAATACCCCACCACTTACAGAATCGCTCTTACTGCTGTTTACGAAAACGACTGTACCGCTTCCGTTTTTCTACACCCGTGGTATTTCATAATTGTTTTGGTATCGTTTTCATCCGCACCATTCACACATCGGGATCAAGGCTTTGTGAGAAACTTTCTCACCTCCCCTGACTTCTCTTCAGTCCCAGAAAACCATCGGTTCCATACCGGCGTCCAATCGTTATTCACAAAATATACGGCTCTACGGCCAAAACCTCACGGCTCACCGTATGGGCAGGTCAGAATGGAATGTTCTTTTTCGTCGATTCCTTTACGGGCCTAACTTATATTGAAAGGCGGAACAAATTCCAATCAAGTTCCATGGTTTGGTTACCTAACCCCCAACCGGTTCCTTGTTCCACCTTATCTATTTGCTACCCAAACTTTTTTTTCTTGTCGTAGTTTGCCTGCTCCTTTATGACGTAATAACACGCCCTGGCAAGCTTATTGCTCAATGCCTTCGTCGCCAGGATTGCATTGCTCTTCGACGTCTTCCTCTGATGCCACTTCCGTGCCTCTTCGCAATATCTTACATGAAAATGCGCTGCCTCCACATACGCCCACGCGAGATACTTATTCCCGTTCTTCCGGTTCCCTTTCCCCTTATTCTTCCCATTCGAGACCTTCTTTGCCGACACACCTCTGCAATAAGAAGAATACTTCCCCACCTCACGAAATCGCTCTATATCACCCGTCTCCAGCATTATCGTCATTGCCAATATCTCTCCTATGCCAGGCACCGTGAGCAATTTCTTATATGGCTTCTTGAGCTTCACCTCCTTCAGCACTGCCTTCTCTACCTTGTCTATCTGCTCGCTTAATACCTCTATCACCTTATGGTCGCACTGCGCTGACATCACCAAGTGCTCATCACCAAACAACCCCTCTACCTCTTCGTCACTCATCTTCTTTATCGTATCGCTGCTTATCGGTATTCCTTTGTTACGGTTCACCATCGTTTGCATGCTCAATATGTGTGCTGTCCGTTGTTGTACCAACATCATTCGCTTCCTCAGTAAATCTCTCACTGCCCGTTTCTCTTTGGGATAAATATATCCCTACAAAATATCCCATTGCGCACCTCCTCCTTTTTTTGTTATTATTTACCTTCCCTTCACAGTATCCTCATTGTACCATGAAGGGCGCGCTCGGAGGTGCCTTCTATATGATTATCAGGTTTGCAACCTGAACCCTGATTTTGATAGTATAAAAGCGTCGTGTCGTCAATAATGCGCTCAAAAAATAAAAGGTAGGGTTCAAGTTGCAAACTTGAACCCGCAATCAGTAAAACCCACAGTTCGTCAGATACGGTGACCGTAAGTTTTGGAAACGTAAGGCCTGTGGCAAACGCAGGGAAAAGCCTGGCAGTTAAAGTGGGAGAGACTGTGACGCTGGCAGGTGATGGAACGGATGCGAATGGAGATTCATTAAGTTATCAATGGATACTTTCATCGCTTCCCGGTGGAAGCTTGTCTGAAATGGCTGATTCGTCGGCAAGGGTAACAACCTTCACTCCTGACCTCGCGGGTGTCTATGTGGCGCAGCTTGTTGTATGTGACGGTGATCTTGATAGTGAGCCGTGCGCAATTCAAATACAGGCCTTTACCACGCGAACGAAGGCCATAGCGGCTTTGCAGGGATTGGAAACTGAGATAGCAGAACTGGATAGCGGCGCATTCAAGAACGATGATATGCAGAATTTGCTGTTAAACAAGCGCAATGCCGTAATAGCGAATGTAGAAGCGGGTAAGTATGCAGACGCTGTAAATCAGCTTCGGAATGATATCTTTAAAACCTGCAGGAGATAGCTCTCTTTTTCAATCAATAGCGCTTTATACCTTCACTGAAAAATGTGCCCAACCATTTGTTGTCACTTTGCGATTCGCTTCAGTATGACCCCATTTCTACCCTTATTTTGATACCTCTATCCACCCTAAAATATTTCTGGGCATTTCCCTGATTGATAGAGATCTCTAAGAAACCGGCGCTTCCAAAGAGGACAAGCGGTTCTCCCTGCTTTGCATCCGTATAGGTTTCGCTCAACCCCACAATCTTCTTCTTCCCAATAGTTGTTTCCATAGTATCATGTTTGGAAAGTGTCTTTCCTTTAGAAGTTTTCTCAAATGCGTCTGGCTTCTTGCTTCTGAGTTCTGGCTTCTCCCAACCGATTCCCGATCCCAGCCCCCTATTTAATTTGTGGTTGCGCTCAAGATGTATTATATATTCTTTTGTAATATTGGTAATAAGGTTTCCAAATTGGTCAATATAGATAATCTGACCTTCCACTTGCCCTGTTTTTTTATGGACTGGTTCGGGCATATCGAGTTGTTCCAGTTGATTAATCTTAATGCCCATTTTCTGTGGTTTTACGCCTGACGACAGATGTGCTGCAACTGGTGCAAAGACGTCCCTACCGTGGAAAGTATTTGATGGTGATGGTAAGAAATACTTGTTATTTGTTACGCGAAAGATACTTTTCGGTCTTTCTTCCTGAAGGATAAAACTGAGAAGACCATTATCAGGCACAAGGAAGAAGTAATCTTTTGTTTCAACACAGACGATGTCTGTCCTGCTTCCCACTCCGGGGTCAACAACTGCTACATGAATAGTTTTCCTGGGAAAGTATTTGTAAGAGGTGTACAGGAGATAGGCGCCACTGAATATGTCTTGTGGAGGAATACTGTGACAGATGTCGATTATATTTGCGAAAGGGTTAATTCCAGCGATTACTCCCTTCATTATACCCACGTATGCGTCCTGATTGCCAAAGTCTGTCAATAGTGTAATTACACGTGGTCGGTGGGCGGTCATGCGATCTCCTGGAAGATTTATTTTCTGTGACTATTTACTGCAGAAACAAAGAAGTTGCGTAAATAACATTATTTAAAAAATTGAATTGGCATGAATCAAGACTATAATAATGGCAAAATATTTTAAATTCAAGGACTTTTCCGGAGGATAGAGTTCTTATGAAGAAGGATTTTATTCCTTAAATTTTTCTTTGAATTTCCATTATTATGTGTAAACTTACACGCATGGAATAATTTACAGGCACCAGGCACATTGGATTGTAAACAAATATGGAATTTTTTTGGTTAATTATTGCTGCTGTGAGTGGAGTTTTGGTCGGAGGCGTTATCATTTGGCTGATCAGCAGATCGCATAGTAAAATGCTCCATGAACGGCTTGTTGCAGTTCAGCAGGAATTGGTGAACGCTCAAGCAGACCTGAATCAGAAGAATGAAAAAATCTCTGAGCTTAACCAGTCAATCGTACGGCTGGAAACCACACTCGTACATGAGCGCAGGGTTTCTGGAGAAAAAGTAGCAATCCTTGATGATGCCACACAGAAGCTGAGCAATGCCTTTAAAGCGCTTTCAGCCGAAGCGCTGAAAAGTAACAATCAATCTTTCCTGGATTTAGCAAAAGCTACATTAGAAAAATACCAGGTTGAAGCTAAGGGAGACCTCGATCAGAGACAAAAGGCTGTAGAAAACCTCGTTACACCCATCAAACAGTCACTAGAAAAAGTGGACACTCATGTCAGAGAATTGGAGAAGGCACGCCAGCTTGCATATGGAACCTTAACAGAACAGGTCAAGTCCCTCATCTCCACACAGGAAAAGTTACAGTCTGAGACGGGTAATCTGGTTAAAGCGCTCAGGACGCCAACGGTACGCGGCAATTGGGGAGAAATACAATTGAAGAGGGTGGTCGAGATCGCCGGTATGCTGGAATACTGTGATTTTTATCAGCAGCAAACCATTCTAACGGAAGACGGACGACTACGTCCCGATGTAATCGTGCGGTTGCCTGGCGGTAAAAATATTGTCGTCGACGCAAAGACGCCTCTCAAGGCTTACCTTGAGGCGCTGGAGGCTGCAAATGATGACCAGCGCTTATATAAGCTCAAGGAACATGCTCAACAGATCCGATCACACATGGCGAAACTAAGCGCAAAATCTTACTGGGATCAGTTTCAACCCACACCTGAATTTGTGATCCTCTTTCTGCCTGGTGAGACATTTTTCAGCGCTGCGCTGGAGCAAGACCCATCATTGATTGAAGAGGGTGTCAATCAGCGCGTCATTCTGGCAACGCCAACAACACTGATTGCCCTCATGCGTGCGGTGCATTATGGCTGGCGGCAGGAACAAATAGCAGAAAATGCCCAGCAGATCAGCGAACTCGGCCGGGAACTTCATGAACGTATTGCCACGATGGTCGAACATCTCACAAAACTTGGAGTATCTCTTGGAAGAGCTGTAGAGTCATTTAATGCAGCCGTTGCGTCATTCGAAGGGCGTGTGCTTCCCTCTGCCCGAAAATTTAAGGCGCTTGGGGCTGGAAGCAAGAAGGAGATAGAAGAACTCTCGCCTCTCGATAATAATACGAGGATCCTTGCGGAAACGCAAGGCGAACAAGACACAATCCCGCAAATACAGCCTGAAAATAAGTCGGTAACCGATAATTCTATAAAATAATACCTTGCGTGCAAAGCAGGATATTTTTTGGTTCATGCCTATTTTGGGAGGGAAGAATATCTTTTATACCTTGATCTCCACTAACTCAATGTTTTTTCTGTCATAAACGCCTAATCCTTTTTTCTCTGCGGTTGCAATATGCCTGGCCTTTTGAAATACAGACGGATGGTTGTTTTCCTTACGTTTCTTATCAATGATTTCAAGCCCTATCCTATCGATTGCCACCGGGTCAGTTCCAAAAAAGAGCCGTTCCTCATTCCACATCGTCCATGTTTTCATGCTGGCTGGCCCACCTTCAAAACATGCCTGCAATGCGTCTACAATATGCAAACGTCCCTTGCCGCTGAGTACAGGATGCGCACAAACCTCTGCCGAGGCAGGATCGCAGAAGTAAGGCGTCGGATGGAATCTCTGGGTGTTATTGACAGCGCCAAAAGCAAGATTTTTGAGACACAAGGTCACGCCTGCAATTCCATGATCTTTCATAACAGGCACATTGATAATTGCCGTAACGTGTTTGGTAACGATATTGCTGAAGAGCGAACGCGCCCCATCGTCCTGGCGTAAGGTGTAATCGTCATCCAGTGATTCATAATAGATTGCCTTATCATATCCAGCCGTTGGTTCTGAGCCATAGCAGCGGACACCGCTGTTTCCCTGGTTCAGGGGGAAGCCGGCCGTGATCAGATGGTAGCTAAAACGGTCCCAGATAATAATATTGTTTTCCTTTATCCCGGCGGCTATCAGGCCAAGAACGATTGCGTTAACAACTTCCGGCCGGGTTGAGAGTTTTGCCCCGCCAATCGGGTTCACTTTAATTCCTACAACATCTTCAGGGGTAAAGAATGTACGCCATGCCTCTGCAGTGGTTTTTTTCCCTGTGAGAGCAAACATACCTTCGTTCATCATATGCTGAATAATTTTTGGGTCTGGTTTACCATCCTTCATAATCCCACTTCTTTTAACGGCAATTACCCTGCTTTTGTCAAAGAAAGGGAGTGATTCGTCAGCGCCAAAGGCTGCTTGCAGATTTCTAAAACCGTTAATGCCTATTCCAGCGCCAGCAACGCCGAGGGCCGTATGTTTCAAAAAATCCCTGCGGGAAAGATGGGTATTTTTGATACTCATTTAATTATTTTTAATGGAATTTAGAAAAAACTTTTAATAAAATATTAATTACTAATTTGGGCGCTTGGCTCAGTGGCTAGAGCACTTGCTTCACACGCAAGGGATCAGTGGTTCGAATCCACTAGCGCCCACCATATCCTGCAAGGATTTATGACTTGTAGTAGAATCAATAACAAGGGTCAAACCTTCATAATTCAGTATTTTATTTCAAGCTTGAAGTTACTTGTAAATATCCCCTCTTGGTCCTATCGCTTCAATAAGAACTGTTTTCTCTTTGAGGTAGTCTATGAAATCAATAGCAACTCTTACTTTTTCCTCTGACAGCTTATCTATCGCCTTTTTAGCTTCTTTCTTTAACGTAGCGCTTTGCATTTTTCCCTCCATTTACAGAAATTTGTAATTCGTTACACCTATATCATATATTTTGCATGCCCCTGCTTATCACAACAGCTTCTCTGCAATCTGGATGGCATTCAAGGCGGCGCCTTTTCGAATATTATCGCTCACAATCCACATATTGATTCCATTATCAATGGATTCGTCTTCACGGATACGGCCCACAAAGACTTCGTCTTTTCCAGCAGCCACGGTGGCTAGCGGGTACAATTGATTGGCAGGGTCATCCACCAATTTAACCCCCGGCGCCGTTGAAAGAAGCTTTTTTACTGCTGCTGCGGTAATTTTTTTCTCTGTTTCTATATTCACAGACTCGCTATGACTCCGAACAACAGGTACACGCACGGTTGTTGCAGTTACCCGAATGCTATGATCACCCATGATTTTTTTGGTCTCGTTCACCATCTTCATCTCTTCTGATGTATATCCATTAGGTAAAAACGCATTACTTTGTGGAATCTGAGGCAAAACATTAAATGCAATTTGATGCGGAAACAAGTTTCGCTTAAAATCTGTCTTGCCGGCAAGGATACCGGCAGTCTCCTTTTGAAGTTCGTCAACCGCCTTAAGCCCCGCGCCAGATACCGCCTGGTATGTTGAGACAACAACCCTCTTTATCCGAGCAACGTCATGAATCGGTTTTAAGGCAACCACCATCTGAATTGTTGAACAATTGGGATTGGCGATTACACCGTGATGCTTCGCAATATCCTGGGGATTCACCTCAGGCACTACAAGAGGCACGTCATCATCCATCCTGAAGGCGCTGGAATTATCCACGCAAACTGCCCCGCTTTCAATAGCATAAGGCACATATTCCCTGCTAATACTTGCACCTGCACTAAAGAGGGCAATTTTTATCCCTTGGAATGAATGCTTGGTCAATTCCTGTACCGTATAATCAGCCCCGCAGAATCGCATCTTTTTTCCGGCAGAACGTTTTGAAGCCAACAATCTCAATTCCTTTATGGGAAAATTTCTCTCTTCAAGTATCCGGAGAAATTCCTCACCTACCGCACCTGTCGCACCCACCACCGCCACATTTACAGCCATCTTTCCAAAAAACTCCTTTCGTTTTAAAAACAATCAACTCGCCGCAAAGAACGCTTTTACTTGTCCAATCTTATAGATGGAACCAAAATGTTTCGGTTCAGGCTACAAGCCTGAACCAGCCTGGAAGGTGAGAAATTGTAATGAAGGGAAGTTGAGAACATAATCTTCCAACCTTTCAACTTTCCTCCCCTTTTCTCCCCATCTGGAGGGGGACATGGGGGAGGGCGTTCTTTGCGCCTCTGCGGTAAACTTTGTATTTATTTGATCCGTATTAAAATATTATCCTGAATTGCCTCTTTCTTCCGAACGTCCGCTATCTGAGACAAAAACCGCAGGGCATCTGTGTAATAGCCCGCCGTTGGTTTCAAGTTCGGGACAAAATGACGCCAATACTGATTTTCCAAATGCATAAACAATTCCCGAATATACTTGCTGAATATCGATGCCAGCGCTACCGCCATACATGTGTCTTCACCTTTTTCCACAAAGGATATTTCCATCTTCCTTTGATTATTCATTATTTCGTACGTTGACACTTTAGCGCCTTCCTTTAAAATTTTAACGTCCACATTCGGTAAACAACCTTTCAGTAGTCTGGTATAATTATTTCTGCCGCCCTGCTTATCAACAATCAGGCTTATATTACCTTCAAAACTATTCCACAGCCTGGAGATAAGCGCTGCACAATTATTAAATAAAACAACGGACTTGTTCCCCGTCGTTCTTACCTGCTCATTAAACTCCTGAACCGTTACCACACAAGTGCTTGCATAACAAAACTTCACACACTGCTTATCCAATGCATACTTTAGCAAATCCGCATAATTTAAGACGGCAGAAACGTTCGTGGTTAAAGGCAAAGGATAATCCTTCCCTGCATACCACGGGTATCCAGCAATAGTCTCGGCATGGTAACACAACAAATTCTTCAGCAGTTGATAAAATGACGTGGTTTTTAAATCCTTTGACCAGAGGAACGAAAGAGCGGCATTTTCCAATGGTTTTAAGCCTTTTTGGGCATTATACAATCTTTTACTATCGCGAACGGTCAGCCGCTGTCCCTTGCCTTTCAGGTCGTTTGAAATGGCGTCGTTCAATAAATCCCACAAAGAACACTTAGCCTTTTCATCCGGCACATCAAAGGCAGTGATAGTAACCACCATCGGTCCGAGCAAAGGACCATATCCCGCTTCGTCTATACCTGCTATGATAGTCATAATTATCGCCATTTAAAACAGGTGTATTATATCGTTTTATAAGTTAAAGTCAAAACGAAACTAAGCCTTTTCATTTTCCTTGACAATATTTATGGCAAAAAATATAATTTTCGTAATGGCGGCAACAATTATCCACAAAACACGCGAAAAGAAACGAATGAAATTTAGCCATTTTCGTGTCTTTCGTGGGCAGATTGAAATTTTTAATAGTAAATCAGGCGCATATTTCTTATAGAACGGGGCTTCAGGCCTCGTTTAATTTTTGAGAACAGAAAAAGATGAGGATTCTCAGGGCATGGGAATGTAATATAGGCAGGGAAGTTGTAAAACTCAAACAACAATTAAGCCTCCTGGACGGCCTATCAACTAATCACAGGAAGACGGTACTCAAGATCATAAATGACGTCAGGAATCTGGGTGATAAGGCCATCGTAAAATATAGCAAATGTTTTGATAAGGTTTCTCTTTCGCCTGATGAATTCAGAGTAAAAGACAAAGAAATTGAGGATTCTTACAAAAAAATTTCTCTCCCTTTTGTAAAGTCCATTCAACGGGCTATCAGTAATATAAGGGCGTATCAGGAACACATAAAAATCCGGAACGTTGGTCCATTAAAGGCAAACGGCATTGTACTCGATACCTTGTATTCTCCTGTAGAAAGTGTGGGGGTGTACGTTCCTGGCGGCGCAGCTTCGTATCCATCTACCGTATTGATGAATACCGTCCCGGCAAAGGTAGCAGGTGTAGATAGGATAATAATGACCACACCTCCCGCCAAGGATGGAACTATTCCACCCGAAAGACTGGTAGCGGCAAGGGAAGCGGGTGTGAACGAAATATACAAGGTAGGAGGCGCCCAGGCTGTTGCCGCCCTTGCGTTTGGAACTAAAACCATTCCTAAGGTCGATAAGATCGTAGGACCGGGAAATATTTTTGTTACGCTTGCAAAAAAAGAGATATTTGGATATGCTGGCATCGATATGCTGGCAGGACCCAGTGAGGTATTGATTATAGCGGATGATCGAGCAAATCCTTCGTTTGTGGCTTCTGACCTGTTGTCACAGGCGGAACACGCACCAGGTATCTCAATACTGGTTACTTTCTCAGAATCATTGGTGAAACAGGTGAAAACAGAGTTAAAACAACAAATCTCCAAACTCAAACGGCATGAAGTTACCAGGAAATGCCTTGATAAATTCGGGGTCATTATCCTGACAAAAAACATTGGCGAAAGCGTTGAAATTGCCAATGCGCTAGCCCCTGAACATTTGCAGATTATGACGCAAAACCCCAGGACTGTACTATCAGGCATCAAACATGCAGGCGCAATTTTTTTGGGTGCATACACCCCTGTCGCATTGGGTGATTATATCGCAGGACCATCCCACGTGCTTCCCACAAGCGGAACAGCGCGTTTTTCGTCTGGACTATCGGTAAATGATTTTCTGAAGAGGTCGAGCGTAATAACTTATTCAAGGTCGGCGCTCAAGGAAGCTTATAAAGATGTTGCAGAAATTTCAGAGGTCGAGGGCTTAGATGCACACACACGGTCTGTACAAATACGACTAAACCCCAAGTCTGGGTTTTAGATTTACGATTTCAGCAAGATTTTAAAGGAGCATGCCGTTGAGTTATTTTAGAAACAATATTGAAAGGATGTCGGGATACACGCCGGGTGAGCAGCCGAAGGACGGCATCTACATAAAGCTCAACACCAATGAGAATCCGTATCCACCTTCTCCAAAGGTCTTAAATGCTGTTAAAGAGGCGGTGAACGATAACCTTCGTCTTTATCCAGATCCTATCGTAACTGATGCCAGGATAAAAATTGCTGAAACATTGGGTACAAAACCAGAATGGGTTATGGCCGGAAATGGTTCAGACGACTTGTTGTCTATCATCGTACGGAGCTTTGCAGGACCCGGTGACAAGGTAGTTTTTCCGTATCCCTCTTACATGCTCTATAAAACACTTGCCGAACTGCAGGACGGGAATGCCTGCGCAGTGGAATTCAACGAAGATTATTCCCTTTCCGATGATTTTATCGTAGGAGATGCAAAGGTCACGTTTATCGCAAACCCAAACTCGCCATCTGGAACGATGATTCCCCACGGCAAAATATCAAAGATCGCATCTGCCCTAGATGGTGTACTCGTCGTCGATGAAGCATATGCCGACTTTGCGGAAGATAACTGCCTCAGCCTTGTTGAAGAACACGATAACATCCTCATCCTGAGAACACTTTCAAAATCATATTCTTTAGCGGGCATCCGTCTGGGTTTTTGTATTGCCCAGGAATCCCTGATTCAAGGGATGATGAAGGTTAAGGATTCATATAACGTTGACCGGCTCAGCATTGCTGCCGTAGTGGCTGCCCTTGATGACCAAAAGAGCATGAGGGCGCATGTTGAAAAAATAAAAGACACAAGAAACTACCTTACGAACTCTTTGCAGGATATGGGATTTTTTGTTTATTCCTCTCAAACCAACTTCGTACTGGCACAATGCATGAAAGGGGTTTCTGCTCATCATTTATATCAAACATTAAAATCCCGAAAAATACTGGTAAGATACTTTAATCTGAGGCGACTTGACGACTGCCTGCGCATTACCATTGGAACAAGGGAGGAAATTGATACCTTACTAAAAAATCTAAAAGAGCTTGTCGATACAAAAAAACATGCAAAAATCCCCCTTAGAAAAGGGGGCAAAGGGGGTTGTAAAATGACCACGGAAAAAGCACAACCCCCTGAATCCCCCTTTGTTAAGGGGGACTTAAAAGGACTAACTTAATTAACTATAAACAAAAAAATCCCATGACAAAACGGACTGCCACAATTAACAGAAAGACTAAAGAAACACAGGTCGAACTAACGATCAACATCGATGGAAGTGGAAACAGCAGTATCAACACAGGCATCGGTTTCCTTGATCACATGCTTGACTTGCTTACCAAACATGGACTGTTTGACCTGACAATCAAGGCAAGCGGTGATCGTATCGTAGATGATCACCACACGGTAGAAGACGTGGGAATATGCCTCGGACAGGGAATAAAAGAGGCGTTGGGAGAGAAAAAGGGAATCCGTCGCTTCTCCAACGCAAGCGTCCCCATGCAAGAGACACTTGCTAATATTGCCTTAGACGTCAGCGGAAGACCCGCATTGGTATTTAATGTAGAGTTTCAAACAGAAAAAATTGGGAATTTCGATGCCGAACTTATCGAAGAGTTTCTAAAGTCATTTACTACAAATGCAGGCATCAACCTGCACGTGAACGTCCCTTACGGCACGAATGCGCATCACATAGCAGAGGCCATATTTAAGGGGCTGGCCAAGGCGCTGGAAGACGCCGTTCGGTTTGATGGACGCATAAAAGATGTTCCATCGACAAAAGGAATACTTTAAAGGTAAAGGAACTTTTTAATGTTAAAAAAATCTATCACTTTTTTTGCGTTACCGACATTCATTCTTTTCTTGCTAACGATTTTCCTATCGACATCACTTTATGCCCAACTTGCCGAAACACCCTGGCCCATGTTCAGGCATGACTTGCAGCACACGGGGAGAAGCCAGTACGGTAGCATTCAAAAACCTATCGTTAAATGGACGTTCCAAACGCAATGCCCTGTTACTTCCTCTCCGGCCATTGGTGAAGATGGTACAATCTACTTTGGCTCAAAAGATAAAAAATTCTACGCTATCACTCGGGAAGGCAAGCTTAAGTGGGCTTTCGAAACAGAAGGGGAGGTTGAATCGTCACCCGCCATCAGAAAAGATGGAACCATACTCTTTGGATCGTGGGATAGTCACCTCTATGCATTAAATCCTGATAGTAGTATACGCTGGAAGTATAAATCAGAAGGCGGCATCATCTCTTCTCCAGCCATCGCACCTGATGGTACAATTTATTTTGGATCGTGGGATAAGAAACTCCACGCCATTACCCAGGACGGTAAGTTAAAATGGACGCAAAAGACTGCCGATCATATTGTCTCATCCCCCGCGATAGCTCCGGATGGCATGATTTACTTTGGTTCTGGAGATTACTATTTGTTTGCAATGAAACCAGAGGGTAAGGCCGTATGGAGTTTTGGCACCAGATACCTTTTGGATGCCTCTCCATTAATAGCGCCTAATGGAAATATTTGCATTGGCTCCGAAGATGCTAAATTTTACGTCTTTCGTCCTGACGGACAGGTAGAATGGACATTTGATACCCTGTATGATATTGATTCTTCTGCTGCAATGGATGCTAATGGAAACGTGTACTTTGGTTCTGGCAATAACAGCATTTACGCCTTTACACCCAACGGAAAGCTGAAGTGGTCTTTTGAAACGGGCGCCTCTGTTAGTTCATCTCCGGCAATCGGGGCAGATGGGACAATCTACGTCGGTTCCAGAGACAAAAAGCTGTATGCCTTCAATCCTGGTGGAAGTTTGAAATGGATATTTGAAACTGGAGATGCCATAGAATCATCGCCTACTATAGACGCAGACGGCACCATCTACATTGGTTCTAACGACGGGAAACTTTATGCAATAGGCGAGGCATCAAGTAATAATTAACGTATCTCAGACAAATAGAAAGGGCCAGTCATAACAAACTGGCCCTTTCTATAAAAACTTCTAAACCGGGTCTTTGAGCACTATTTCTATTTGTTGCAGGGGTAATTCATGAATTACCCTATAAGATTGAAAATTCCTATACATATAAATAATGCTACAATTACGACCTCATTTTCACCTTAATATCTTTGATCTCTTCAGGAGACCCACCGGCACGTGGTAACTCACCAGCTCCGGAACCTCCCTTTACGGCCTCCATTCTCCTGGCTCCTTTCTCATCCATGGCAGTTGCAGCCCAATAGAGGAATGCGACGAAGAAACCACCGCCCACGATGTTGCCAAGGGTAACAGGGATAAGGTTCCAACCAAACATCTTCCCCCAAGAAATCGCAGCAGGGTCATGCGGCAACAGATTGGCTATCGTTAATATCGTCATATTCGCCACACTATGTTCCATACCCGTCGTAATGAAGCAGAACAGACACCACCAGATCATAATTAACTTACCCGAATCGCTCGTGCACCTAAAAGCAGACCATATAGCCATACAGACAAGCCAGTTACAAAAGAGACCCCTGAAGAATAGCTCCCACCAAGGTCCATTTGACTTATAGGTTGCCACCTTGAGTATGAATGACTTCCATGGATCAGGGGCAAATATACCAGATGCGATAATCATAAGCGCAAAAATCATCGACCCGCCTAAGTTGCCTATGTATGTCCAAAACCAACCCAACATGGCATCGCCAAGTGTTACTGTACCCCTCAAGGTACCCTTAAATATCAGCAGGTTATACCCGGTAAACAGTTCTGCACCACCAATAATTACCAGAGCCAACGCAATACCAAATGTTGCACCGGCAACTATTTTACCTATGCCTGGGTTTATTGCCGCTACGGGTGCAGCACAAATAAATGCCAGAATAACACCAAATCCAATATAAGCACCAGCCAGCCCAGAAAGTATCAAGAAACCTGTCAGGCTATGCTTCATTGCCGTGGCTTTCTTTAGAGACACAGCCGCGATTGCATCTACGTTCGCAGTATATAACATTAATTGTTCTCCTCTAAAATGTTGTTGTGAAGATCGTTTTCAAATCAACACACCATTTTACTTGCACCTCATATCTCCTCTCAACTCTATACTTCTAAACATCCAACCTCCTTAAAATCTCTTTAATTATTTAACACACCCCCTTTCCTTTTCACTATAAAAAAATACATCTTAGTTCGAAAAATCCCTTTTTCTACGATAAGGCAAATTTATCCATATCCCTGATTTGCTCCAGATTTCGCACCTTATCAGACAATTGCTTTTTCTCTAATGCCTTTTTCCCGATACCTACAACGTCTCTCAACAAGAATGGCTTCAAGACAAAATCATACACGCCATAACTGATTATACGGCCTTTGTCATACTCATTCGGATTGAAAATCGCTATAATCTCTGCATTGGGATTCGTGAGCTTAATTATCTTCAGCATCTCGAAACCCGCTGGTGACTTTACTTCCAGATCAACAATTACGAGATCATAGACATTTTTATTAAGAAATTCTACAGCTTTTTCCCAATCTGTTCCATCACACGTTTTATAATTCTCCCGCTTAAAGGCGCCCAACAACAACTTTCTAATCTTTTCCTGCTCTTCTATAATCAAAATATTTGGCATAAAAATCTTTCATAATCACGGTAATTACTATCTTTACTGCTGGGGGAGGCTCCAGGCGCCCGGTGTCTTTGAGTGATCTTCAAGTTGTTTCTTCAGAGCAGCCGTTTCCTTTTCTGCAACTTCTAAATTATTCATAAGTTCCTTAATCGTATAATCCTTGTCACTCATTGCCTTTTTTGCATTGGAGAGCGAGTCTTCCACTTCCCATATCTCCTTTTGTAATCGGGCCTTTTCCTCATCCAGTTTTGCCTTTGCATCTTCGAGTTTTTTGTTTGTAAGCCTTAACTGCTCATCTTGTTCCTTAGCAGCACCCGCAACTTTTTCAGCCTCCTCTTTTTGTCGCGTAATGTCAGCAATCATCTTATTCATTTCTTCCATAGAACCAAAAGATTTCATCACCCTTTGCTCCAATTGCTCACGAAACGTTTGTTCCCTGATATATCCTGATTCTTTCATCGAATAATATTTATTGATCATCTTTGATGCAAACCCAACGTTCACAAACAACAATATGATAATCAGGGTCTTTGCATTGACGGATAAACCCTTGATACTCTCATTTCCCATAATTTTTTACTCCTCGTTCAGTGTATTTTAATTCATTTAAATACATGCTTTTACCTTTCCGTTATATCCCGAAATACACCTTCAATTCTAATCGACTTACCGTTCTCATCACGCACGAGATTGCACGTCCTTTCAGAGATAAACCGCTCTCCATTTTTCCTCTTGCAATAGGAAGTAAAGTCTCTCCATACCCCTTCCTTCTCCAACTTCTCAACCAACTCTTTTCGATCATCGGGGTTAACGTATACATCCTTTACCCGCGTTCCTACAACTTCTTCGGGTGAACTGTAACCGAGTATCTCTGCCCCTGCCTGATTAATCCACGTAAATACCCCATCTTCGGCAGGCTCGCACTGATATATCCCATCTTTTAACGAATTCAGCAACTGCTTGTAATGTCTTTCTGATTCCTGCAGTTCCTCCTCCAGTTTCTTCCGCTCCGTAATATCCCTAAATATCCCTTCTATACGAATAGGTTTACCCTTGTCATCGGTAACCAGGCTGGACGTCCGTTCCGTATAAAAACGCTCGCCGCCCTTCCGCTTACAGAAAGATACAAAACCCTTCCATACGCCCTCATTTGATAACTTTTCAACTAATTTTTTGCGGTCATCCGGATTTACATAAATGTCCTTCACCTTTGTTCCAATCACTTCTTCCGCAGATTTGTAACCAAGTATCTCAGCGCCTGCCTGATTTACCCATGTAAACACTCCATCCACTTCGGGTTCACATTGATAGACACCTTCTTTTAGTGAATTGAACAACAAACGGTATTTCTTTTCGGATTCGACAATCTCCACCTCTGCCTTCTTTCTCTCCGAGATATCCCTGATTACCCCATAGATATAGACAGGGGTTCCCTTTTCATCCCTTAGCAAATTGCTTGTACGCTCTGCATAGAAGCTCTCGCCATTTTTTCTTTTACAAAGAGATACAAATTCCCTCCAGACCCCGTCTTTTTCAAGTTTCTCGCAAAGCCTTCTTCTGTCTTCCGGGTCCACATAAATATTTTTTACCTTTGTCCCAATTACTTCTTCAGGACTGCTATATCCAAATAATTCAGCGCCCGCCTTGTTAATAAAGGTAAACACACCCTCTACTCCGGGTTCTGATTGATAAACACCCTCCTTTATTGAGTTAAACAATTCCCTATACCGTTTTTCAGATGCCGCTATCTCCTTTGTCTTCTCATCCAGGGACTTTGCCATGACGTTAAAGGAATTTGCCAATACGCCAATCTCGTCTTCTCTCTTTATGTCTACCCTTTGAGTTAAATCCCCCGATGCCATTTTCTCGGTTACTTCTTTCAGCTTAATAATAGGCACCGAAGTCTTTCTGCCAATAAAGTATGCCACCAGCACTATTGGAAATGCCAGCACCAATAATAAAGAACTCACTATATAATTAAGATTATAGGCAGCCCCATAACCTTCATCCCTGTCAATTTCTGCCATAACACCCCAATTGAACTCTGGCAGCCACCTCCATACACCCAACACGGTGATACCGCTGTAATCTTTGTAACCTTTCGCATCAAAACCACTATTGCCAGCAACGCACTGCTTAACTCCAGCAGTCAACTCACCTGTCTCTCTGCTAATCAATTTCAATTCCAATGTGCATCTCTTTTTCACTAACCCCATCTCCTTTAGATGCGCACTAAACCTTGATTCTGTAATCATGTAACCATCTTTGTTCACAAGGTAAGTCTCGCCTGTCTGCCCTAGTTTGAGGCTTAACATCAACTCGTTCAGCGCATTCACATCAATCCTCAGAGAAACAACTCCAATAACAACCCCTTCCCTATCTTTTAGCGGCGTTGAAACAAACATGGTTGGCATACCAAGTTCCTTCTCTCCAAATTCATTGATAAGGGGAACCTCCGATGGAATAACATTCGATACAAAGGTATTTCCCTGTACCGACTGCTTGAAGTAATCCATCTCCGCAATATCGCCGCCCACATTTTCTCCCATTGTGGCGATTGTCACCAACCCTTTATCGTTACTTACCAGTACACCCTTATAACCATATTCGCTCTTTATTACTTCAAGATATTGAACTATATCCGAGTAATCCTTATCCTCCCTTGTAATCCTTGCACATTTAGCCATCAATGGATTATTCGCAACTACACGAGCATTCTTCATCCTTTCGTTTATCCAGGTAGTTACCAATTCTGACTGCTTATGCCCGATACCATCGAGGTTTCTTATCAAGACGTCCTGAAGATCTGACTGTATCCTTGGATAGGCCACAATCCTTAGCAAGATAAATGGTATTAACGTAAATATGATCAGTAAGAAAATAAGCCGATTTTTAATCGAGATAAACATTATTTTTCTCCGTAATTTAACAAAATTGTACGTCCAAGTTCATAAAATATCAGACGCACTGCTGTGCGTCTCTACACTTTGCTTGTTACACATTTTTTACCACCAATGTGTTGGATAATCTCTTTTCCCAAGCTTATTGAAAATCACGCCAATTAACAACAGAATAAAAGCACCCAAAACAACCGGATTCAAAATATACATATAGCCGACACCCAAACCTCCTGTCTGAACAGCCACGTATGCAGTTGCACCTGCGGGGGGATGGATTGAATAAGTCACTACCATAAGCACAAGGGCAAGGGCAACGCCAAGGGCGATAGACCAGAACGTAGCACCAAAGAAATCATTTACAGTCACGCCGATACATGCTGCTAAAAAATGCCCCATCAGGACATTCCTCGGCTGCGCAAGCGGCGCCTTATAAGCGCCAAAAACCAGCACGGCACTGGCACCAAACGGCCCTAATAACATCGGACACTTCCACAGAAAGGCTAGTAACGCTGTAAATCCCACACCTAAAAACGCACCCCACAAAGAAAGCCATACCTCCCTTGAGGGAATTGGAGGTTGCGGCGTCCTGGGTAACTTTTTTACATACGCACGAAATTTATTTATTCCATCCATTATCGGCATTTTTCTCTTCTCCCCATTTGAAGACCCTTTAAAGAACTCTGATACATGCGTTAAATAACCTTTTCTATCTTCTTCTAAATCTTCTTTAACTTCAAACTTAACATCTAGAACCTTTTTAACCTCTGTGGTTTTTCTTTTCTTGAACATCCGCCAAGACCTAAACCTTCCTAACCTCCTACAACCTCTAGCGAGGCGAAGCCTCAGACCGATAAAACACACATGAAAGTGTAACTTTCTCAGATGAGACAAGAACTACGATGTATGAGGCAAGAAGCATGAGAATGATATTCTTACCTCCTACTTTTTACCTCTATCTTTGTATCCCCGCGGTTATTCTAAAAAACAAGCTAAGGTATAATTTTTCTATAGCCCTATATAACGAAAAATATACCAACATCCGCATAAGGGAAAAAATACCACTTAGTATTTTATATAAGTGGTATTTAATCAACGTTTTATTAAAACGATTATATTTTCACTTTCATAAATAATCTGCGTCTTATCGGT
>Ga0209431_10001393_pt1 | contig 20003 bp, 19 predicted proteins | sample RifCSP13_3_FD_184021 | JGI IMG/M metagenome (GOLD analysis project Ga0209431, IMG submission 184021) | Soil microbial communities from Rifle, Colorado - Rifle CSP2_sed 13_3 (SPAdes) (version 2) | ecosystem: Environmental > Terrestrial > Deep subsurface > Rock core/Sediment | place: Rifle...
GTTGTAAAATAATATGCACTGCGTTCCGACTATGAAAATCATCAATAAAAAGGCTCAATTTAATTATATTCTTTTGGAAAGACTCGAAGCGGGTATAGTTTTAGAAGGATCAGAGGCTAAAGCCTTGAGAATTTCCGGGGCGGATTTATCCAATTCCTACGCAAAAATAGTAGGTGGCCAAGCATATCTCATCAATGCCATAATCCCAATAAAAGGCAAAAAGGATTACAATCAAACGCGTACACGAAAGTTGCTTCTACACAAAGACCAAATTATATCAATTTTATCTAAGGTCAAGGCTAAAAAATTGACTTTGATACCCACAAAGCTATATAATAAGCAGCGTTTGGTTAAACTTGAGTTAGCCTTGGCCAAACCAAAGCGTAAATTCGAAAAAAGACAAGCGCTCAAGAAGAAAGACGTTGAGCGAGAGATTGCTCAAGAACTTGGAAATAGGTATCAATAAATACCAAGCTTTAGCTTGGTTGCGGGGACGATACAAAGGTTTCGACGGAAAATGTTCTTTAAAATCTGCAAGCCGAGTTTGACCGGTACTCGTAAATAATTGGTCAAAAAAATAATTGCTGACGAAAGTCGCGATGAACTGGCTTACGCATACGCTTAAGTCTGTCTTTAAAGATGTGTTTCTCAACCACTCCTTATAAGGCATAAACCCTAGTTGAGATAATGGAAAATGTGATTGGTTTTACAGATTTTCCTAAAGATCAAAACCAAACTTCTAATTTTTTTGTTTGTTTTAAATATTAGAAGCAAAATACAAAACAAAACAAGCTTGTAGAGGATTTTAAATTAGTTTTTCGGACGCGGGTTCGAATCCCGCCGTCTCCACCAAATTATTTTTGGAAGAGTTTTCCACCTGTAAAAGCCCAACAACAGGGGTAAAACAGGCGGTTCCAAACCCTCTCTCTTTGTCGTAAGGTAAATTTTCCAGAAAATACATATTGAAAGCCATTCTTTTTTCCAGCACATCTCCCTTTTTCCACAACTTTATGGGGTTTTTCAATGCACCCATCACGGTATCCGTTGCGGTTCCAAACTCATCATCGGTAAACATTTCTTCGTTGTTCTCAGATAAACCATTCTTCTCAACAAGCAGTTTTTCAATCTCACCTTCAAAATACTTTTTCATTTCTTCCCTTTCGCTTTTTAGTAGCCTTTCCTTAAGGCTTACAACATCTTCATCAATCTTCGAAAGCCTTTTGCGTTTGATTTCAACACCTTCAAGATAAGTTTGCTTCATTGAATCCCAAACATCCTTCAAAACAGCGCTGGTTAGCTCTACTGCCTCCTTTTGAGGTTTAACTGTTTTTAGCAGGTTTGAAAAATCACCTTCAATCTTATCCTTTGCAATCACCTTGTAGCGAAGAGGGCAGTCCTTTGTTTTACAGGAATAATTAGCATATCTCTTTGTTCTTCCTTTGTTCCAACTTCCCGTCAACGGGCGGCCGCAACCGATACAATTAACAAGACCTCGGATAGGAAAATCGGGATTAACATCCCTCCTTTTGCCATATTTTGTCTTTTTGTCAAAAATATCTTGAATCTTGAAGTAATAGTTTTTATCAACAAACCCCTTGTGTTGTGCTTCGGACAACGGAACCTCCCATGGTACATACTCAATTAACCCATAATATAGCGGTTGGGACAAAATCCTCCTCGTTCCGTTAATGGAAAGTATCTTTGAAATACCTTCTTGTGCATATCTCTTGATAATGTACTTTCTGGTATCCTCAAGTGTCAAAAGGAGTCCTTTCGCAAATCTTACAATAGCATCTGAATATATTGAAGCCAGTGGTTCTCTGGGTATTAAAACCTTGCCATTTAATGCAGTCTTTTTATTGACCAGGGCGGGTGGGGGACAAAAAGGCCAGTAGCCCAATTCTAACCTAGCTTTCATTTTTTGAATAACTTGTCTTCTGTTTTGATTCCTTTCTAATTCTGCATGAGCGGCCATTACGGTTTCAACGAACTTGCCATCGGGTGTGTCTTCAAACTTAAAATTGGGACTTTCAACTCTCCCGTTCCTGCTGTATATCTCCCTTTTAAGGGCAAAATGAACTTCTGTGTCCCTGGCAAATCTTTTCAAATCATCAAAAATCACAACAACTCTTTCGGGTTCAAACAGGTGTTTTTCCAAACAAGCCAGTACTTGTTTCATCCCTGTTCTTTCAAAGAGGCCACCGCTTTCTCCCTCATCACGAAATACGCCAATTATTTCATACCCCTGACTTTTGGCATAATCTCTACATCTTACTTCTTGAGAGTCCAAACTATGACCTTCCTCGACTTGCCTTTGTGAAGAAACTCTACAATAAATTAGACACTTTTTCGCTTCCATGTTTCCTTTCCAACACCTCCTTTACTGCTTTTGTACATAAGGTGTATATAAAATCAAGCAACTGTTCCAATTCCGTATCAGCCAATCCTCCATATTTGTTACCGAGTATTTTCCTTGCCTCGGTTGTTGTGATATTTCTTTTATAAAAAAACGCCATGGTTGTTCATGGCGCCCTGAAATTATCACTCTAACCTTTCGGCTCTGCTCACCTTGCCTGTGCAAGAAAATAATTAACTTGCACAGATGCGAAACAGAAAGCGCTATACTTCCTCTAGTTCAAAATCATCAAGATAACTAATCAGTGTCTTTCGCTCAACAGCGTCTTCGTTCAGCTTCCACACATATTGTCCTTCCCCGTCTTTTCCAACCCGCTTAATGAGCTTCGCTCTCACAAGGGGAGTAATCTTTCCACCCAAAGCATGACTCCCGCTTGCCATACCACTGGCTCCAGAAAGCCTTGTTTGAGACACAATGTTGTTTTCAGCAAATTCCTTCAGGAGTTTCAACTGGTCCCGTTTCCATCCTCTTAGTAAACTGAGGTCGTATTTATCACTACCGTTGTCCATGCATTACCATAATAGACCATAAACATTTTTTCGTCAAGTGTTGATAAATTTCAAAAATGACCCATAAAACATCTCCTTCTTAGACCATTCGTGCCTAAAATTATTATAAATATAAAGTCATGTTAGGTAGAAGTGTAGTCTTATAGCCTTAATAATCGATTAGCAGAAAATTTAACAAAATTGTTACTAAGTCCGTTCAACTTCTGAATATCTTGTTGAGAATTTTAGCAAATTATATACAATGTCCTTAATGGAAAGACCTGAGGTTGATAAGCTCACAGTTCGTACCCAAGAAGTTCTTGATAGGATTAAAACACTTCTAAAAGACAGAGGAATTTCCAACATCGAAACCAGCCCGCCAGAAACTTTTCAAAGGCCGATTCTTGGAATGGCTCAAACAGAAGGAGCCAGAGAAAACATTAGTGTGGTCATGAAAGAGTTGGGCCTAGATACTGAAAGTCTTGTAACAATTGAAAAACGTGTAGTTAATTTTAGTGAGTCAGTGGCAGATGGACCTCTGGCAGGACGCTTCCCTGATAGGACTGAGTCACAAGAGTTGGTACTATATTCTTTTCCTCCATCCAAGGAACACGAAGGGTCAAGTGCTCCAATAGTTATTTTTTCACACGGTGGAGCCATAAGACCCGAAACAAGCTTGAAATCTCCATTTTTGGCAACAATAAGGGCACAAGCAGAAAGTGCAGGTAATCCTTTTATACTCGCAACTATGGACCATCGTGGTTCGGAATCAGATGAAAATAAAGTTAACTACTCTCTCGAAGACCGCGTTGCCGATGTTGAGGTAGCTACACAAGCAATAATTGATGGTGTGTTACCAGACTATAAGAAACTGGGGATAAATTGGAATGGAGAGGTTATATTGATTGGAAATAGCATGGGAGGACACGTAGCCGCCGTTGCTGCGGGGGAATTACAACCTGACCGCCTAATTCTCCCACAGCCAGCAGCATATTCGGAAGAATCACATACACTGCCGTTTGGAGAGGACTTTAGTACTGCCATCAGAAAGAAAAGTTCTTGGAAAACTTCACCTGCTTTTGACTCCTTAGAAACATACATGAGAGGAGGAGGTAAAGCGCTAATTATTGGAGCAGAGAGAGATGAGGTAATTCCAGGTAGTGTCACAAAAAGATACATAAAAGAGGTAACATATAATTACGTCAGTCGTGCCACACAAGCAACGGGAAACGAAACGTATGAAGTTGGCTACATGTACATTCCCGAGGTTCACGTCAAGACCACCAAAGATGAGATAAGCAGAATATCTTCATTCGCTTCCGCTAATAATTCATGAGTTGATTTCAATTCATACCAGAACTCAACCCCTATAACCCTTTTTACATAGAGCCCTTATCACTTCTATATGGTTCATATAACATGATGTGATTGGTTACTGGAAATTATTTTGTTGACTTGAGGCTAAATTTAAGGTTAGTGGAGAGGTTTTCAGTACAGAAAACCATTTGAAAATATAATCCTCAATCTGGTTCCAATTATTTTTCGCTATGTCCACTTCTTCACTCCGACTTCGTCGGAGTTTCGAAGTGCTCTTCGAAGCTTAAGCGAAGTAGAGCTCTATGCTCCCTATGTATTATGTTTACATTCTCAAACTGAAGGACAATTCTTTTTACGTTGGGTATTCCGATAATGTAAGAGAAAGAGTATCAGAACATAAAAGGGGAATAGTAAAAACTACAAAAAATCTTTTACCTCTTTCTTTGGTCTTCTATGCTGCTTTTTTAACGAAGAAAAAGGCCTTAAATTTTGAAAGATATCTTAAAAAGGGTTCTGGTTTTGCATTTAGAAACAAACGTTTAGTCTAGGTGTTTTATCTCAACTGAAGCCAATCTATCCTCAAAAAGAAGTATTAGCTTTTTTTCTTTTTCAAATGCTGCCAGGCCTTTTGCCAAGTTTATTTCGTCTGCAATGTATTGCGCCTTAAACTCGCCTTCTTTGCTAACTACGACAATCCTTGATTTTGCAGATTCCAAAATATATATATATTCAGATTCTTCGTTGGTATAAATCGCTATTGGATCTGAAATTCCGGGAAAAACACCGGAAAGTTCAAAGTTTTCAGACAATCCACTGCTAAACTTTTGAACCTTACCTGATTTCATTAAAACCCATATAGCTCCATCGATTGTCCAAGAGATAGAACTTCCTAAATCGCTTTCAATTCCTTCGGCAAACCAATTCTTTTTCGGTGTAAAGCCTCCATCAATCCCAACGTATCGCCAGATAGTGGAAGCTTGCTTATCTAAAATGTAAAAATTGCCTCCGTAAGAATAAATTAACACTTCTCCCTCCCAGTCACTATCAATTACCTTCACGAGTTTTTGTTCAACTCTGTATATACCGTCTTTCTTTTTTATGAATATTTCATCTTTATAACTTGTAATATCATTTGCCTCGCTAAGTATGGCGGGGCCTGCTACTATCTCGCTTCTTTTCGAATCGATCTTAACGCTCGCAATCCTTTTCCCTTCATTATCAAGAATGTAAACAGCATCATCCGAAGCGACCATATTTTTTGCCTTGAATCCGCTTGATAATAAGCTCAAATCCACATAAGGATCCGGTTTAGTATCATACTCTCCCAATATTCTACCTTGAATCCGAGCAAGCTCTGAAGTTAGTTCGTCGAGTTTTGGATCTTTAATATTCTTCTCGTTTAAGGAACGTATTTTATCTCTGGCGTCCAAAAAAAGCTCTCTGGCTCTTTCGGGGCTTACCGAATAAATACTTTGGGATTCATCTAATTTGTGAGTGGCTTCTTCAAGAAGTGTGGTATAACTTGATTTATAATCAGACATCCTTTTTTGCCTTATTCCGAAACCGATACTTACAATCAGCAAAATAAGAGTAATTATTCCAACAGAGAGTGATACCTTCTTTCTCTGGCTCAGCGAGGAAGGGTCATAAGTTTTAATAAATATTTTTCTTTCCGAAATCTTATGAGGGAGAATTGTAGAAATATTGTTTAATAATTTTTGTATTTTATTATCTGAAGCCGATCCTTCTTTATCTGTATGAACGGTGGCGGTAGCTTTAGTTGTTAAGTTTTCTAAAAGCATACTGTCTTTATCTTCTTTTGTCGCCCTCATTTCTGACTCCAGTTTCAGAAGTAGCACTCCTAAGTCTCCTGCTTCCTCTAGCGCATGAACGTGCGGGGCAAAATTTTCGACCAATATTTGGGGATCTCCAGAGTTCAAGATAGATATTATCTCATTATCTTTGAAAGAATCATAAAATTTCTTTGTTGCAAGGATGTAAATATCTTTATCTTTTGCGTACCCCGATGCAGAGAAAGTAAGGTTTGGGGTACTTTTAATAATTCTGATGAGCTCACCCTCGCGAAATATTGCAATAGACGCACCCCCACCCGCCGCAAGATAAACAACATTGTCTATTATTGAAGCAGATGCAATTTCAACTATTTCCGAGTTATTAGAAAATTCATCAATTACTTTGGCGACTGAAGATTTTAAAAGCGTTAACACATTCCTTTCTTCTCCTCCGAAATATTCCTCGTGTAATCTTGCTAGTATTTCTCTTCCGGCAAAAGTGTTTTCAACCCCCCCTTTAGAACTTGCGGTTGACATTACTGCAAAAACTTGACCTTTTGAATGCAATTTTTCTTCCTCTAATGGCTTAAAAGTATAAGTCTGCGACCAACCTAACGAATCCGGGTTAGCACTTAACTTGGCAGTAGTTACTTTAAAGTTCATTAATATAAGTACGATTTAAAAGAGGCTGGGTATAATAAGCGATAGTACGGATATTACCAAGACAAATAGCGTAAAGGCAAAATGTATATAAGCTAAAGTTTTTAGCTGAAGCTCAAAACCTACTTTTAAAGTCGAAGTCATAACTTTAACCTGTCTTATTACTACAATTGCAAATATTAAATAAACCAAAAGGAAAAAGGATATTCCGAACTTAATTGCCAAAAGTGCATAATTTTCGAGTACTGTAGTGTTGGACATGAAATTTATTCCAAAATATTGTTTATCTAACCCTTCCTTCAAGTTTTTCCTGTTCTTCCTCAATCCTTAACTCCCTCAATATCTTTGCCACCCCATCCGGATAAGGAATTGCTTCGAATTCAATTCTCGGTACTTCGGCGGCGGTTTGAATTATCACGTCCCCGTAATTAAAAAAGGTCCTAACCCCTCCCCCTACCTCGACTGTAACATCTTGAATCTGATCAATATTAGCATCGCTTATTTCGCGGTAAAAAAGATTGTAAAAATCAACTTCTATAATCCTTTCGTCAGTAACAATGTTGACGTTAAAAAACCAGTTCAGAAACTTTTCAAAGATAAAGGATGTTAAAACTAAATACCACACCAAACTCAGAACCAGCTCTAGCTCGGGGGGTATTTTAGCGTTAAAAGTTAAAAGGGGTAAAAAAAAAGGGACGAAAATTAATAAAAACGACAGCGATAACCAACCAAGATTTGTAATCGGATGTTTTCTGAGAAGAAGCACGACTTTCTCTTGGGGATCTGCATTTACAAATCTCACCTTCTCGGGATAATAGTAGTAAGCAGAAAGCGGATTGTGAGTATGCCCCGGGAGTCTATGAAGATCTTTACTTTTAAATACGGTGGGGTGTACTGGTTTAATATCCTTAGTTAAAGAAGGGTTTTGATTTTCTGGCCAATTTTTATTGGAGTTAAAAATATCGGGCATTATTAGCTTGAATTATATCACGTTCAAAATAACTAATTTCTAAAGCTTCTCTATATTAAATAGCGAGCTTTTTAAGCCAATGTAGCCGGGTGCTCTTAGATTAAATGCTTTTTTAAACTCCTCTCCGGATATATTAACAGACCCTTTATTTGTGCCCAAACTGATTGATTGAGTAGAGCCCGAGTTTGAATAAACTACCGATACTGAGGACACGCCGGTGTAACCTCCTATCGCGGACAAATCCGCTTTGGAATAAGGATTGCCACTCCAACAGCTCGTATCAACTGGAGATATTCTTGAAGTATCTCCACCTCCTTTATATAAAACTTGCCAAGCATTGGTTATGTCAGCCATTTCTTCCGAAGTTAACCATGGGTTACTGCGACTACATGATCCACCACCTCTTGTTTTATACCAAGCTTTATAAAACCAGGGGGAACCTGAAATTTTCTCATATGCCCCACCCGGCCAATCGCCATCGGCATCTTTAATTCCGGTCCAGCCCCATTGAGAAATCGTATAACCACCCGAGGTTGAAGCATAATAAGTTGTAGCCGCTGATCCTCCTTTTGTTAAAACCCAGCCCCGGGTAGCTCTGACCGCCTCAGCCCACTTACCACTTTTGAGTTGAGGTTTGTATACTTGGCATGATTCGGTTGGACAAATAGATCCACCACCATTACCTGTAACCGCCAATGCATAACTTCTTGCCGCCACAGCTTGAGCTTTTAAGGCTTCAAAGCCACCATTGTCTCCCCAGGATTCGGGCACTTCGTAAATACCCAGTAAATAATTTTCTTCGAATGCGATCCTTCCATAACCCGACACTCCAATCGTTGATGGAACCGGATAGCCTTTATTTAATTCCGCTCCATTATAATAAGCAGATAAAATAGACTCGGCTGATTGTCCTTTCTTACTTCTTCCGTAGGCACCATACTGACTTAAACCGGTTCTATGGGGCGCACCAAAAGAAAATGCTGCAAACGCCGGCTTAAATCCGGGATCACAAAAGTTGGGTGATCCGGGTGGACCTGAACAGGGTTCGAGGGTCGCCGGAGTATCACCAACCGATGTCTGAAACCCACCTGCTTTTAAAGCCAAAAGCTCCTCTTGTTTAGCCGTTAAACTCGCAAGGTAGCTTTCAGTTTTTGCTACCTCTCCTGCCAAAAAATTGGCTCTGTCGCCAACTTTCTTTTTAAGTCCGGCCAGGCTTTCCTTGCTTTTTGTAAGGCTTTCCTTATCTTCTTTAAGCTTAACAAGATCCCCCGCATACTTTTCCATTGTTTTAATATCTTCATTAGCTGCTCTTTGACGAAAAGCCAGCTCTCTAAATGCGCTAGTTGCGTCTTCGGAAGATAAAAAGGGAAGTATCGGATCGTACAATCTCAAGAATTTGTAATGGCTTTCAGTTTTTTCCTCGAAAATTTTTTGGGCGAATTCAAGGTCAACCTCCTTAGCATTAATGTCTTTTTCTTTAACAACCAATTGATTCGATAAGCCTGCAATTCTCTTTTCTAAACTGGTTACTTGGACTTTTAAATCAGAGAGCTCTTTTTTATTGTACTCATGGGCGGGTTTAAGGGCATTTATCTCCTGCTCAATTCGAGATAAGCAAAAATCAACATCGCCCGGACCCGGATCTTCGCAGTTAGGCTCAGCGGAGATCAGAGTAAAAGAGTAAAAGAGTAAAAGAGTAAAACTAATAAGCAATAAAAAAACTTGTATTGTTTTCTTTGATTGAAAATTGAAAATTGAAAATTGAAAACTCATACTGTTCCTCATTATAACAGTATGTTTATACCCCTTAACTCTTGATTGAAAAAATGTGCTAAACTTTTTAAAGAATATATGAAAAAAACCTTATCAAAATTGCTCATTACTATTATTTTTATTTATCTTCTTAATGCCCTTTTTCCAAATCTCTCTTTTGCTGCAATACCCCCCCCTCCCGGTAATTGTGGAACTTTAGGAAATTCTTGTTGTACCGGAAGAATCTGCTATGGTGGTCTTAAATGTTCTAGCACTACTAATAAATGTATTACAGATCCCGCTAAAACAGCTCTTTGCGTATCTGGAACAGCTATTAACACCGCCATCGGATGTATTCCTATATCTTCGACATCCAATTTGGTTGGTTTTTTCTTAAGGTGGGCAATAGGCCTGGCAGGAGGAATAGCATTCCTATTTATTGTTTACGCAACCTTTCTCATAATAACCTCGGCAGGTAATCCCCAAAGGCTCGGCGCCGGAAAAGAGCTACTCGGTTCTGCAATCACAGGGCTTCTAATGATCATGTTTTCGGTATACATTCTTAGGGTAATTGGAGTTGATATTTTGGGATTGGGGCAGGTGGGTCTTTAATAATGTTGAAATAATTATCATGAACATAAAAATTGCAGCCATACCCTTTTCTACTTGGGAGAAGGTGTTAATCCCCAATGCGAATATTGCCGGAAGACCTTTGGCAAGTATTTTAAATGCAATAATTATATATATATTTCCCATCGCCGGATTTGTTCTTCTTTTTTATTTTGTATACGCCGGTTATACCTGGCTAACTTCCATGGGTGACCCTAAAAAAATTCAGTCTGCAAAGGATAGTATGACCAATGCTCTTGTGGGTTTTATTATCATTTTTTTGGCTTACTGGGTGGTGCGAATAGTCGGAAGAGTTTTGGGAATTAACGTAATAAACTTAGTTTTCAGATAACTATTAATGCTGTTATAAAGTCATTACAAAATGAGTTCTATGGAAAAATTAGCAGTAAGCATCAGTAACAGTTTTTTCGGAGGAAATCACTTCCTTAATACCCTACCCGGTGTTAGCAGGCTCGTTTCAATTCTATTGTCAAATGCAATCGCAATTGCCGGAATCCTATTTCTGTTCATATTGGTTTTTGCAGGAATTCAAATGATTTCCGGTGCCGGGAAAAGTCCTCAAGAGGTGGCAAGAGGAAGAGAGATCATCTTGGCCGCAATTATTGGTTTAATCATAATCTTTCTTTCTTTTTGGATTGTAAGAATTGTAGCAAGATCAACCGGTCTTACTATACTTTAAAATAAACAGTTTTGAAAGTAGACGAAATTATATTAGAATAAAAATATGAATCCTTTTGGTAATGTAGCTCCTCCATCCGGAGTAAATAAATTTGCGGGCGGAACGCTCATGGGCTTGCCTCTTTTTATAACCGTAATTTTAAGAACGCTAATTGTTATTGCCGGGGTCTATACTCTAATTAATATTGTTGTGGCGGGACTTAACTTTATGTCGGCAAGCGGGGACCCCAAAAGAATCCAAGACGCGTGGGCAAAAATTTGGCAGACGGTTCTGGGCTTAGCCATAGTAGCCGGAGCGTTTGTGATAGCCGCTATTGTAGGATTAGTGCTTTTCCAAGACGCTACTTTCTTATTAAGAATTAAAATATTCGGGCCATAATTATATGCACAAGATAGCACAAATTAATATTCCCTTAGGTAACGTAAGCGGATTTGGACAGCTAGGTTTAGAAAATGCCAGACCTATTCAGGCGCCCTATGTTTTCAACACCTTTATATCAATTCTCGTGGGACTACTTACAATTATAGCTGCCATATGGTTTTTGATAATACTAATTACCTCTGCTTACAGCTGGATGAGCGCCGGTGGAGATAAAGGAGCTATAGAAACTGCGAGAAGTAGAATGCTCAATGCACTTATTGGGCTGGTAATTGTCATTGCTGCAGTTTTTGTTGTTGACTTAGTAGGCTATATTCTGGGTTTTCCTCTGATTCTAAATCCAGGATTGTTTTTCAACCGGTTAAATCCTTAATAAAATGTTTAATTACAGCAATCCTTTATACGCAGTAACCACCAACGGAATTGGTAATCCTGCATTAAGTAATACCTTGAGAGCTCTTAATGGCGTCCAATTTATTCAACGATTGCTGCCGGCTTTAATTACAATGTTGCTTATAATTGGCTCAATAATCTTCCTTTTTGTTTTTCTATTGGGAGCTGTACAGTGGATTAGCTCGGGAGGAGACAAGGCAGCACTAGAATCCGCTAAAAGCAAAATTACTAATGCGTTAATTGGCATTGCAATACTTCTTACTCTTTTTGCAATAATTAACTTAATTGAGATATTTTTCGGGACAAGAATAAGGTATTTTAACATCAATAGTATAAAACTTTGAAGCTAATTTACCTATTGACAAGCGGTTGGCGTCGACTACATAATGAGAGTATCAAATAAATATGTCAACTCTTTTCTCAACAGTTTTTGCCCAGACAATAAATTTAACACCTCAAGGACAGTTCTCCACATTAAATGGAATAACTATAGCTAGCGTAATTTCTGCGGTTATAGTTTTGATTCTGATTATCGCTGCACTGGTCTTTTTCTTCATGCTTGTCTGGGGAGGAATAAAGTGGATTACATCTGGTGGTGACAAGGCACAAACTGAAGCTGCCAGAAATCAGATCACAGCAGCACTTATCGGATTAGTAATAGTCTTTGCCGCTTGGGCGATAATCAGCCTAGTACAAACATTCTTCGGTATAAGCATACTTTCGCTAAATATACCAAATATTCAAAAGCCATAAGAAAAGGCTTAAAGGCAAGCCCCGAAAGGGGTTTTTTTAATGGCGTTAAAAACATATTGCCCTTACACTCTTCATAGTCTAAACTAAATCAATATGGATCCCTCCTGTGCAGCGGGCGTAGGTAGAAGTGGTAATATACCGTATCTGAAGTATGGAGAGTGCCTTTTCGGAAGAGCAGTCTCAGTAGTTCTTGCTCTCGCGGGAATAGCTCTTTTTATTATGCTAGTTCTTGGGGGGTTTAAATATTTATCGTCAGGGGGAGATCCAAAGGCTCTGGACTCTGCAAAAAAGACGCTAACTTACGCAATCGGAGGGATGATTCTCCTTGTTTTAAGTGTAATAGTGCTTCGCTTAATTGGCGCCATAACCGGAGCCGACCTTATACATTTTTACATCAATAGATGAAAATAAATCTGCCCAACATTGCTTCAAACTTTGCCATACGCTTAATAATAAATTCTATTTTTGTTTTGATAATATTCTTGGCCTCACCTATTTGGCTCAGGTCTTTTACGATAAAGGCTCAAATCCCACCCCCTTACATACCGTGTAATCAAGTTAGAAGTCCGGAGTTTCACTCTTTAAGGCCTTATCAAGCGAGTCCTTGTAACCAGAATGCTACCGAGCTGGCGCTTTATTGCGGAAGTAGTTTTGTACTTTCGGACACTTTTGCTATACAAAAAACTTTTACAAATCCGCCCACAAGCTGGAGATATATTTATGAGGGAGGCGGTATTACGCCCACTCCACCCGAAGATCCTTTTAATCAACGTGCTTGCAAATTTTGCCAGGGATCTTTCTGCGTAAATGCCTCTCCTCCTTGTATTCCCGACATTAACCAGTGCGAAAGTAATGCCGATTGTTTGTCCAGTTGTCAGAATAATCTGGACGGAACAGAAACCTGTACTTTTTTGGTCAGCAGGTCTCGAAGTGTAGCTATTGATTTATCCGATGCTGAGTTTCCGATAATGGGTAATACCGACGACTTAATAAACAGCCAAAATCAAAATACTCCAGAGGCTTTGGACGCATATGATCCCACCAAAGTGAACGAATACGTCAGTTGGTATTTAAATGGCGTTTTCGGCAGAGCTGAATATCCTCCGTCGGGTCCGCCGAGTGCACCCTCGGCGTATGGCGATTATGATATCGATTTTACTATTGTTGACTTTTCCGGACCTCTTAAAAAACTATTAGCGTTTGAGAGTCAAATCGCTCAAAGAATCTCTGAGATAAGAAAGGTTAGCCAGGGTACAGTTCGCCATAACCAAGTTGTAGGCTGCGACAACTTACTCGGCAATCCAACCAACTGTTACCCCCAAAGATTAGGAGTATTTCAAAGAAGACTATCTGCTTGGCTAAATCGCTTGCCTCCAAGAAGAGCCAATTACAACAATTTTGCCAGTTATTGGAATGCGTATCAAAATTGGAGGAACGGCAGTCCGAAGTTTATCGGAAATTTATTTGACTACATTCCTTTTTCTTCTACAGAGGATAGAAAAGGAATGGTCGAAGCGATCCTAACCAATATCCAACCGGTTCAGCCGGGTGTAACTATAATATATACAAACATCACTCAAACTCCGGCCGATCTTTTCTTTGCCCACATTGATGAAACCGCTCAGCTCGGAACAATTTTACAAAAGACCTTTGCTTTTAAGGGAGCTGATCTTGCCGGACCAGCCTCAGACGTTGCTCCGCCCGCAAATGCATACTGTGATCTGGTAGAGGTAAGAAGTAACCCGGGAGATGATTTATTCGCTGGGGAAATACGCGTTAATATCGACTATCAAGCACAAGTTCAGTGTTCTTTTTATATCCCCTATCCCTTACTCGGCGCTCCGGAGGGAAATTTATGTATAAATTTAGCGGGCGGGACCTGCCAAAACGTACCCAGTAATTATGTTTGCTCCGATTTTTACGGTCAGGTAGACTGCCCCGCAGGTTTAGATTGTGCCAACGGCTGCGGACCGCTTCGTGGTTGTAGTGGTGGAGCGTGTTTTCCTCCAAGTTGGGGTGGGTGTACCGGAGTGCGAGACCCCTATCAATGCCCGGCCGGATATACCTGTGCAGCCAGCTGCGATAGGCCTAGTGATCCTCCTAATTTAACCCAGGAGTGTGCTGTTACCGTAAACATTAATCTTGGCACAGTAACAAAAACTCCCAAAGCGGACGAGTTGTGGAGCCGATTTGTTGCAGGTCCTGCCGGGATATTCAGAAGAGTGTTTCCGAAAATCGTACCTGAGGCTTATGTTCCAATTCAGGCGCTTTGGGATATTCCTGCATCAACCAAAGTGACTTTCCGGGGAGATGGTGGCGTGACTTATGTAGGTATACCCGGCTCCGGCAGAACGGATCCCGAATTATACTTTCCTCATATTGGTGGAATCCACCAGTACTTCTTAAAGTGCATTCAAAGGGCACTCCGACCGCAGGGATTTGGCGAGCCTTGTTTGTCCGGCTCACCAGGCACAAATCCTCCCAAAGGAATCTGTCCAAATGTTCCCGACAGTCAAGTCCCGGGTAAGTGGTTGGGGACAATGAAAACAGGTTTTATTAATTCAGCCAATCTGTGGTGCGCGGGGCGTGGAGAAAACCTGGCGGAAGAGTGTTATAACTATGTTGTTACCGAAAGTATTAATGCCGGAGTTAACCCCGCATTTAGTTTAACTATTTGGTTAAATGAAACTGCAGCGAGCAATTACGAATGTAGTGGTTCAGGAGCCCAGGACTTTGGTATTAATGATTCATCAATTGCCATGAATATCATTGCGCAACTTGAAAGATTTTTGGTTCTGCCTTATTCATCCCTCTATTTATCTTGTCGTCAAGAAGCGCTCTCCAGAGGGCTTGACCCAATGTTTGGTTTCTTGAGAATTTTTAGGGCAGGGTTAGTCTGCGATTTGACACAAAACGATACCAATCCCGGCTGGGATTATTACAACGACCTTAAAAACTTTACCTGGCCGCTCGTCACCGGACCGATTCGTGTTTGCTCAGGAGCTCGATTCGGAATCCAATGGCCGACCGATTTTGCATGCCCGTGAGTAATTCATTTAAAATTAGAAATTAATCAAATTAAAATTGGTTTCGACTTTTCAGTCAATGTGCTATTATTAAATTAATAAATTATGTTTAAGAAATTACTTCTCTCATTTTTAGCAGCGCTGGTACTTTTTTTTAGTGTTTCTACCCGTTTCGCTAGTGCTCAAACCTGGTATTACCAGGATTTCTTCGAGTGGTACGAAAAAGTATTTGATACCCAAAACCAGGATGAAATTTTCGGCGAACGCTATACTGCCGCCCAAGTTGAGTGGATCATTTACAGTCTAATGGCTTGGGCAATAAACCACGTTGGAAACGCTGATATAAACTGGTGCGCCATAAATTTGTCACGCAACGATCCGGGTTTATTAAAAAGCATAATAGGCAATGTCAGTGCCTTAATTAACGAGTGTCCTTGTGCGGCTGACGATATATGCAACCTTGCAACCTTTGCCGACATAACAGGTGTTTCAAATATTGCTTGCGGTCTCGTTGGAAAAGTAACCTGTCCATCAGGTAGATTGGGCTATGTTCCTCCAAAAACAAGATCGGAATCACTTGTAACCAAGGTTAACCTTTTTCCAAGCTCAAACATATCACTGGTTCATTATTTAAAGAATTTTGGCGCAAAACTCAATCTTATACCCGAAGCTAAGGCACAAGGATTTGGATTCCGGTTTGCGGCAAATACGGTGCAGAACTTTTGGCGGGCGGTTCGGGACTTAGCTTATCTTCTTTTGGCAATCGTAATAGTTATCACGGCATTCATGATAATGTTCAGGGTGAAACTTTCCCCTCAGACTGTGATATCAGTCCAATCCGTACTTCCAAAAATTGTCATGGCTCTAATCCTGATCACTTTTTCCTACGCGATAGCCGGCTTTTTAATCGACATGATGTACGTTGTCTTGGGTCTCCTGGCTGTTTTTCTAACTTCTCCACCGGGAAACGGTATAAGCAAGGACAGTTGGCAAACAATGTTTACTACATTTACCCAAAGGGGCACGATTGGACTCATTGTTTGGTATTGGGTGTGGTGGATTTTTGCTGCCTGGTCTGCATCGCTCCAATTCTCCGGTGCCCTAATTGGGAATTTTGTGGCCTTAATTTTAATGGCAATAATTTGGATCATTCTTGTAATCGTACTTGCCATTGCCAGCTTTAAAATCTGGTGGATGCTTATCAAAACGTACGTTAATATTCTTCTTCTTATCATTGCAGCGCCGCTTTACATACTCGGTGGCGTTATTGGTGTGGGAGGACTTGGAGCTTGGGTTACCGCAATGGTATCAAACCTTGCGGTTTATCCCATGGTTGGGCTACTTCTCGTATTGGCCTTTGTGTTTTTAGCAACTCCCTTAGGGGGTGTCTCATTACTGCCGTTCGCGCCCAACCCTCAATATATTATCTCCGGCGCAAACGCCTGGGATCCACCCTTAACGTTTGGCTCAGGAGCGGTTGAGTTGATTATGGTATTTGTCAGTCTATTTATTATAATGTTAATTCCTAAAGTGGCAGAAATAATTAAATCAGTTATCTCAAGGCGTCCGTTTGCCTACGGCACAGCAATAGGCGAAGGTTTGGCCCCAGTAGGTTCACTCGGAATGGGTGCTTGGGGTTATGCGAGTGGAGCTCCCGGAGCACATGTCGAAAAGCTTCAGGCCGCCAGAAGATCAATAAATCCCGCCGATACGGCTACTTTAGCACGTTACGACGCGCAGATAAAAAGAGCTCAAGGTTGGGCAAGAGGTATGCAAACAGTTAATCAAGTTTTTGGACTCGGAGGTAGGCGCGGAAGATAATAATCAACAATAATTAAGGATTTTGTGTTTGGGTTAGCTGGGCTTGTCTTCTCCTTGCGTTCTCTCTTCTTTGTTGCTCTTCTTCAAAGGCTTCAACCTCTTGAGTCGTTTTCCTACCCCACCTTCTACTCCTTCTTTCTCTTGGAGCAAACCACGTTCCTTCAATATAAATATCAAACAAAAGATTCCATACTTTGGTAACATCTTTAGCATCATAAGCATCTATTAATTGTTGCTTCATCAACCCACCATTAGGTAAACCTACATAAAGACGTGCATCCATAAGTGCTGATGTCACAATCGCATTATACGCATCTTCAGGAATAGCAAGCTTCAACTTCGGTTGACCTTGTTCAAATCCTTGCAGACTAATTGAAAGGCCTAGTGCCGTTTTCATATAGCCTTTCTTTGTATATAACTCCCGATATAAAGGATCGCCTCTTAATTTTGACCAAGCGTCGGCATGTTTAGATATAGTCATTCTGTCCCGATCTCCTCCTGTTAAATGTTTGTGTTCGTCCAATACTTTCGTTAGGGGATCGAGATAGCTACCTCTCCATTCGTCTGCTTTTGTTTTTGACAGATCTATCGCACCATCTCCACCAACATAATCAACAATGTCTAATGTAACCTCCTGGCCTTGTTCATTCGTGTAAGTCAAATTTGCCGCTTTTTCTTTTGTTATCAAGAGCTGACCAAGCGTTTCGCTCCCATCAAGCATAGACGTGTGTGTCAACATATCATAAGCCATCCTTTCCGGCATGTAATTCTTGATTTCCTTTAATGATTCTTTTTGCTCCGGAGATAAACCAGCCAGCCCGTCAATTTCATAGTCTCGACTCATTAAAATATCTGCAAAGCCAACTCCGGGAGCAACCTCTCTATTGTGTTGGATGTTGTCCATCATCCAATACCCAAAATCTCCACCCCAAGCAATTGGGGTTTTGCCTGTACCCTCGTCGGATGGCGAAAACCACTTCTCTTTTGCTTTTTGACCAGGCACAAACAAAGCCCAAACTGCGTCGGATTTGTGATCAGTACTATGAATTTCCTTTTGAGGCTTGTATGAATAAATCGGGTTTCCTTTACCATCAAGTTTATCCGTATAAGTACCATCCTGTTGTCTTTCTTGAACCGCTACAAATTGCCGCTTCTCATCTGCAGAATCATAGACACCCGAAGCAAAGAATAAATTGTCGACGTCTACTACCGCACGCTCAGCCGCCTCTCTGAAACTAATTCCATAATCTTTTTTAAATCTATTTTTATCTTCATCAGAAAGCTTATTATCGAGGTATTCCTCAAGCTCGCTTATAAGTTGGTCTTTATATTCATCAAACTTTTTTGTGTCGGATAGTAAATCATAACCATTATCCGAAAGGACGAAATGAACAGGTCCTCTCTCTGGATGTCCTTCAAAATATTCCTTATTCTCGAACAAATCTCTACTCATTGTGGCCATAGCTTGCCTGAATCCTGGTAGTTCTCGCCACATATTATTTACATCCTCTGCCCTTATTCGTATACCTTGTGTAGTTGCCCATGCTTCAGTACTTACCGCACCCGAATCTCTTTTAAGCGCTGCCCATATGTTCATCGCCAGCTCCGCGCGTATAATTCCCTGTTCTTTTGGACTTAGCTCTCGATACCAAGGAGGTAACAGTTGATCAAACTGTTCGGGTCTAATATAACCTCGTGTTCTGATTCCGTGAAGCACCGCTTTATAACTACTGTGAAGCGCCTCATAATTCATTCTGTCATAGTCAAGTCTACTTGCTTCGACCGAAGTTAATTGTTGAATTGACTCCAAAACTTTCTTCCAAGCATCCTCTCCCACCATCGATGACCTTACGCCCCTTGTTTCTTCTTCCTCAAAAACCTCCCCCTTTTCTCTTTTGTTTATATACTTCCAGGATCTTTCTTTAAGGTCTGTCCTAACCCACCCCTTACCCCAACTTACAATGTCGAGTCTTGTTTTAAGTTTTGTTGCAATAGAATCGGCCATTTCCGCCAAATTCGTGTACTCTTGAACTTCCTGTGGGTTTGAAGAATTACTAGCAGCTTGTGCGTAGTATTCCGATTCGGCTTGATGCAAATGAAATTCCATTATGTCGGCTGCATTGTCTACATACATTGATGACATTCCCCAAAAATCCGGGGAGGATCGATTAATGCGATAGGTCTCTTCGGCATAAAGTTGATCTGGTCTGTCGTTAAGCGCATAAACATTTTTAATTGCTCTTTCGAAATTGGGGTTATCTTGGGCTTTTCTGATTTGAGCATTTATTCCTCTGGGTTCATTGGAGTCGGGATCCCAATGCTCAAATACCTCCGCGGATTTAGCCGCTTCAACCAATATTTCGTCCCTTGCGTACTTTAGTCCTTCAATAGCATGCTCGATTTCCTCTTGGGTTAATTTTTGACCATTTACTTCAAAATCTTGAGTGTCCCCAGCCAAAAGTTCTAGTCTTGTTTGAATCTCAGAAAATAAACTTGTTTCTTCAGGATTTCTATTCTTAGCTTCATATAATTCGCTATATATATTATTAAGTTTTTCGTTATCTTTAAAAGCTACTGCTAAAGCCCCAAACACCGATTCCCTAAGCAAATATTGGTATTCAATTTTCTCGCTATCTGTCAATATTTTTCCACTAAAAAGAAGCTCTTTCGCTCTGGGTTTAAGGTTATCCTTAAAATTATTTAGGGTTACTACCTGATAACCAGTCTCTTTCATAACTCTTCTGAGATGCTCTTCATGAGGTGTTCGAACAGTAGCCAAACCGCTTTCGGGTGTCCACGCCGAGGAAGCGATAAAAGTTGTTTGAGTTGGTTGTCCTTCTCCTCCTTCTCCATCTGCCATGTTTTTCATTATCCTCCCTTCGCACAATTATATCACTTTGTAACAAAAATTTGTGTGTTTGTGAAAT
>Ga0209431_10001394_pt1 | contig 20001 bp, 22 predicted proteins | sample RifCSP13_3_FD_184021 | JGI IMG/M metagenome (GOLD analysis project Ga0209431, IMG submission 184021) | Soil microbial communities from Rifle, Colorado - Rifle CSP2_sed 13_3 (SPAdes) (version 2) | ecosystem: Environmental > Terrestrial > Deep subsurface > Rock core/Sediment | place: Rifle...
GGTTATTGAAATTATACCCTTTCAGGGTAATATGCAGTTATTCAAGTTTCCAATTGATTATTGAATGATGATTTCAAATGATTATGCATGATTCCGGATACTCATATAAAAATATTTATATCCCAATATAAATTGTGACCCCAAGGGGACTGAATTCAAACCAGATTCTGACTGACTTGCAGAAAATCAATGCATTGAGAGCAATTTTATAAAAAAGGCTAAAACAATATATCTGACTTTTAATTGGTTTCATCCATAAATCTGCCTAAATTAAAGATAATCATTAACCCCTAATGTATACGGACAATCTGCGACCATTAAAAATTAAATCAGGATCACTTCTAGTTCCAAGATCGAAGAAGAAATTGCCTTGGTGGAATCCGGTTTTGCCTAGTAAAACTATTAATTATCTGAACAACAAGAATATTGAACAACCTATCAATTAGGAGCGCTGGTTTAATCAGACTATTTGTTTTCCCAGAATTATAGGCTCAATTTTGATCCGGCTCTTTCTGTTTAAAAAGAATGAACAGCACGCACATGATAAAAATTTGACATATTGGTGTTGGATTGATAGCCGGCACCGAAGCATTCATGCAGCGCAAAATTATAAATGGATTCGGTGGAACTCCAATACGGAACAGGCTCAAAACCACCAATTACATTCCTGTTTTGATATAAGAGATTTAATTCATCAATACTTGGTAAAAACCAGCCACTATAACCTTCTAATGTTAAATCATAACACAATTTGGCCGCATAATTTCCTTCTCCTTTAAGACTGACAATGGTATTTGTGTTCGTAACTCCTGTGCCTATTGATATTCCATTAGCACCAGTAATTATATTGCTGCCATTATCCCATGATATACCTGTGCTCTGATCGTATGGGGCTGCAACTAATCCGTGTTGCACGTTTAGATCATAACCTGAGTCTCCTTCCTGCAGAATATAAGCAATAATGCCACCCTGATGCGTTTGTCCTACCGATAATATGGTAGTTGGATCACCACTCAGATCTTCCTTCTCAGAACTCAGAAGCGCTCCTATTAACACTAATGAGTAAATTAGAACTATCTTTCCCTTTTTCATTTCAATTCTAAATTAGTAATATATCTTTTTATCTGATATTTAGATAATTGACATCGCTTAATATGTAGTCGCTTTATAAACTTCCTATAATTTTCAGCAAAATTGTGCTGTCAGTAATTCAAACCCGGATGCATCCGCGGAAAATGAATTTTGAATTGCAGGATAGTAGATCAAATGAGGAAAATACAAATGTAAGCTATGCTAACAGCATCGGCCATTTTATTGGTATGAATAAAGATTTCTTCATATCTCTTGTTTATATTAAAAGGAATAGAATTATTTTCAAAGGTAATTTGATGATCTCTTTCTTTCCGGATCCTGGAACTACAAAGTAGGGATAAATAAGATCCTCCGCCGTGACTTTTACTTCTGCAAGGCGATCTCTGGTTTCCTCATCTATCCTTAAATGATGAAATCTTTTCATAAATCTGTTGTTTAGTAAAATCTTCAAATAATTCTATTTTAGCCTCAGTGACATTTCTTTTGATCAACTCGGCTTTGGTTGTTATGCCCCTAACCAGGAATTTTACCTGAACAGGAATGGTTTTATAGTGATAAAGAAAACTGTCAACACTGGAGGGTGACGAAAGCGTAATGTAGTTTATCTTGTTCAGATCTACCGGTGCCACATCATGGGTGATCTCGTTTTTATATATAATCCAGGTATCAACCAGGTGTCCTGCATTTCGCAGTCCATTGGGAATAATATTCAATGCTTGGTCTGACCTGGGAATTAAAACAGTCGTACTCGCAGGATTCTTCTTATTGAATTCCGTCAGTAAACCATCTGAATTCTCTTCCCGGGGCTGGAGATCCGGTATTATTCCAAAATTCTTCATTTCAGCAGATGTACTGGCACCAATAGAAGCTATCTTACATCCGGACAGGAATCGAACATCTTTCTTTGACGAGTATAGTATTTCGAAGAAATACCTGACAGAAAACTTGCTGGTAAAAAAGATCCACCCATATTTTTTGGGAATTCCCCCAATCTTGGTTTTAAATACTGAATAATCGCTTAACGGCAGTATGTTTATTAAAGGTTGATGGATTACAGGCCCATATTTACTGTATTTAGAAGCGTCTGTACCTGTAACAAGAAATACTGGCTCCTTCTTCCGGGGAGATATTACTGGTTTCAACTTAACCACATCACCCACAATTACGATCAGCGGACTTTTATAGGGAATGTTCGAGAGAATAAGTTCACCCAGAGTGGTCAATGTTTCCGACTGATCCGTTAAAGATACACTGTAAATGAGTGCCACAGGTGTTTCTGCGTTCCATCCCCTGTTTATAAGATCACGGGCAACCTGAAACAAGGTAGAAGCGGCCATATATATTATCAGCGTTCCGCCTTCCGGAATTTGGGGCAACTGGGCGGCATGTCCTGAAAATAGAGTCACGCTCGATGAAATATGTCGATGGGTCAACGGTATTTTGGATAATGCAGCAGCTGCAAATCCTGAAGATATTCCCGGAATAACTTCGGTTTCAATAAAATTCCGTTCCAGGTATTCCAGTTCTTCACCAGCATGGGCAAAGATCATAGGGTCACCGCCTTTGAGCCTGACAACCGTTTTCCCCATTACAGCCGACTGATATAACAGTTCATTGATTTCAATTTGTTCTTTACTGTGATGATCTTTCCGTTTCCCTACGTAAATCTTTTCTGCCTTGAAACGCTTCAGTATTTGGTCCGAAATCAAATCATCGTAAAAAATAACATCAGCCTCGTCAAGTTTCTTCAAAGCTTTTACCGTCAGTAAATCGGGATCACCGGGTCCAAATCCTGCCAAATACACCTTGCCGTACTTTCTCCTTATATCGGTTGATGCAAATAGCCGGATGAGTTTTTCATTATTGACTTTGGCAACAACCGCAAGATTCCCCTGTAAAGAATGTGTTTTAAATGGCAGGATCTCTGCAATAAGATGTTCCAACCCTAACCGGTTTAACGCACAGGTAGCTACAATAATACCATCAGCTTGACACTCGTCAATCAATTTAATCCGCTCTTCAATGGTGCCCCGTATATTAATGGTTTTCAGGTCGTCCTGCAGATTCAATATTCCCTCCTTTCTTGCAGCCGAGCTGGTACCAATTACAGCCTGTTTTTTTAGAACTGAAAGCATTTGTTTATTCCTGCTCACCAGGGCATCGGATTTGTCCTGTGATTCTGTAAGAGCTATAAGTTCAAGACCGACCGTTAATGGAAAGGGCATGTCTTTGGCAGAATGAATTGCTACATCAGCTTCACCATTTAATAAGGCCTGATCAAGTTCCCTGGTAAAGAAATCGGGTATGTTGTTATCAAAAAGAGATACTTCCTTATGGTTGTCGCCATAAGAACTGACCGGAATAACTTCGTATGGCAAATCAGGGAGCTTAAGAAAAACTTCCTCTACCTGTTTCAATGCCAGGTTACTGTTACGGCATATAACCCTGATGGGTAATGGATCGGCCGACATGGTTTCGTTGTTTTTCAAAAAACCTTTCCAGTTCGTTTTCAATGATCAATTGGGCCTTTTTAATCTCGTTTTTTCGTTTATCGATATTTTGTGACACATGCTTTTCAATAGTCTCCAGATTATAAAGCGTAATATTTTCCATGAGTCCTATTAAAGGATCGACATCACGTGGGAAAGCCAGATCAATAATAAGCATCTTTTTACCCAAAGGAAAGAATTCCTTTTTAACGATCAAATGGGGCGCTGCAGTGGCTGTGATCAGTATATCGGTAAAAGGCAAAAAATCGGTAAGTCGCTCAAGCCGGAAGGCATTACAATCGTGTTTTAAGGACAGCTGTATGGCTTTGTCATAATTCTTGTTTCCAAGCAGTATGGCCTCGGCCCCTTTTGATAGTAAAAACCGGATAATGTCATCATTTAGTTTATGAGCCCCTACAAGCGTGATCAGGGATGATCCCAGGTTAATTCCGCTTTGGCAGATAATGTTTACCACGGCATTGCTGTGTGACATGGCTCCTCTGGAAATTGAAGACTCGCTACGAACGCGCTTGCCCACAGATAATGCAGTTTGAAATAGCACATGCATACTTTTTGACAATTTGTATTTTTCAGAGGCTTCCAGGTATGAAGTTTTAACTTGCCCTTGAATGGCAATTTCACCAACCAGGCACGATTCGAGGCCGGAAACTACCCTGAACAAGTGCTGTGCTATGTCAACGGGAATATCGCCTTCACCATAATAAAGTTCAAGCCTGTTGCAGGTTTTTATAAAAACACCTTCGGTATTCGATAATTGTTTATCCCTGGCCAGAATTTCTTCCCTTTCTGTCAGTGAATATTGTTGATTAAAGGTTACAAGACTGATCATGCTGTAAAAAATCTTTTATTGTGTTTCTGAGCTTTACGGCTCTTTTTACATCGCGGGCACCGGAACTTACGGCAATGGTCATTACACCTTCCCTATATACCGCCGGTGAAAAAAAATCACATAATTCAGGTTTATCGGCGACGTTTACCAATATGCCCATCGAAGAGGCATCTTTTTTAATTGTGGCGTTTATCGTCTCATTATTCGTGCATGCATAAACTAAATCAAAGTTTTCCAGGTCCCTTTTTTCATACTTCTTAAGATAAATTATCAACAAAGGATCATTGAGAATATCCTCATTTACATAGGGAGCCAGTACGGTAATTTGGTCGGAAAATCCTTTTATACCCGCCAATTTGTGTGAGGCAACCTTTCCCCCGCCTACGATCAGGATCTTTTTGCCCGTAATATTCAGCGAAACAGGTAAAAATCTTAATGAATTCCTGGCATCTGACATGTTAAGCTTTTTGAATGGTAACCGACCAGTAATTATCAATCTTCTTTTGATCCAATATCTTATGTCCTTCACTTTTTATGGAACCCGGAACATTTTCAATGGGCTCGCCATCATCTATCCAAATTTCCAATATATCCTCCGGTTTCAAAGCTGCAAGAGCAATTTTAGTTTTTACAAAATTCATCGGACAGGCCACGTTTCTGAAATCCTTGAGCTGTTTTTGCGGAGCTTTTGAAGGTCTGTCTGGTTCCGTATCCTGTTCTGCCAGCTTGAATTGTAAAGAATCATCCATACTTTCATACAGGATGACGACTGATCTGGCAAGATCAAGAATGGTCAGTCTGTGATCAGAGAAATCATAAGTGTCGTTATCCCGTACTGTTTCAATTATTTCGCGAAAAGCACTACTGATCAGTTTTGCATCAATAAATTTGGATAAAAACAAATCATATACATCCCTGGTATTTTTGGGCTCAGCGCCTCTGGTAATCAAAAGCATTCTTGCTGAAGCAAAAATGATATGCCCCAGTATTTCATTTATCCTGGTACTGTCTACTTCGCTTTCAAGAAGTTTACTATTCGTTTCAATCGTATTCAGATCTACATCGATCATATCGAACAGCCCTGCCGAACATTCTGCCATGCCTTTATTTACTAATGAAAAAATGGAATCGGCATCCCAGTCGAAATAATAGTTTTTATCATCGGCAAAATCCGGAATGCTGGCGTTATATTTGGCTGTCAAGGTGGAAATATCCTCTTTTCCTTCAGATAAAACATACTGGGTAAATGATTGATAATGCGAGGATTTTTTCAGATACAGATCGATAAGATCAACAGTAAATTGAGGAAGGTCGCGGGCACTAATTTCGCCGGCCCGTTCTGCAAGTTTAGGTTCTTTACCAGATGAAGCACCTACCACTATGTTATAAGCCGGATATAATCTGTCATTGCGGCTTACCTTTCCGTAAAACCCGATATCTGAAGCAATTTGTTGTCCGCAGGAGTTAGGGCATCCGGAAATGTTTATTTTCAGATCACCGACCTTGTCCAACTCCAGGTTACTTTTTATCAGGGCTTTTTTCAAAGCCCCATTGGCGCCTTTCGATAAGCAAATTCCCAAACGGCATGTGTCGGCTCCAGTACATGAAACAATGGTGTTAAGGAGCAATGGTTTCCGGGTATCCATACCGAGGTCGATCAGGAAATTGTAAACATTTCCCAGGAATTGACCGGGAATATTGCGCAAGTGAAGATTCTGCCGCATCGAAAAACGAATGGTGTCCTCTCCGAAAAGAAATGCAAAATCAGCAATCTTATGAAGAACACCGGGATTGGCATTTCCGTTTTCAAAGGGAATAATCACCGAATTCATTCCGGGTTGCCTTTGCCTGCTGACATATCGGCTTTTCCATTTCTCAAACTCTTCTGAATGAACAGTCTCCTGTTGGATGGTAGATTCATGATGCGGAATAAGGTTTACTGCATGTTTGTAAGCCAGCTCAGGTATTTTTTTTACTTCACGGTAGATTTCATGAAACAGCCTGAAAACTTCGTCCTTGCCCAATTTATAAAACACGTAGCGAAGCCTGGCCTTATGCTTGTTTTTCCTGTTCCCGTAACGCGAGAACAGTTTTTTTGCGGCATCTGCTATATATAATATGTCTTCTTCAGCGGCGAAATCAAAAAGCTCATAACCCACCATAGGCTTTAAACCCAATGAACCTCCAATATATACTTTAAAGCCCCGTCTGCCGTCCTTTATTCGGGCAACAAAACCCAGATCATTAAATGCAGCATACCCTGTATCATTCTCTGTATTGGAAAATGTGATCTTGAATTTTCTTGGCAGCGTGAATGAATCAGGTTCTGTAATCAACCGTGATGTAAGGTTAACCGCATAGGGAAGGACATCAAATACCTCATCTTTTGCAATACCTGAATCTACGGATGCCATGATGTTTCTTACCGTATTGCCTCCACCTCCCTTTGATGCAAGTCCTATCTCTTTCAGATTCTGTAATATAACCAGGGTATCATCTATTTTGAGATTTTGTATCTGCAATTCCTGCCTTGTGGTAAGATGCAGCAAATTCGAATGATGATGCGCTGCAATTTCGCTGACTTTCCTTAACTGATGGGGGCTAATATATCCTCCCGCGCATCGTATACGAACCATATAAGTTCCGTCACTCCGCTGCTCGTAAATTCCCATGAGAACCCGGATAGCTTTGAATTTTACAGGTTCGATCCGTCCTGTGTGGAATTCGTCAATAATCGATCCAAAATATTGAATGTCTTCCGATAAGGTGCCAGGTAAAGTGTACATTTTCCTTTTGTGTATATTGAATTAAACTGAGATCGTTGTTTTTCAGGTATTTATTTTAAAGCACTATTCAGATCTTCAATCAGGTCATTGCTGTCCTCTATACCCAATGACAGTCTGATCAGGGTGTCGGGCACCCCCATTCCTGCTCTCTCTTCCTTGCTGTACTCACAATAAATGGTAGATGCCGGATGAATGATTAGTGTCTTATTATCAAACAGGTTCGTTGATCGGCGCATTATGGTCAGCCTGTTTAAGAATTCAAAACAATCACCCTTGGAGGGCAGCGTAAATGTCATAACAGTGCCTGGTAATTCGCCGAATTGCCTTCTACTGATCTCATAAAACTTCGAGTTTTTCAGTCCCGGATAATTCACACCCGAAACCCGATCATCATGATCAAGAAATTCTGCCATATCCTTGCAATTATGTGCTGCCTTATTATATCGCAAATCCATGGTTTCAAAACCCACACTCTGCAAATTGGCATGGTAAGGAGATAAACAGGCTCCGATATTCCTGAATACTTCCTTTCTTAATTTGGCAATAAATGCGAAGTTTCCGAATTTATCCGCATGCGATTTCAGTTTGCTGATATGTCGCCAATCGAAATTTCCATGATCCAGTATTAATCCTCCCAATGAAGTGGCACCGGATGAAATTGCTTTGGTGCTCGATATTACTTCGATATTTATTCCAAAGTCTCTAGCCCTGAATATATTGGGAGGCGTGCATGTGGAATCGGCAATCAACAGCAGGTTGTATTTTATAGCAAGGGCGGACAATTTGGCAATATCCGCGACTTCTAACTGCGGGTTGGTAATTGTTTCAAAGAAAATGGCCCTGGTGTTCTGATTTATTCGGCTTTCTGTAGAAGGTATATCGGTCAGGTCACAAAACACCGGATTGACTCCAAAGGAACGTATTGTATTGTTAAGGAATGAATAGGAATTACCAAATAAGTTATTTGATGTGATAATATTGTCACCTGATTCAGCGATTGTGAAAAAGACGTTTGAAATAGCTGCCATTCCTGAGCTTAATGCGGTAACGCCTAATGCCCCGGTTACATTTTTTACCCTATTTTCAAAAGCTTCAACAGTAGGGTTGGAGATCCTGGTATAAACATGGTCAGGCTGTCTGCCCAAAAAGGCAGATTCCATATCCTCCGCTTTGGCAAACTCAAATGAGGCATTGCTGTATATGGGCATTTGCAATGCATTATGCGAGTCTTTTTTGATATACGGAGCGTGTATGACTTTTGTTGAAAAATGCATTTATTATCTGATTATTAGTATGCTATTTTATTCGATAAGACTTTCTTTATGTGGAAAAGGTTTCTACAATTATTAAAATACCGGGTATATTCTGGTTCTCATTTAGTAACAACGTCACAAAGATTAATATTGAAAAGCATTTCCGAAATACCCGTAATGGGGTATATTATATACCACATTTAAGGTATGCCTTCTAAGAAGATAATTGGGAATTATGTAGTGACATGAAATGAGAGATATTGAAGATTTCATTAGTGAAAATTTAATGTCAAATTGATACTCCTGAGAGGCACAACTGCATTATATACCAGTTTTATGGTATAACGAATACCACATTTGAGGTATTTCACATGAATAAAAACATTGGCAACTTTGTCGCATCAAGATATATCTATTTTCAGTATATATCCTTTTTAACCTTCATCATAACATTTGTAAATCAGTAAAATGGAAATTTCAGTCAATGGTAAGGTGCAGCAAATTCCCGGTGATGAAATTTTGCTGCTTGAGTTAATAACAAAAAATGGTGTTAAACAGCCAGATATGGTTTCGGTGCAGTTAAATGGAAGTTTTATAAGAAAAGAAGATTTTCGAAGTACCGTTGTAAAAGACAAAAACGAAGTTGATTTTCTATATTTTATGGGAGGTGGTAAGTACTTATTTTTTTAATATTTTTATAACTATATGGATTTCACAGAGCAACAAATTCATCGGTACAGCCGTCATATTATCCTTCAGAATGTTGGTGTCGAAGGTCAGCAAAAGATAATGAATGGAAAGGTATTGATTGTCGGTGCCGGTGGCTTGGGCTCACCGACTGCATATTATCTTGCTGCAGCAGGGGTGGGGACATTGGGTATCATTGATGGCGACGTTGTGGATACATCCAACCTTCAGCGGCAGGTGATACATTTTACATCGGATGTAGGCAAACCTAAAGTAGTTTCAGCCAAAGAAAAATTACTGCAATTAAATCCGGATGTAAATGTAATTACTTACCATCAATTGCTTACGTCAGAAAATATAATTCAAATTATTAAGGAATATGATTTCATAGTTGATGGCACCGATAATTTCCCTGTTAAATTTTTAATTAATGATGCCTGTGTATTGTTAGGGAAACCCTTCTCGCATGGTGGTATACTAAGGTTCGAAGGGCAAACTATGACCTATACCCCCGGCAATGCATGTTATCGTTGCGTCTTCGCTGGTCCCCCACCTGCTAATGCAGTTCCCACTTGTTCTCAGGCTGGTGTGTTAGGCTCTATTGCCGGGATACTTGGTACTATTCAAGCAACAGAAGCATTGAAATTTCTTATGGGGGTTGGAGAACTATTAACAAACCGGATGCTAATCTTTCAGGCATTGAATATGGAATTCAGGACAGTAAAATTCAAACATAATAGTTCATGTCCAATTTGTGGTAACAACCCTACAATAAAACAATTAGTCGATTATGAGCAAGCAACTTGCGACATCCAACAATCAGAATAATACATATGTCAATTAAAAAACTATCTATTATAAGTTTCAGCGGTGATTTTGATAAGCTTGTTGCCGCATTTACTCTGGCTACTGGCTCTGCAGCCGTAGGATACGAAGTAAATATATTTTTCACGTTCTGGGGACTTAATGTTATTAAGAAAAGAAAAGGAAGATATCCGTTGGGGAAAGGTTTTCTTGCCAGGTTCTTTGGATTTCTTATGGGCGGTAAAAATCATGTGCCCTTAAGCCGTTTGAACTTTGCAGGTGCCAGTCCAAAACTGATGACTTATATGATGCGAAATCGTAATGTTGCTACGTTAGATGAACTTATCGAAGCAGCCAAAGCGTTAAATGTGAATTTTTATGCCTGCGAGATGTCAATGCAGATTTTAGGAATCACTCTTGATGATTTCATTCCTGAAATTAAGGAAGTGCTTGGTGTGGCCAAATTTCTGGAAAAATCAGAAGGTGGAGATAAGCTTTTTATTTAACAAATAATTCCTGAGCAGTTTATGATGACCAAAATATTAGATATTACAAAGGAACATTGTCCAATGACTTTTGTAAAAACGAAAATCGAACTGTCCAAACTCCAGACCGGCGACAAGCTCGAGGTGTTTGTCACTGAAGGAGAACCTTTGGAAAACATACCCAAGAGTGCAACTGAACAAGGTTACACCGTTTTGGAGATAACCCATATTGAGCGAGATATCCATAAAATATTAATCAGGAAATGATCCGCATTACAGAAGATGTCATTGCAGCAATTACCTCGCATGCAAAAAATGATCTGCCAAACGAAGCATGTGGATATCTGGCAGGTCGGAACGGCATCATCACTAAATGTTACCCGTTAACCAATATTGAAGCGAGTCCTGAGCACTTCTCTTTTGACCCTGCCGAGCAGTTTGCCACACTAAAATCAGCCAGGATGGAAGAACTGGAAATCATAGCTAATTATCACAGCCATCCTGAAACACCGGCCCGACCTTCACAGGAAGATATCCGGCTGGCTTATGATCCAAATATTTTTTATATAATCGTTGCGCTTGCAGGAGGTCAGATAAATTTAAATGCATTCAGGATAGTTAATGATCAGGTAAACAGAATCAGCCTGCAGATAGTGAATAATTTGACTAAAATGGATTAAGAAATAGTAACCCGCCGTATTGGATATCAAATTATCTTTATTAAACATTTCCTTCAAGTTACCGTTTAATGTTCCGACCCATATAAAAGAAAAACCCCTGTGAGATAATCGGTGTTTTTATCCCAAATTATTAGACTTCGGGAGGTCGTATAAAAAACAGTTGTATGCAGATCATATGCAAATTAAAAACCACCTATATGGCTAAAACCTTGTAAGTGGTTTATTAACAGCGTGAACCCAATGGGACTGAATTCGAACCAAATTATGCTTGATTTACAGAAAATCAATGACTTAAGGAGAGTTTTATTAATGTATAAACTAGATGCCTACTTAGTTCTACTTTAACAGATTTAAACTATTAAATACGAGTTATTTATATCTATTTGTCTAATCTGTCAAAGTAGAATTAATATGTCAAAGTAGAATTAATTGCAATATTTTAGTCAGACTATTCTTTAATTCCGAGAAAACTTTTCGCGTTTTTATAAAGTATCATATCTTTTTCTTCTTTACTTAAAAAGTCCAGAGCATATAAGAACTCAACGGAGCTCGTGATTGCCCCAGGCCAAATCATTTGGTCAGAACCGAACATTACTCTATCAATTACTCCATATTCTTTGGCTGATTTTAAAAATTTTATAGCAAAATCTTTCGTCATTGGATTCATCCACATTAAAACACCTAAATCTGCATAAAGGTTTGGATAACCATCCATCATTCTAAGTGTGTTTTCATAGAAACTTTCTCCTGCATGCATCAGGTATAATTTCAATTTTGGATACTTCACTAAAACATCTTCAACCAAAAACGGGTTTCCTAACGATATTCTGTATTTCGGCCAACCCAACTTTTGGGCGTCTGGAAAGCTTCCTCCAGAATGATATGCGACAGGAACGCCATATTTTTCGCAGATTACTAAATAGGGTTGATACATTGAATCTGTAAGTGTTCGGCCTTTATAAACAGCCATCACCTCACCAAAAACTTTTATTCTCCCTGATTGTACATATTCCTCAAATTGTTTAACCGGAATAAGAGAATCTTGATGGTCTTGATAGCCTGGAATAAACCTTATGTCAGCCTTCGTATATCTTTCTATACTTTCAATTGTCCCACAAATTACAGCATATTCGATCTTATTTTTATCCATTTCTTTAATAGTTTGTTCAAGATGTTCCATGGCTGACTTGCTGGACTCAAGACCATTAGGTGCCTTAGCCACCCAAAAATCTTTCTCTGTAAAGCTGTGCAGATGCATATCAATTACCTGGCCTGAAGTTACTTTACACCCAACAGTAATTAATGTTAAAAGAAGTATTATTTTTCTCATAGTATGAATTTGTATAATAAGTAATTGAAGAACTGTCCTCCTGTGATATTTCTTGCAGTTAGCACCAACTCTTTCATAGAATAGGTTTTACCACTTCTAAACATATAAATTTGGATAAATAACAGCAGTTTTTTTGATTTTTTTTGACTACTATTTTCCCAGTTTAATCAATTTAAAAATTGTAAAATCAATCAAGATTAAAATTTTTAAAAAAATTTATTTAATGTGAATTATCTATGACCTAATCTGACCGTAAAGGATAAGGCCTTAATTCGAAACACTATCTTTGTTGTGCTTTTTGAAGTGCCACGCCATATCTTCAATAAGTTGGTTATTTACATGCAATTAGATTAAAATCAATGCATTAAATAATGTTTTAGGACCCGGGAATCTCTACTTTAGAATTGTCCTAAAAATGGGAGGGCTTCATTATTTATTACTAAATAAAAATAAAAATCCTAAAGCCAACTTTGACCAGATGAACAGCTGACCGGAGTGACTAATAAATCCTCTTACAAATATAAGCTAATGAAGCTTACTGCCTCTGATACCGTTTGAACTTGAAGGGATTTATCTTCATCCATTTCAATATTGAATTCTTCTTCAAAACCGGCTATCAGACATATACTTTGTAAGGATGAAGCTCCTAAATCGGTAACAAAATTTGCATTATTAGCAATTTCCGACTGATTTTTTTCAAGTACTTCAGCAATTACTTTTTTTACTCTGGTTTGAACATCATCTATATGCATTTTTTTATTTATTGATTTGTATATCTTTTATTTGGTCAGGAATTTTAAAGGCTGTTTGAAGAAACCAGACGTAAAATTCTACTACAGATTCTTTAAACTTCCTTTGTATTTTGCAAAGTAATCAGGCATATAATCTTTTACCTTTGTTTCTAACTCCTCGTCAGTTATGGTTGACAATCTGCCCTCCACTTCGTATTGATTCATAACCCACTGTGCAACCTTATGTACCTTAATTTTACTAATCCGGTCTTCCCCAGTCAGGCCAAAGTATTCATTTATCCAAATTGCAATACCATCAACTCCGCTTTTATCCGTAATGGCTACTCTGGGAGATCGACCCAGTAATTTTGTTGTATCGAAAATATTATATATTTGCTCAGCCTGCCTCAAACCACCGGCATGAATTCCTGCGCGGGTTGTATTAAAGTGTTTGCCGACAAAAGGATAATTATCAGGAATTAACATACCTATTGACGACATATATTTGGCTATCTCAGTAATTATTAATGTATCAATCCCACATAGGTCTCCTTTTAAAGAGATGTACTCAATTATTGCTCCTTCAAGCGGTGGATTACCGGTTCGTTCTCCGACGCCGAATAAAGTCGTATTAACAGCGTCACAACCATATAGCCAGGCACTGCTTCCATTGATATGGACTTTGTGGAAATCATTATGTCCATGCCATTCAAGTCGATCACTTGGAACACCACATTCTTGGTTCAGCTTGTAAATCAATTTTGGAATGCTACGAGGCAATTCAACACCAGGGTAACTTATACCAAAGCCCATCGTATCACATAACCTTATTTTTACAGATAGTTCTTCAGGCACTTGTTCACTCATTTTCATAAGTCGATCCACAAACGGCAGAACAAATCCATCAATATCTGCCCGGGTTAAATCTTCGAGGTGGCACCTTGGCCTGATGCCTGCTTCAAAAGCAGCCTCAACCACCTCACAATATGCATCCAAACATTCCTTACGGTTTTTGAATTTAAGCTTTTGAAAGATATGGAAATCCGAGCAGCTGGTTAACATTCCCGTTTCCTTCAATCCTGCTTCCTTAACCAGGCGGAAATCCCCTTTGTTAGCACGGATCCAACCAGTACATTCCGGATATTTATGACCAAGATCTCTGCATTTATCCAACGCTTCCCTGTCGTTCTTTGTATAAAGAAAAAATTCCGTTTGCCGTATGACGCCGTTTGGTCCGCTAAGTTTGGCCATCATATCATAAATCGTAACCATCTGCTCAATCGAATATGGAGGACGTGCCTGCTGTCCGTCCCGGAAAGTTGTATCCGTAATGAAAATGTCCCTTGCCACTGCGGATTTCGGATCAAATTCCACAGGCTCACCGTCGATATATTCAATAATAGGTCCATCGAATTTTATCAGCGGAGGAAGACTGTAGTTGAACGTTCCATTAAGGAGATTAGGTTCAGTAGTGTCTATAAGCGTGTGATCTTTTTTTCGGATACTCATAATTTTCTCTATTATTTTTTTTTAATTGACTATCGCTAATATTTACCCCCACATTTCCTTCATATAATACCTTCAGTGTCTACTATTTCTTTGAATTTCATTCGATACGATGCTTTGTTTCGAAAACACTAGGCAAGAAGGCGTGGTTTATATCATGGCAAAAGTTCGATTTTTCAGGAATCGCAAGTTCCTAAAGCAGGGTTTTTAGCAATGATTTTACGTCCTGGTTATTTGCTAAAATTCGATAAACATCACATTCCCTGCAGTCCTCATTCCTACATTCCCTATTCTTTTCAGATGCTTTCCAACATGGATTCGTTATTGAATGATATGCCTGACACTTATTTCGATTCCTGGTCGAACATTTTCGTATTGCCCAACATGGAATTTGTGCCATTAAGGCTTTTATTCCAGCAATATTTAATCCCTGCTTATCCAATTGCTCATTTGTATTATTCAAGCGTATTATATCAACCTGAGAAAATAAATGCCGCTTAGAGTCTAGCTTAAATGGAATAATTAATCCCTTATCAATGTATTGCCTTATGGAATGCGCAGGGATATCTGAAAGTTTAGCGGCTATGCTCAGTGTGTATAAAGGTTCATTGCTTTTAGGATCTATTGTTTTGTTCATCTGTAGAAAAATATTTTCTTTTCAAAACGATTCATTTGAATTATAAAAATAATACGAAAATTTGAATAATATTCTAAAATCATGTATTATTAATCACAGTTTATCTGCATTTATAAAGTCAGTTTTTGTAAACGATATTATGCGGATTGATAAAGCGGGAAAACAGTGATAATAAGACAAAAAATAGAGAAATTGACCCTCCAAACGAAAAGCAAATAGACGATCTTCTGCATCATGTACCAGATCGGCTCGTAAAATTTATGTCCTATTTGTCTTTGTAGTTCTAATGCGGAAAAAGTCTTTTTAGTTCCAGTTAACAGATGAAACGCTATAAACCAATGTCTAAATGGCAGATTACTTGCTTGCATAATAGTTCCGCTCCGAAGTGATGTTCTTGTTTTACACTTTTTACATTGATACTTTTCTATGGTTTTTAACCAATAATGATCCGTGCTTCCACATTTTCTGCATATGACTCCTTGTGTATCTCTAAATTCTTTAAATTTGATCCTGCAGGAGGCTTCATCAGGAAATGACTCTATAAATTTGATTAGATTCATGACATTATTTTTGCCCATAATATAATCATTTATTCTTCATTCCCGACACTCATATAATAAAATTGTATTTAATGACTATCGGTAATTAATAATAAGGTATTATACTATGACAATTTGATTTATAATCATCACCATAATGTCGCCCCTTCCTTGCCGGCAGGCAGGCCGGATGGGGCTCATATTATCCATAGGTTAATCTAAAGCACCAGAGTGCCAAGGGCATCCCTTTGGGGGTGCGACATGATAATTATGTTATTCATTGCTGATAGTCATTTTGTATTTAATGGTGATGCCTTTATTATTTGGTGATAATGGACTAATTCTTAAGTTAATTGAAAAACCACATTAAAATCAAACTAAATGAAAACCAAAATCCTACTAATCTCCATGTTCCTTTTTTGTTTATTTCTAACTGTAAATGTATAAAAGCCGGGAATTCTGATCACCTTCCGCCGGAAACAGATTGATTTAGTAAATATCTTGTTGACAGATATCTAAGAATTGAACTGGTGGTCAAAATGTTCCGGCGAAGAGTGATCAAAAATTCCGATTTTTACAATTAATGAGGAGGACAGCTATTTTAGACGATGCCATATATTACTAACTATTAAACACCATAATTCAGCCAATCAATATCTTTTCTAAGAAATTGTAAAGTCAAATATTCAGGAGAATTGACCTCAGGAGTATAATTGTATTCCCATGAAGCACTGGACGGAAGACTTACAAGAATCGATTCGGCATTTCCGTTAGATTCTAACCCGAATTTTGTCCCGTGGTCATAAATCAAATTGAATTCAACATATCTTCCTCTTCGGATTTGCTGCCATTTTCGTTCTGCATCGGTAAAGTTAAATTTTGATTTTTTCTTCAACATTTCACTATAAATCCTGGGGTAAGCATTTCCCAATTCAATAGTAAAATCTAGCAATTGTTCAAAGTTGTTTTTTTTATCCGGCATTAATCTGTCGAAGAATATCCCTCCAATTCCTCTTGTTTCGTTTCGATGAGGAATATAGAAATAATCGTCACCCCATTTTTTAAACTGTGGATAAAATGAGTCGTTATACTTGTCGCAAATAGTTTTTAATTGGTTATGAAAAGCTCTGGCTTCTGCAACATCAATAAAGTGGGGAGTAAGATCGATTCCCCCACCAAACCATTCCATGCCATTATCGAAGGCAAAATACCTTATATTCAAATGGATGATTGGGACATGAGGATTTTGTGGATGCATTATGGAGGAGATACCGGTTGCTGAAAAATGATTTGCCTTTCCTCCCAATAATTTTTCCATAATTGGAGTGATGCTTCCTTCCACAAAGGAATAATTTACGCCACCTTTCTCAATAGCTTCTCCTTGCTGTATTACACACGTTAGTCCCGAACCGATTTCTTTTATCCATTTATTTTCGGTAAAAGTAGATTTGCCATCCGTTGCTTCCAATATCCGGCAAATCTTCTTTTGAAGGTCAGCATATTGTGATGCTATATATTGTACATTTTTCATTGCTGGAATTCATAAGTAAAGTATTATATATAAAAATTAAGCAAAAATGAACGATTTTTGGCAATCAATGGACAGCTTGTATCCAATTTAATTTACCAAATCAAAAATAATTCTTACACAATATTTCGGGTACTCGCTAATAGTAGAAGAAAATAATGAAGATTCTAATTGTTGAAGACGAATTGGAATTGTCAGATTCGATAATTTCTTACCTGGAGAGTGAGGGATATATATGCGAACATGCTGTAAATTACGATTCTGCAATTGATAAGATTATCTTATATGTATATGATATAATAATAGTTGATCTCAATTTGCCAGATGGGAACGGAATTCAAATCATCAGAAAATTAAAGGAATGGGATTTTAAAGGAGGAATCATTATAGCATCAGCACGCGACACACTCGACGATCGTATTTTGGGACTTAACAGCGGAGCTGATGACTATCTGATCAAGCCTTTTCACCTGGCTGAACTGAATGCACGAATAAAATCCCTTACAAGAAGGGTACTTTTCAAAGGTGACAATACCATTACAATGAATGAAATAAAGATTAATCCCGACTCACATGAAGTTTACATTCATGGTAAACTATTGGATTTGACCAAGAAAGAATTTGATTTGCTGCTTTTTTTGACGATTAATAAAGACAAGGTGCTTTCAAAGGAATCGATAGCTGAACATCTTTGGGGGGATTACATTGATTCGGCTGATTCTTTCGATTTTGTATATGCTCACATAAAAAATTTACGAAAAAAACTCATAGACCACGGAGTAGGTAATTATCTACAAACTGTTTACGGAGTTGGATATAAATTTATTGAAAATTGAAATTACTCGCAAAAACCACATTGTTTTTTCTCACGATTGCATTATTTGTCCTTTTTGTGGGAGGAATAGTATTTTATTTCTCTTTCCGATATATGATGAACCTTCAGGTGAAAAGGGAATTGATAAATGAAATGCATCAGGTTATTATGCACCCTCCCAGGAACTATTCTATAAAGAACGATTCAGCAGCTTTCTATTTACGGACACATTACCAGATTCTGCCGATTAAAGAAATTTTAAAGCCGAATTTTGAATTCAGAGATACATTGTGGTTTGATAACATTATGGAGCAATACCAGTCTTACCGTGTGTTAAGATATGAAACCAATATGGATGGAAAGCCAGTTCGGATTTCCCTTTCCAAATCTCTGCTTGATTCAGACAAGCTGATAGAATATGTAACATTTATAATTTTACTACTATCACTGCTTTTATTAATATGCCTTATTGCTTTTAATAATTACTTCTTTTTACGCCTCTGGGGGAATTTCTTTAAAACCATTGATGTAATTAAGGATTATAATATCTCCGACACAAAAGAAATAAACCTGCCAGAATCGGACATTTCCGAATTCAATTTGTTAAATCAGGTTTTTGAAAAAATGCATAAACGCATTAAACAGGATTATCAAAATCTTAAAGAATTTATCGAAAACATCTCTCATGAAATACAAAACCCGCTGGCAATTATCAAAACCAAGGTAGACCTGCTTCAGCAAAATGAAAACATAGACAGATCCCAGGCTGAACTTATTGAATCGATTCAGGGTAATGCCATCAGGCTGTCCAACCTAAACAAATCACTAATCCTGCTGGCGAAAATTGATAATAACCAGTTCCCGGAAAAAGAAAAGGTTGATATTGTGGAGAGTATTAATTTTCATCTCGACAATTTCGAAGAAATCATTCATTCAAAAAACATATCGCTTCATAAAGATTATAAAAATCCTATATATATATGGGCTGATTCAAATTTAATCAGCATTATGCTTTTGAACCTATTAAAAAATTCTATCTACCACAATCATTATTTGGGTACAATAGAAGTTATTACCGAAACGGATTCATTAATTCTAAGAAATACCGGAGGAAAGCCAGATATTAGTCAGGAAGATCTCTTTAAGCGGTTTACAAAATCATCTAACAGATCCGATTCACTAGGATTAGGCCTGGCAATCGTAAAAAAAATTTGCGATTATTATCACTTCAAAATTCAATATTCCTACCAATCTGATATTCACGTCATTGCAATAAACTTTTTTTAATTCGGATATTTTTATCCGAAAAATATCGTTCCCGAAGTGAAAATTCAAATTTTCTTCAGAATTGGGATTCTATATTTGCAATATTTCAAATTATCCATGATAGCTTTATTGGGAATTAGCCACAAATCTGCTCCTGTGATTATTCGTGAGTTATATGCATTTGATGAACAGGAAAAAATAGCTTTTGCAGGTTGTATTAAATCCATTCTTCAGCTCGATGGGATAGTCATTCTTTCGACCTGTAACCGCACTGAGATCTATTTTTGTACCCGAATAGAAGAGGAAAGTGAAGTATTTCGTCTGATCACAGATGAGTTATTGAAATTCAAAAAAATTGTCAGTACAAGTCTTCAGTACTTTTATTTCTATAGCCAGGGTGCCGCGGCAGAGCAGCTTTTCAGAGTATCCTCAGGACTTGAATCTCTGGTGTTGGGAGAAGAGCAGATTCTCGTTCAGGTTAAAGAAGCTTTTCGAAACACTCAAACCAATAAGTTATGCGATAG
>Ga0209431_10001396_pt1 | contig 19988 bp, 12 predicted proteins | sample RifCSP13_3_FD_184021 | JGI IMG/M metagenome (GOLD analysis project Ga0209431, IMG submission 184021) | Soil microbial communities from Rifle, Colorado - Rifle CSP2_sed 13_3 (SPAdes) (version 2) | ecosystem: Environmental > Terrestrial > Deep subsurface > Rock core/Sediment | place: Rifle...
GCAATTTCAGAAAGTAACCTGCCAAACTGGCCTTTTCTTGACTTCCTGCCCTCGCGCATCTTGGCATTAAACAGCGATCCAATATAAAAACCTGCAATCATAAGCGGAACGGCAAGCGCATTGTATGAAACAAACCAGATTACGGACATGGCACCATGTAAATCAGATTAAATAACGTAAGGCTGCCTGAATGACCCGTTCGGCAGGTATATCGTTCATACACCGGAAATGTTTTTTGGGACAATGGTCAAGACCGTTGTGGGTACATGGTCTGCAGGGAAGGTCAGTTTCAATTACCGTGCTGTTTGCTTCTATCGGAAAATAGCCCAGTTCGCGGGTTGTGGCACCGTAAATTCCAACAACCGGTTTTTTTTGCGATTGTGCCAGGTGCAGCAGGCCACTGTCGTTTGCAATTACAACCGAACTGAAACCAAGCAAGGCAGCCGATCCGGAAAGGCTAAGCAATCCTGCCATGCTTACTGCCCTGTTCCCGATGGATGAGGCGATCCGGGTGCATAATGGAATGTCTTCCCTGCCGCCATGAATTACCACAAAGGCTGATCGTTCGCGGATCAGGGTTTTGGCCGTTTCAACAAAACCTTCGGGTTTCCAGCGTTTGTTGAAATAGGTGGCACTTGGACAGATCACTACCAGCGGCGTGTCAAAAGCATATCCGGCGGATGACAGCATTTTCCTGACCTCTTCTTCCTTTTCAGGCGGAAAATGAATGGTTGTGCCCTTGCCGTCATACTGTATTCCCAGGTGCCTCACCGACTCAAAATAGCGCTGATATACCGGAATAATTTTTCTGTAAAGGTTTATCCGGAATACTATCAGCAACGTTCTTTTGAAGATCATCTTCGGATAGCCGGTAGTCTTCCGTACATTCAGAAAAAGCTTCAGGTAGCGCGACCTCCAGTTTTTGTGGATGTCGATGAATACATCCACTTGCTGGCCTTTCAGGTAGTTTTTAATATCCCGGAGAGCCGCATATCCTTTGCTTTTTTCAAAGGTGATCAGTTCATCAACATAGGGTGAATGGTTAAGGAGCTCTTCGTATTGTTTTTTGATCAGGAAGGTAATCCGTGCTTTCGGGAATGTTGTTCTCAACGACCTGAGCAGTGGCGTGGTAAGTATAATATCTCCGATTGAGCTGAGTCTTACAACCAGTATTTTATGAATTTCTGTCAAATGATTACTTTTTCACGGGAGAGGGCAAAAGTATAAATTTTTGCTTTAGATTATTCACTTGAAAGGGTTATTCACGGATCACCTGGATCTCGCCTTTCCTCCCAAGTTTTATTATGCCGGATGGTTTACCGCGCTTTTCATCGTTTTGCCTCCAGTTCACCACATAATCTGCGGCTTTTACAAGTGATTTGTCGATCTTATTATAGCTGGGCGGCCAGGGCTTGCCACTGACATTCGCGGATGTGGAAACAAGGGGTTTGCCTAATTTCCGGATCAGCAGCCTGCAAAATTCATCTTTTACTATCCTGATCCCAACTGATCCATCGGCGGCAATAAGATTTTTTGCCAGGTTTTTCGCGTCGGGATATATAATCGTCAGGGGCTTGTCAGCGATTTTGATCAGGTTCCAGGCAATTTCAGGCACTACCTCAACGTAATCTTCTATTTTTGATGCATCATCCAGGAGGATCAGCATGCTTCTTTCGTCCTGTCTTTGTTTCAACGAGTAAATCCGCTGAACTGCGTCTTCGCAGGTTGCATCACAACCTATCCCCCAAATGGTATCAGTGGGATAAAGGATTATGCCCCCGGCCCTGAGCGTATCATAGGCTTTAAGCAGGTCATCATTCATGCTCAAGAACTTTTTGATAAACCTGCATAATATTGGCGCTTACCTTGTCATCATCAAATTTACGCGAATAGCGGTAACCCTCAATCTCCATCTTTTCCTGCAGTTCACTATCGAACAAAACCTTTTTAATAGCTGCCGCCATTTCTTCTACATTGTTCGGATCAACATAGATGGTGTGTTCACCTCCCGCTTCCGCAAAGCAGCTGCCAATGGAGGTGATGACAGGCACTTTGGAATACAGGGCTTCCAAGATTGGGATACCGAAACCTTCAAATATCGAGGGGTAGACAAACAGGTCAGCAAGCTGGTAAATCCCTGGTAAATCCTGGTTCTGGACTATATCACAAAAAATAATGTTGATCAGGCTGTGCCTTTCAATAAACTCGATTACCTTGTTCAGATAAGGAGTAGGTTTGCCGATAACCACCAGGGGCATGTCAATTTTACCGTAATGCAGCGCCTTTATAAGGGTGAGAAGATTTTTTCGCTCCTCTATGGTGCCTACATACAGGATAAATGATTTGGGAAGCAGGTACTTCATCCGCAGGATTTCTTTCTCAATGAGTGGTGCCTGGTTGTTAAAAACCGGATTACATCCCTGGTAGACCACGTCTATTTTTTCAGGTGGTATGTTAAAGAACTCCACCACATCCTTGGCGGTCTGTTTGCTTACGGCAATAATCCGGTGTGAAGTTTCGCAGGCATACCTGAACTTATTGGTGTAGATCGCGCGGTCGAAAGCCCGGTACAGGTGGGGCAACCTCAGAAATATCAGGTCGTGGATGGTAACCACCGATTTTACCTGTTTCCTGGGGAAGTTATAGGGTATTTCATGACTCAGACCGTGAAAGATCTCGATCTTGTCCTTTGCCAGTTGATGTGACAGATAAAACGAACGCCAATAAAACCTGAATAACCGGTGATGGATTCTTTCGGGACCCTTTATGGAAATACACTCCTGGGTGGGATCAAACAAATCATAATTCAACCCCGGGGTATACAAAACATAATCGTTTTCGGGATATTTTCTGGCAAGCCCCTGAATGAGGTTGCGGCTGTAACTGCCCAGGCCGCTTTTATTAAAAAAGGCGCGTTTTGCGTCAAATCCGATTCGCATAGTATTTAAAAATATCAAACTGACACGTCATAGTCACGCAAGGCGTTATTCAATGAGGTTTTCAGATCGGTGGACTCTTTTCTTCTGCCAATGATCAGGGCGGCAGGCACATGGTATTCCCCGGAGGGGAATTTTTTTGGTATCGTCCCGGGGATCACTACCGAACGGGGAGGGACAACGCCACGATACTCCCTGGGTTCGTTTCCTGAAACATCTATAATTTTGGTTGATCCCGTAAGCACCACATTGGCACCGAGCACAGCTTCTCTTTCTACACGTACGCCTTCAACAATTATACAACGCGATCCTATAAAGCAGTTGTCCTCAATAATTACCGGAGCTGCCTGAACCGGCTCAAGGACCCCGCCGATACCAACTCCGCCACTCAGATGAACATACTTTCCGATCTGTGCACAAGAACCTACGGTTGCCCAGGTATCAACCATGGTACCGGAGTCAACCCAGGCACCTATATTGATAAAGGAAGGCATCATAATTACACCTCTCGCAACATAGGAACCATAGCGCGCAATTGCATGGGGAACAACCCTTACTCCCAGTTCCCGGTATCCCCTTTTGAGGTCAATTTTATCGTGAAATTCAAACGGATCAAGCTTTATTACCTCCATGGACTGAATGGGAAAATACAGGATCACTGCCTTCTTTATCCATTCATTAACTATCCAGCCGTTGTCTCCTGGCTCTGCAACACGTATAAGACCCTTATCGAGCATTTCGATGATCTCACGGATAACGGTACGGGTTTCTTCCTGACTGAGCAATTCCCGGTCTTCCCAGGCCTTCTCAATGATGGTCTTTTTAACTGAAAGTGTCATACCCGATTCGGTTTTCTGGCCCGCAAAATTAGTATAATAAATTGATTTTATTTTGCGATTTTTATGTCTTTGATATTCAACTGAATGCTGGTATTTCCCCTGAAATTATTCTCAACCAGGGTAAAGGCAATGTCAAATGAAGATCCGTTTTTAATTTTCCGGAGATGCTGGGCCTGGTTAAAAGCGATAGCTCTGAATACGTTAAAAGGGATTTCTTCCTGTATCAGTCCCAGCTGCAGGTGCTCTTCATCGGCTCCGACAACGCGTGCATACCCGTTGTCAGAAACATTTTCCGCAAAAAAAACCGGATTCATATTCTCGGGTCCGAAGGGTTCAAATTGTTTAAGTACCCGGAAGAATTTCGGGGTGATTTCCTTGAAATTCAACTCAGCGTCAATTTCGATCTGGGAAACCAGCAGATCGGGGGTTATTGAATTTTTAACCACTTCTTCGAACCGGTCACGCAGTTTCTGCACATTTTCCAGTTTCAGGGTAAGGCCTGCAGCATACGTGTGTCCTCCAAAACTTTCCATCAGGTCGGCGCATTCGCTGATGGCCTTATACAGGTCGAATCCCGGAATTGAACGGGCTGAACCGGTTGCAAATCCGTTCGATTCGGTAAGTACTATGGTGGGACGGTAATAATTCTCGATAAGTCGGGATGCCACAATGCCCACCACGCCCTTGTGCCACGAAGGGTTAAACAGCACGGTGGTGTATTTGTATTTATCCGATTTGGCCGCTATTTCCTGCAGGGCCTCCTCGGTTATGGTTTTGTCGATATTTCGCCTGGTCTGGTTGTGGATATCAATTTTATCACAATGCACTCTGGCCTCTTCGGTTGTTGTTGATACAAGCAGTTCAACTGCCTGTTTGCCCGATTCAATGCGTCCGGCGGCATTAATACGTGGTCCAATCTTGAAAACGATATCATCCAGGGTAATGGTTTTCTCATGCAAACCGGCAATGGTTATGATGGCCTGTAAACCCATGCAGGGGTCCTCATTCAGTTTTTTCAGACCGTAACAGGCAAGGATCCGGTTTTCATCAATAACAGGCACAATATCAGATGCTATGCTCACAGCGAGCAGATCAAGATAAACTGCGATTTCTTCGAATGGAATATTGTTACGCAATGCATATGCCTGAAGCATTTTGAATCCTACGCCGCAACCCGAAAGATATTTGAACGGGTAGCCCGAATCATGCCTTTCGGGATCGAGCACAGCAACAGCATCGGGCAGCATATCGCCGGGTGTATGGTGATCACAGATGATGAAATCGATGTTGTTCTCACGGGCATAGGCAACTTTATCCACAGCCTTTATACCGCAATCGAGGGCAATGATCAGAGAAAAACCATGCTGAATGGCATGGTCTATTCCGCGGAACGATACACCATAACCTTCGGCATACCTGTCGGGAATATAATAGTCCACCGTGCCGGTGTACTTTTTCAGAAAAGAAAATACCATGGCAACAGAGGTGGTGCCATCGACATCATAATCGCCGTAAACCAGTATTTTCTCCTTGTTTTTAAGGGCCTTTTCCAGGCGGGAAACTGCTTTTTCCATGTCGGCCATCAGAAAAGGATCATAAAGCTGGCTGATATAGGGCCGGAAAAATGCCTTTGCCTGGGTATAGTTTGTGATCCCCCGCTGAACAAGCAAGGTGGATATGACCGGGCTGACCATGAGTTCCTCAGTCAGCTGCCTTATGTTATCGGCATGACCATTTTCATTTATTTTCCAGGCCCGCATCATTCAGTAATAAGCGTAAGTAAACACATCGGAAATGATGCAATCATCAGATCCATTTGACCAGATTGATATCCTGTCTGTTAGGCAAATACTCGTTTTTGGGGAAAACCCTGACGCCATAATTAAAAGTGCCCGGCTGGCTGATCGTTATCTTTGCCTTGAAAACAGCTTTGTCGGTACCGGCCTTATCAAGTTTGAATTCGTGCTTGGAAACAAGTCTTTCACCGTTTTCGGTAACCACCAGTTCAACACCCACATCCGATGCAGAGATTTCATTGAGATCAAGGATCACGGTCCCTTCATAAACATGGTCAATCTCATGCACTTCGGTACCGTTGTTAAATATTGAACATTCCAGTACATCGATGTTGTTCCATGCCCTTTTTATACGTTTCTTCCAGGATGAGATCCGTTTTACCATGGCGAAATCCTCCTCGGCCATCTTCGCCGACCTGCTGTAAAGCTTTTGGTAGAAAAGCTGCATGTAATCATGAAGCATGCGTGTGGTCACAAAGTGAGGGGCTATGGCGGCAATTGAGTTTTTCATCATCCGCACCCAGTTTTCCGGAATACCGGCTTTGTTCCGGTCATAGAACGCGGGAATTACTTCCTGTTCAAGCAGGGAATAGATGATCTCCGAATCCAGGTCATCCTGGAGCTCGTTGTCCTCGTATGTGATCTCATTGGTCAGCGCCCATCCTGCTTCGGGTTGATATCCTTCCACCCACCAGCCGTCGAGAACGCTAAAATGCAGTGTGCCGTTCAGCACTGCTTTTTCACCGCTGGTGCCTGATGCTTCCAATGGCCTTGTTGGCGTATTAAGCCATATATCTGCGCCCTGAACGAGGATTTTTGCGAGATTCATGTCGTAATTCTGCAGGAATACGATCTTACCCAGGAATTCGGGCCGCTTGGAGATGTCAACGATCATTTTAATAAGATCCTGTCCGGCCTTATCATGCGGGTGTGCTTTTCCTGCGAAAATAAGCTGAACGGGCTTTTCCGGAATGTTGAGAATTTGGGCGAGCCGGTCGGGATTGCGGAAAAGCAGGTGAGCCCTTTTGTACGTCGCAAACCGGCGGGCAAAACAAATGGTGAGTGCTTTGTCGGAAAGCAGCTGATTAATGGCGACAATGCGTTTGGGATCTTCGTGGCGCTTCACCCAGTTTTCTTTATACCTTTCTTTTGTAGCGTTTATGAGCCGGGTCCTGAGCCGTTGTTTTATTTCCCAGACCTTATTATCCGGCACATCATAGATCTTTTGCCAGAAATCAACATCTGACAGGTTGTTTTCAAAACCTTCACCGAATGATTCCCGGTAAAGCTTTTTCCAGCTCTTGGCGGTCCAGGTGTGGTAATGCACGCCGTTGGTAACATAGCCGACATGTAATTCTTCGGGAAGGTAACCCGGCCAGAGTTTTGAGAACATCTGCTGGGTGACCGAACCATGAAGCATACTTACCCCGTTTAATTCCTGGGATAGGTGGGCGGCCAGGAAGCTCATGTTGAACTTTTCTCCCCAGGCGTTGATATTCGAACGCCCGAGTCCCATCAGTTCGTTCCAGCTTATTTTTAACCTGTCGGTATGATGTCCGATATAGGTTCGCAGCAGGTCCTCATCAAATTCATCATGTCCCGCAGGTACCGGTGTATGGGTTGTAAACAGGGTGGAACTTCGAACAATTTCTTTGGCTTCGGAGAAGGTCAGGTTGTTCTGCTGAATGTACCTCCGCATCCGTTCAAGTCCAATAAAGGCACTGTGGCCTTCATTGCTGTGAAACAGGTCGGGGTGGTATCCCAGCATTTCCAGTGCACGGATCCCTCCGATACCCAGCAGTAATTCCTGCTTCAGTCGGTTTTCGTTGTTACCGCCATAAAGATTGTGGGTGACATTCCTGTCTTCTTCAATATTGACTTCCAGGTCGGTGTCGAGGAGAACTAGTGTTATACGGCCTACTTTCAATTCCCAGATACGGGCATGAAGGGGTCGTCCGGGCAAAATGATGGAAAGCGTAAGAAACTGTCCGTTTTCATCCCTTACCGGTTTAACCGGCAGTTTCGAAAAATGCTGGAAATCATAAACTGCCTGTTGTTCACCCCGGGTGGTGATCATCTGGCTGAAATAGCCATACCTGTATAACAGTCCTATGCCAACTAAATTGACTTTCTGATCGCTGGCTTCCTTCAGGTAATCTCCTGCCAGAATACCCAAACCTCCCGAATAGATCTTCATTGAATTGTGGAAGCCATATTCCATGCTAAAATAGGCTATTTGCGGGCGGTTATCCACGATCTTCTCTGACAGGTAACTGATATAGCGTGCATAAACCCTGTCCAGCTTGTCGGTATATTCCTTATTTTTACTGAGTTCAACCAGCTGGTTGTAATTCACCTGTTCAAATAAGATCGCAGGATTCTGGTCGCATTTCAGCCAGATCTCGGGATCAATCATCTCAAACAATTCCTGTGCCTCATCGTCCCAGGTCCACCAAAGGTTCTGGATCAGTTCATTCATTTTATGCAACCGTTCCGGGAGCTTCGATTTTACGATGATCCTTTTCCAGGTAGGTTTGATCTCCGTTGGGGTAACGTATTCCTGAACATGTTCACTCGGGCGTTCTTCTATTTTAACAAACTGATCAATGCGACGGGCGACCTTTTGCAGGGCCACATCATAGGTTTGCTTATAAAAAGTGATCAGTGATTTCCACAAAACGTTCCGTGAAACTTCAAACGCCCTTTTCCTTGCCTTTTGCATATCAGCAGCGTTGAGGCTGTATTTTTGCCCGATAGCAAGGACGATATTATCCACCACTTCCCGGTCATTGTCATCGGTTCGTGGAATAACGGTGATGCAGTTTTCACAGTCGGAACAAGTATTGTTGATCCAAAGTCCAAATCCCGCCAGTGAGGTTGTCACTGTTGGCACCGAGAAAGCGAGGCTTTCCAGGGGCGTATATCCCCAGGGCTCATAATAAGAGGCAAAAACCGTGAGATCGAGACCAATCAGCAAATCATAATAGGGCATGTTGAATATCCCGTCATTACCGTTCAGGTAAGATGGAACAAAAATAACCTTCACCTTGTCGGAACTGCTGTTGAGCAGACCGGCCTCCCTGATCCGGTTGAGAATGGGGTCCCACTCTGCGTCGTGCAGGTTATGTGTCAGGTATTTTGAGTCAAATATCCCTTTTTCAGCGGGTTGCCGGTTTAATATATCTTTTCGCGGGCCATAATGGTTGGCCGGAATAAGGATGTAGGCCAGCAGGGGACGTTTCAATATTTTCGACCGGTTAAGTTCTCCAAGTGCATCGATAAAAAGATCTATTCCCTTGTTCCTGAACTCATAGCGTCCGCTTGTTGCAATTACAAATACATCATCATCGAATTTCTCATGAAACATGATCTCGGCCACCTCCAGCAGTTTTTTGCGCCCTCCGCGCCTGCGTTCGGTGAAAGCCTCACCCGAAGGAACAAAGGTATCCTCAAAACCGTTCGGGGTGATAACATCAACGTTTTTTTGGAAGAACTGGCTGCATTCCTTTGCCGTAATCTCACTCACCGTGGTGAATGCATCTGCCTGCTGGGCAGAAAGCTTTTCTGCCGATTGCTTTGAAATAATATTGAATTCCCTGGCTATTTCCTCTGCGTTATAGGTCCTCAGATTCTTGTAAAGCGGCCGGTTGTTTCCGGCGAGTGAACGGCCGACAGCGGTTGCATGCGTGGTAAACACCGTACCCACCTGTGGCAGGCGGTCCTTAAGGTATAATATTCCGGAGCCGGTCATCCACTCGTGAAAATGCGCGATTATCCGGTCATAGGTAGCCATGTTGAATTTTATAAAACTCTCTATGACACGGCCGGCAGCATAGCCAAACAAAGCAGGTTCAATATAGTCCCATTGCCCCGGAAGGGAATCGAGCTTGTATTTTTCCCAGAACTCGAAAAATATCTTGTCCTTTTCCTTGAAATAATTGGAAAAATTCAATGAAATGGCAATCGGGTAGCCATTGATGTTCCATCTTCCGATCTTAAAGAAAAGTCCTTCGGATTCCGCATATTTCTTCCAGGCGCTGAACAACTGCGGATCTTCGATAAATTCAGGATTTGCACCGGAATCGTCCTTTATAAGATCAGGTCCGATCAATATCAGGTTATTCTGCAATTCATTTACTAGCGTTAGTGCCTTTGTGGCAATAACCGTGTGAATTCCACCTACTTTGTTACACACTTCCCAACTTACTTCAAAAATATAATCGGGGAACAATAAATTATTACTCATACACAATCAGTTATATCATTTGTACGATATTGCGTGAAGCTGCTGTTTGAAGCAGCGAAAATACAATATGTGAGTTATTTTTTACCTGCTTTTGCCGAAATAGTTTTCCTCTTTTTGGGGGTAGCTGATTTGGAGCTGTCTTTTGAGGCGGCAGGGCCGGATTTTTTAAAAGCTGAAATTTTGTTTTTTGATGATTTCATCCGTTTGAGTTCGGATTCGTATTTGCTGATCAGCGCATCTTTTTCAGCAATAACCTGGGTCATATTGGCAATTTCATGATCACTTCCTGATTCCGGGAGAAGTTTATGCAACCTGTTCCCAAAATCGCTCAGCACATTCATATAATTGATATAGGCTTCATAGGGAGATTCATAGGGATTGAAATAGGCATGATAAGCCCCGTCGGTAAAAAACTTGGTAGCCATAAAGTAGAAATGATCACTGGCCTGCAGGTATTTCCAGTCCTTTTTCAGCTTCGGATCATCACACCTGCTCATTTTATCGGTAAATGAATACAGCCTGTTAAATGCATCCACCTGCATTTCATTTCCCAGCCAGGCTGTAAGATCACGTTCTTCATCGGCCCAGGATATGGGGTAGGGAACGCTGATCGCAGAAATTGGCAAGAGTCCGGCAGCAATCTCTCTGGGTGTGCCGAAAGTGAAGTTTGTATTTTTGAACACCATACCAGGCAAAGCTTTCAGGAATTCAAAAATGCCTGATTCAAACCATTGATGTTCGCCAAAGGTTTCGTAATCAATAAAAATATTGATTGTTTCTTCTTTTTTGTCAACTTTTTTAAGCCACCCGGTGAATTTCTCAGCGGTGAGGGGAAATTCTGACCATGCCCTGTTCGAGAACCTGAAAGCAATATCATCGCTCATTCTGAAATTGCGCAAGAGTAACTTGAGGCGCGGATTAATGGCATTGCAGTACAGATAATTCGGGCTCTTCCAGCCCAGCACATGTTTTGCACCCTCGGTAAGCATGGCTGAGAATCCCATTTCTGCCACATCTGCCCCGATCTGGTCGGAATAAATAAGTTCGGTATTCCGGAATACCTTTGGTTCCTGGCCGAACAAATCCCTGATTCTTTGCCGGTGCTCTTCCACCTGCCTTTTGAATTCATCCTTATTTTTAAGAGCGACAAGGGAATGTGAATACGTTTCAGATAAAAATTCAACGGATCCGGTTTTAGCCATTTTCTGGAAACTCTCTATAACCTCCGGTGAATACAACTCAAGCTGATCGAGTGCTATTCCCGAAATGGAGAAAGCTACCTTAAACTGGCTTCCATATTCTTTAATTATCTGCCTGATAACTTTGTTGGCGAGCAGGTAGCTGCGCTCGGCCACCCGGGTGATGATGGATTCATTCAGGTAATCATCGTAATAATAGTGGTCATTACCAATATTAAAAAACCGGTAGCGTTTCAACCTGAAAGGCTGATGGATCTGGAAGTACAGGCAAATCGTTCTCATGCTGTTGGATAAATAAGGTTGTAGTTATTTCACATGGGATAAATAAATATCTTTCACTTTCGCTGCTGCATGTTCCCATTTCAGGTTATCTACTTCTTCCCGGACATGCTTTTTGAACATCACGGACAAGCCCTCATAGTTAAGCAGTCCGTATATCGCATCTGCCATCGCGTGCGTATCCCAGAAATCAAGCTTAATGGCGTGCCGCAGGATTTCTGATACTCCCGACTGCCGGGAGATGATCACAGGCACATTCGACTGCATGGCTTCGAGCGGTGAAATGCCAAAAGGTTCGGAGATGGAGGGCATAACATATACATCGCTCATGGAAAACATGTGTTGTACATCGTCGCCCTTCAGGAACCCGGTAAAATGAAAACGGTTACCCATTTTCAACTTGGCCACACGGACGATCATTCTGTTAAGCATATCGCCGCTACCGGCCATCACAAACCTCACATTATTCATTTTTTGAAGAACCAGATGGGCTGCCTCGATAAAATACTCAGGTCCTTTCTGGAGTGTGACTCGTCCAAGGAAAGTTACAATTTTGTCGTCGAGGTTCTGGGCTACTTTCTTCAGTTCGCTGTCTACAATGGGTTCAACAGCATTATGAACGGTCACCACTTTGTCGGGACTGATCCCGTATTTTTCAATAATTATGCTGCGGGTAAGGTTGCTAACGGCTATTATCGTATCGGCTGCGTCCATTCCGGCCTTTTCAATTTCATAAACACTGGGGTTTACATTTCCTCCGCTCCGGTCAAAATCGGTTGCATGCACGTGAATAACAAGGGGTTTCCCCGAAACAAGCTTGGCTGCAATTCCGGCGGGATAAGCCAGCCAGTCATGCGCATGAATGATATCGATATTATACTGGTAAGCTATAATGGAAGCCACAACCGCGTAATTGGCAATTTCCTGGAAAAGATCCTTACCATAACCCCCGCTGAAACTCAGTTTCCCTGAGAATGACGACTGTATCAGGTAGTTGGATACCTCCTGGTTCTCTGAGGAATATTTCTCGTATTCCTCCGGAGTAGCGTAGGGTCTTAAAGAAGAGCCTACTTCAATAAAATGCATTTGTTTGAAAAAAGAACTGTAATCGACGATGCGGTCACTCACCACAATTTCACCGGCATCTATAATTTTCACCTTGCTAATGTCTTCATCGCCATATGCTTTGGGTACTACGAAAAGTATATCTTCCACTCCGACATTGTGCAATCCCTTGGTAAGTCCGTAACAAGCAGTTCCAAGCCCTCCGGAAATATGGGGCGGAAATTCCCATCCAAACATCAGTACGCGCATAGCTTATAAGGTGGTTTAGGATTAATAATCGGTTTTTAATTTTTCTGTGTCATCGTTTCATATTTTTGAATCATCCGTAGCAGAGCAGCCACACTCCACGCCTGTGAAATGGCTCCACGCGCACGGTGCGGGGGATCCCCGTCAAAAATCTCGGGAATGGTACCTATTCCCAATTCGGTCATAACCGGCTCAAAACCGTCGATCAAATTTTTAAGGAAACCCAAACCACTTTCCTTGTGAAGATTCATATACACCTCACAAAAGTGTTCAAGAAGCCACGGCCACACAGTACCCTGGTGGTAAGCACTGTCACGCAGCTCCTGGGTGCCCTTGTAAATGCCATTATATTTTTCATTGGTAGGTGAAAGCGTTCTCAATCCCCTTGGTGTTAGCAGATCACGTTCAATTACGGATAAAACAGCCTTCTTCATTTCATTGTCAATGGGTGAGAAATCCATAGAAGCGGCAATTATCTGGTTGGGACGTATTGACCAGTCTTTTGAATTGTAATCGACCACATCAGCCAGGTAGCCTTTATTGCTGTCCCAGAACATAGTAAGAAAGGACTCCCGGATAACATCGGGAAGTGATTGCCATTGCCGGATGAATTCTTCATCCTTTGCCCTTTTTGCGAGATCGAGACTGAAAAGTACAGCGTTATACCAGAGTGCATTGATCTCTACGGGGAATCCGACACGCGGGGTAACCGGTTTGCCATTCACAACTGCATCCATCCAGGTAAGGGCTTTGCCAGGCTCACCGGCATATATTAGCCCGTTCTCGTGCATCTTGATGTTAAAATTTGTTCCGTCCCGGTACGCTTCCAGTATGGATTTTATTGCCTTTCCATACCTGTGCCAGATTGCCGTATATGATTTTACTGTTTTGGTGTATTGGTGAAGGGCCCAGAAAAACCAAAGCGGTGCATCCACCGAATTGAATGCAGGACTATCATCCGCTCCCATATTCGGGAAAAGGCCGTTCTTTAATTTGGCAACCTGTGTGTCGAGCACTTCCTTGCATGTCGCCGGATCTCCGATAGCCAGTGTAAGACCGGGAAGAGCAATGAAAGTATCGCGTCCCCAGCTGCCAAACCAGGGAAATCCGGCGATTATCTCCGTTTTCTTATCCCTTTTGGATATAAATTGTTGTGCGGCATTTATCAGGCAATTCTTAAAGCTGTCACGTGGTATACGTTTGCCAAGTTCAGTCGTAAACCTGCGTTTCAGCTGCCCGGGATTCATTTCGAACGTAGCTGCTGAGAAGATAATCACATCGCCTTTTTTTGCCCTGAGCTCAAAATATCCCGGAACAAACAGATCTTCTTTGTAGTCATACCCGCGACGCAGCTCCTTGTTGTATTCGATGCCATAGTACCAATCGGGTGATGGTATGAACTCAACTTCCCGTGAAAACTGCATGTGGAGAAAGGGATAACCGTCATACAATTTTGCCTTTACCCCGTTTGGAACGAATTTAACACGGGTATTCGCATACAGGTTTGCCTTACTGAGTGCATGCATGTTGCGAAAGGCCAGGAAAGGGCGAAACCTGAGCCGAATGGGAACATCCGATTCATCGATGGTATACTTGATAAGAATTTGTTCCTCCTTTTCAACCAGCAGACTCTCCTTGGTAATCACAACTCCGCCAACACGGTATTTTAGTGTTGGAATCGGATCGGCCTGAAAATCACGAACGTATTTATGTCCGCGTGGACTATAGATATCTCCCTGGTATTTGTGTATGCCCAGGTTGAATTCTTCATCTCTTTCAATAATGGTCTCATCAAAAGAGGAAAGTAAAACATGTCGGTCGCCATCAAGGTTTTCCACCGGTGCAATAAGCAAACCGTGGTATTTCCGGGTATTGCAATTAATCAGTGTTGTTGAAGAAAAGGAACCCGCCCGGTTACTTCTTACAAACTCCTTGCTAAGAGAGTATTCAAGATTAATGAGTTGTGTTTTATCGAATTTAAGGTAGGCCATATCTTCGGGGATTTTATTCTAAGATATTAAAAATTATCGGGAATTATAATATTTTAATTCAACTATTTAATCGGTAATTAGCAACAATAAAAGAAACCAGAATGTTTTGGGAACAGAAAATTGTTTTAACCAACCCGGTTAAAAGTGAGAGAAATATCAATAGGACAAAGTTATAAAGTTTATGTTATCATAATATCAGGGAATAATATAAATTTGAGGCTTCGATTTTCAGTCTTATGCGAATACTTATCGTATCACCCTTGTTCCTGTTGATGATTTTCGCCTGTTCAGGCGATAAGTCCAACTTTGCCATAAAAGTAGATGTAAACGGAACCGATGGAAGTCAATTGTTCCTGGCCCAACGGACACTCACCGGGACTATTGTGGTTGATTCCGCCCTGCCTGACAAGTCAGGGACATACCTGCTGGACGGATCAACGCAACGTCCTGATTTCTATATTGTGTATGCCCATCCTGGTCACTATATCAATCTCATCATCCGTCCGGGAGATGAATTTAAGGTACTTACCACCTCCTCCGCTTTTGAGTACAGCTATCAGATCGAAGGTTCCAAAGATTCACGTCTTATCCAGAAAATGGTGGTCATGCAGGCGAAAACACTGGAAAAGATAACAGAGATCAGCACGGAATTTGAGAATAGCCAGGATCATCCTGATTTTCAGAAAATAAGGAAGAGGATCGACAGCACCTATGCTGTAATTGTTGAAGAACACAGGCTTTTTTCCAAACAGCTCATCGAGGAAAATCCGCAGTCCCTGGCAAGTCTGATGGCTTTGTACCAGCAGCTGGGGCCTAAAACCCCGGTTTTTAATTACAATCAGGATTTCAGGTATTATGAGATTGTTGATTCCAGTTTATCGGCATTATATCCTGGTTCCGAAGCCATCAGGGATCTGAACCGGAAAGTGACCGAACTGAGAAATCTGCTCAGGCTGGAGAAAGGAGCTGCCGCACCTGAAATTGGACTGCCGGATATTGGGGGTAAAACAATACAATTATCTTCCCTGAAGGGAAAATACGTGTTGGTGGTATTCTGGGCTTCCTGGTCAAGCCAAAGTCGCAGCGAGATCAAAAAACTTGCTGCAGCCTACCAAATAAACAGGAACAGGGGTATTGAGTATTTACAGGTTTCTCTTGACAGGACGCGGGAATCGTGGGTGCAGAGCCTCGAAACGGACAAAGCTGAAGGCATCCAGGTTTGCGATTTCAAATACTGGGATTCCCCGGTTGTGGAAGATTACCAGGTTGAGCAGCTCCCGGTTCTTTACCTGCTGGATAGGAATGGCAGGATAGTTAACCGCAATTTCACAGCGGATGAGCTTTCCGGGATAATTTCAGGTATCCCTGAGCTCTCGGAATGAAAAATCGAATTCACAAAATTAACGGGTAAATAATATATAACTTAAATTCTCATGAGAAAAATAGTATTGTTGATTTGTGCAGTGGTACTGGTGGCCTGCAATAAGGAAAAAGTTACCCTGACGGGACGGATCTCAAATGCTGAAAAAATGGTGCTTTACCTCGATGAGGTTGATGTTTACGAAACAAGGACGGCAGATTCGGTGGTGCTTAAGAAGGATGGCAGATTCAGCTTCGGTTTCAATACAAAAGGCCCCGGATTTTACCAGTTAAGGCTATCCGGCGACCAGATCATCGTCCTTTTTCCGAAGCCCGGCCAGCGCATCAGGGTAACGGCCGATGCCGACAAGCTGCTGCCATCGCTGGAAATTGAAGGATCGCATGATACCGAGCAGGTCACCAAACTGATCAGGATGCTGAGTGAAACCAAAACCGAACTCGATTCACTTGCAAACCTGTATAATGTGACGCAACAAGATTCCACCAGGGAACAATTGAACGGGGAATACAGGGATGTCCTTGAACGGCACAGAAAATTCTCGATTACATTTATCCTGACGCATCACAATTCCCTGGCCAGCCTGTATGCGCTTTATCAACAATATCAGCCGGGGGATTATGTATTCTATAAAACCACGGACATGCAGTTTTTTAAAATTGTAAGTGATTCCCTGTCAAAATATTATCCGGGACTAAAGCATGTAACAGCCCTGAAAGCACATACCGATAATATGATCGGGAAGTACAAAACACAGGTGATACTGCAGCAAGCGGGCCAGGCAGAAGAATCGCTACCCGCGATCGCCCTTCCCGATATTTCCGGAGATACGGTTACCCTCAAATCGCTCAGGGGTAGTTATGTGCTGCTGAGTTTCTGGGCTTCCTACAATAAGACCAGTGTTGCACAGAATCTTGAACTGAAAAAAATATATAACCGTTATAAGGACCGGAATTTTGAAATTCTGCAGGTATCCTTTGATAATTCAACGGATAGCTGGAAAAAGGCAGTACGTTTTGACGAATTGCCCTGGATCAGTGTAATTGATACCAGGTATCCGAATTCGGTGGTTGCCGGAAATTTCAATGTCACCGCAATACCTGCGAATTTCCTGATTGATAAGGACAATCTCACCATCCTGGCCAAAAATTTAACACCCGCCCAGCTGCAGTCGAAACTACAGGATATTATAAAAAACTGAACACCTTGACCGAAGACAAAAAGATATACTTTTTCTCAGACGTTCATCTCGGGTTGTATCCGCCCGATCAGAGTTCCAAAAGGGAAAAGCTGCTGGTGACCTGGCTCGAAACGATCAGGAATGATGCTGCTGAGATATACCTGCTGGGGGATATTTTTGATTTCTGGCATGAATACAGGCATGTTGTACCGCGCGGCTATACAAGGTTCCTTGGAAAGTTGGCGGAACTGGCGGATATGGGGATAAAACTGCACTTTTTTACCGGCAACCACGATATCTGGGTTTATGATTACCTGCCATCGGAAATAGGGTTAACATTGTATAAGCATCCTGTAATCCGGCAACTTAACGGTAAACGATTTTTTATAGGTCATGGGGACGGACTGGGCCACTGGGAACGCGGATATAAAATAATGAAAGGGGCATTTACAAATAAAATACTGCAATGGCTATTTGCACGCATTCACCCGAATGCATCCATGGCTTTTGGAAAGAGATGGTCAAGAAGCAGCCGTTATGCCAAGGGAATTGTTGCCGAGCCATACCGTGGTGATGACAAGGAATTCCAGGTGTTATTCGCTGCCGATACCCTCACCAGGGAACATTTTGATTACTTTATTTTCGGGCACCGTCATATTGCCTTTGATGTCAGCGTGGGTGAGAACAGCAGGGTGATAAACCTGGGTGACTGGATAAACAATTTCACCTATGCGGTATGGGATGGGAAGGGGATGGTGCTGAAATCGATTTTTGCGGAGAAAGAGAAGGATATTTACAGGGGGTAGATGGGGGAGGTTGTTGGTTGTTGTGAGTTGTTGTGGGTTGTGGGGGTTGTTGTTATGTGGAAAAACCTGACAGGCTTTTGAAACCTGTCAGGTTTAATAAATTAATTAACCAGTAAAGACGTTAATCTTATATAAGCGAGGTGGCGAGCGTTACGCCCACAACCACGATCGAAACCATACTCATAAGTTTTATCAGGATATTCAGCGAGGGACCGGAAGTGTCTTTGAAAGGATCTCCAACGGTGTCGCCGATAACAGCAGCCTTGTGTGAATCACTGCCCTTACCGCCTAAGTTTCCTTCTTCAATGTATTTCTTGGCATTGTCCCAGGCACCTCCGGCATTTGCCATGAATACTGCGAGGATGAAACCGGTGGCAACACTGCCGACCAGAAGACCCATTACTCCGGCAACACCAAACAGGATGCCGACGGCAATCGGGATTAATAGGGCCAGTAAGGAAGGCAACATCATTTCACGCTGTGCACCCTTGGTTGAAATGGCAACGCAACTTGCGTAGTCGGGTTCAGCTTTTCCTTCAAGAATACCCTTAATCTCACGGAACTGACGGCGAACTTCATCCACCATGGCCTGTGCGGCACGACTTACGGCGTTCATGGTCAGCCCGCAGAAAAGGAAGGCAGCCATGGAGCCAAGGAATGCACCTACCAATACCCTCGGGTTCATCAGGTCGACCTGGAAATAATTCATGATATCCTGGATGCCGGCACTATGTACATCCAGTCCTGTGGCAGCCTGAAAGGCGGCTGCTTTTTCCGGTAACCTGGCGAGACCCACCTTGATCTCCTCGACATAGGAAGCCAGCAGGGCCAACGCGGTAAGTGCGGCAGATCCGATGGCAAATCCTTTACCGGTTGCGGCTGTGGTGTTGCCCAGTGAATCGAGCGCGTCGGTACGTTTACGGACCTCGGGGCCCAGGTGACTCATTTCTGCATTGCCTCCGGCATTGTCGGCGATGGGGCCGTATGCGTCAGTAGCCAATGTGATACCCAGTGTGGACAGCATACCCACAGCAGCTATTCCAATCCCGTAAAGGCCCATGCTGATATTTGCAAAAGTGAAATCGGCAGCAAACAAAAAGGCCAGAATAATGGCGGTAGAAACTATTAATACCGGAAATGCTACAGAAATCATTCCCTGTCCGATACCACCGATAATAACGGTAGCCGGACCGGTTTTTGTAGCTGATGCAATGAATTGGGTAGGTTTGTATGCCGAAGAAGTATAATACTCGGTGGATTTACCGATACCGATACCGGCAACCAGACCAACGATCATGGCAGCCCAGATACCGACAAAGTTGGGAATATTCAGGCCCCAGAGGATCAGGAAGGCAAAAATTGCAATGAAGAATGAACTTATATTCACGCCTCGCCCGAGAGCTGCCAGCAATTGTTTCTGGGAAGCGCCCTCTTTTGTACGTACCATGAATATTCCAAGGATCGATAAAACGATACCGACTGCTGCAATCAGCATTGGAGCAATTACCGCGTTGAACTGCGTGGTGGCAGCATCATAGCCTGTAAACCCGGCGGCTACCAGTCCGGTTGCCGTGAAACCCGTGGCTCCCAAAGCGGCCGTGGAAAGTATGGAACCGCAGTACGATTCATACAGGTCAGCACCCATACCGGCAACGTCACCCACATTGTCACCTACGTTATCGGCAATGGTGGCAGGGTTACGGGGATCATCCTCGGGAATACCTGCTTCAACTTTGCCTACCAGGTCAGCGCCCACATCGGCAGCCTTGGTGTAAATACCGCCGCCAACGCGTGCAAATAAAGCCTGGGTGGAAGCACCCATACCAAAGGTAAGCGTAGTGGTGGTAATGATAATAAGTTTTAAAGAAGGATCACCGGCGATCATCTGGGTGGTGGTGTTATCCAATGCTCCGATAACATAATTCAACGCGTAAAACCAGATGGAAATGTCGAGCAATCCAAGACCTACAACAACAAGACCCATAACCGCACCTGAACGGAACGCAACCCTGAGCCCGTGATTCAAC
>Ga0209431_10001397_pt1 | contig 19986 bp, 17 predicted proteins | sample RifCSP13_3_FD_184021 | JGI IMG/M metagenome (GOLD analysis project Ga0209431, IMG submission 184021) | Soil microbial communities from Rifle, Colorado - Rifle CSP2_sed 13_3 (SPAdes) (version 2) | ecosystem: Environmental > Terrestrial > Deep subsurface > Rock core/Sediment | place: Rifle...
TATAAACACAATGCCAATGATCCAGTAGAAGTGTTGAATGTAAGTTCAAGCCCGAGGATTTTATCTGTGTATCAGGGCGGAACCTACACCCTCGTTACCGTCCATGATAAAAACTGCAATGGTTCAGTGTCAGGCAGCGCCAGTGTTACAATAAGGCCGGCTCCTGAAGTTTCGATAACCGGACTTGCTGCTGCCTACAGTGTTACTACATTTAAGGTCCCGGTATTTGGCAATCCCGCCGGCGGAGTATGGGGCAGCCATCCTGCACTCATTGACCCGCCTCCGGCCGACACCATGTTTTTCTTTCCGATCGTCGCAGGACTGGGAACCCATTATATTGTTTATTCTTACCAGTCCCCAACTACGTTTTGCCATGGGTTTGATACCGCAGTAGTGAATGTTCTCACATCCACTGCCGCCATTAATTTTGAAAACGACCGGAAAAATTATTGCACCAATGATCTTCCTTTTGTAATTGAAGGTGTAAACCTGGACGATGCTACCGGAAGTTTTTCCATAAGCGGAGGTGTAGGGCTTGTTGATAATCATGATAATACGGCCACTGTTTATCCTTCCCTGTTAAGCCCCGACGTTTACACCATAACCTATTCCTATTTCTCAGGTTCACCACAATCGGTTCAAAGTTCATTCGAGGTAAGCAATATGCCGGTTACTGATTTTACATGGGACAATGCATGTTTTTATCAGGGACAGCCTGTTGCATTCACCAATACCTCCGGTTCCTCCTCCGGTTTCATTACTATGTACAGGTGGAAGATCTTCACGGGAACAGGATATGACAGCCTGCTGACCAGGGACATTACGTACACGTTCCCGGAACCGGGCAACTACGATCTTCAATTGCAAATAGCCACCTCCGACGGGTGTACCGGCTCCGTAACAAAATCGATCGGTATGAAGCCTGTCTTCCTCCTGAAAGAAGAAGACTATTTCGAGGACTTTGAAGACCGGCCGGAAGCATGGAAAATTGAAAACGCTTCATCATCATCCGTAAACAGTTGGGAACTTGGCTCCCCGGTTAAAGGCTTTTCAGGACCATCAACGGGTGAAAATTGCTGGTATACCGAAATTCCCACAGGTAATGCCCCTGAAGAGCAGTCCTGGGTAACCAGTCCCTGTTTTGATTTCACCGGCACACAGAAACCCATGATCAAACTTGATATCTGGCGGTTGTTCGATGATGTCAGAGACGGTGCCGTATTACAGGCATCGGACAACAGTGGCAAGACCTGGCAGAATGTGGGCCAGTTGCTCGATGGAATCAACTGGTTTAACCAATACAACATTCTCGGAGAGCCCGGCGATCAGAAAATAGGCTGGTCCGACATCAGGGATACCCGATGGATGGAATCACGTCACAGCCTTGATGAATTAAGGAACAAGAAGAATATCCAGTTCCGGATAGCCTATGGTTCCGATGGCACCGCCCGCAATACCGATGGGATAGCCTTTGACAATTTCGGTATTGGCGAACGGAACCGGACTGTTCTCGCAGAACACTTCACCAACTCTTCCGATGAGGATTCTAAGATTGCCAATACGATCCTGAATGACATTGCGAATGCGGATACGGTAAATGTTATTGACCTGCAATACCATACCAGCTTTCCGGGCGAAGATCCCTTCAATACGCAGGAACCCTATAGCCCGGATACCCGGTTAATTTACTATGGCCTTTCAGCCGTGCCCTTTACCCTGATCAACGGAGGCTTTAAAAGTTCGCAACGGTTTGATTATGAATTACGCCCGCCGGATGAAAATACAATACATATAGAATCCCTGAACGACAGCAAATTCCAGATAAACCTCAATTCACAGGTGAATGGCAACATACTGAATGTAGAAGTGGAGGCCTATGCGCTTGAAAGCATACCCTTGAGTGAACTTACAATTCATGTGGCTGTAATTGAACGGAAAATTACAGGAGTTACCGGCAATAACGGCGAGACCGTATTTGAAAGCGTTGTAAAGAAGTTATTGCCCAATGCCGCGGGGACAACCTCTTACAAGACATGGGAACCGGGTGAACCCTATAGAATAACCACGGAATGGGATATGCAGAACATAAATAACATCCAGGAATTACGGATTGCAGCGTTTATCCAGGACGAATTAACGCGGGAGATACACCAGGCCGCACTGGACACCATTGGCGTCATATCGGGCATCAATGATTTCAGTCCCGGTAAATTGCACGAGACAGGCTTTGCCATATACCCCAATCCGGCTTCAAAACTGGCCAAAGTGAAATTCAGAAGTCCCGTAAGTGAGAATATCCGGATCGAACTATACAACAGCCTGGGCAGTTTGGTTTACACCGGGACGATGTTAAAAAATACGGATGAGACCGAAATTCCTGTTGAAGATTTCCCGTATGGTGTTTATATGATCAGGATGATCGGCGGCGAAGGATTGGTGGGAAATGGAAAATTGACGGTTACGGAATAAAAAGATCAAAAAAAAGACCCCGTTTTTTCAGCAGGGTCTATATATTTACTCTGTATCTGCCGTGGCTTCTTTATGATTGCCACATCCGGAGGCTGCGGTGCTTCCCTTTGCTTTATCGCAATTGGCATCTTTTGATTCCGCAGCACCTGCTGCTTGCGCGTCAGCAGTAGTACCCTTGTGTTTTTCACATTGTTCTGTACCGGCGGATGCTGACTTCTCTTTTTTCGGCTCGCCATCTGTAAAAGCCAGGACCGACAGTGATAATGCCCCGGCAAACAAAATTGCTGCAGAAAATGCTATTAACTTCTTCATAGGTCAATTTTTTTAGTAATATTATACGAAAATAATCCTAATTGGCCGGTACATATGTTAACCAGTTGTTAAATATTACTTTCGGTTTCATGATATTTATTTTATGCCGGATTGGATGAAATGGATATCTTTACATAGATTGATAAATAACTCCATTGGGAAGGTCTATATTTCATAGGATCTTTTATTTCTACTACGATGGTTTCCGAAGCATGACCGTTGGTAAAAAACTGTGGATCATCATCCTCATTAAACTATTCATAATGTTTGCCGTACTGAAGATCTTCTTTTTCCCCGATATCCTGAAGGTGAATTTTAAGGATGATAAAGAAAGGGGAGATTATGTAATTGAACAGTTATCTAAACCACGATAAATATGTTTGAGAACATTGACACATCACTTGTTGACTGGTCCCGCGGGCAATTCGCCCTGACTGCCATGTATCACTGGATTTTTGTCCCCTTAACCCTCGGCCTTTCCTTTATAATTGCCATCATGGAAAGTCTTTATGTAAAAACCGGCCAGGAAGAATGGAAAAAAATCACCAAATTCTGGATGACCCTGTTTGGTATCAACTTTGCCATCGGGGTAGCCACCGGAATAATCCTTGAATTTGAGTTCGGCACCAACTGGTCGAATTACTCCTGGTTTGTGGGAGACATATTTGGAGCGCCGCTTGCAATCGAGGGCATTATGGCATTTTTCCTGGAGTCTACCTTCATTGCCGTGATGTTTTTTGGTTGGAATAAGGTAAGCAGGAAGTTTCACCTTGTTTCCACCTGGCTGGTAGCTTTCGGAGCAAATTTATCCGCATTGTGGATCCTGGTGGCAAATGCATGGATGCAAAATCCTGTGGGAATGCATTTCAACCCCGACACGGCCAGGAATGAAATGCTGAACTTCTGGGAAGTGTTACTGTCACCGGTTGCCATTAGTAAATTCATCCATACAATAACCTCGGGATACGTCCTGGCTGCGATTTTTGTAATTGGTATCAGTTCGTGGTACCTGCTCAGGAGCCGGGAAAACCTCCTGGCCAAAAGAAGTATCCTTATTGCTGCGGTTTTCGGAATTCTTTCATCTGTAATGCTTATTTTCTCCGGCGACGGCTCCGCACGGCAGATAGCTCATATCCAACCCATGAAATTCGCGGCTCTCGAGGGATTATACAATGGACAGGAGGGTGCGGGACTTGTTGCTATTGGCGTTATGGCTACTGCGCCTGGAGATACCAACTCGAGGAATGTTAAGGATTTCACATTCAGCCTTGAGATCCCGAATTTTTTATCCTACATGGCCTATGGAAAATTTGACGCGTTCGTGCCAGGGGTGAATGACCTTGTTGATGGCAATCCCCAACGGGGAATTATGTCAGTGGCCGAAAAGATGGAACGGGGCAGGTTTGCCCGTGAATCGCTTGCCTTGCTCAAAAATGCCAGGGACAACGGTGATTCGGCTACCTACAATCAAATCAAAGCCAGGTTCAGCGATGATACCTTCAAGGAGAATTACTTCAGGTATTTCGGATACGGTTTCCTGGATAATCCCGAAAGCGTAATACCCAACGTCCCTGTAGCTTTTTACAGTTTTCACATCATGGTGGGCCTCGGATTTTATTTTGCTTTGCTGATGATATTTGTATTATACTATCTCTACAAGGATAAGCTCGAAAACAAACGGTTTCTGCTCCGGCTTTCGGTTTTCACTATCCCCCTTGCCTATATTGCTTCACAGGCGGGATGGGTACTGGCTGAAATGGGAAGGCAACCCTGGGTGATTCAGGATCTTTTGCCTACCATGGCTGCCATCTCGCATATCAATACCACAACCGTTCAGATCACATTCTGGCTGTTTGCAGTACTTTTCACGGCATTGCTGATTGCTGAGCTGAGCATCATGTTCAAACAGATCAAAATAGGACCAAAATAAGGAGGAAGCAACATGTTCGAATCATTATCATACCTTGCATTGCAGCAATACTGGTGGGCTATTATTTCATTACTGGGCTCATTGCTTGTGTTCCTGTTGTTTGTTCAGGGCGGGCAGACACTGATCTATACACTTGGAAAAAATGAAAAAGAACGGACAATCCTGGTCAATTCCCTCGGGAGAAAATGGGAGTTCACCTTCACTACCCTGGTGACTTTTGGCGGTGCCTTCTTCGCTTCATTCCCGCTCTTTTATTCAACCAGCTTCGGAGGTGCTTACTGGGTATGGATTGCCATCCTATTCTGCTTTATCATACAGGCAGTTTCCTATGAATTCCGATCCAAACCAGCCAATGTTTTCGGTCCCCGTACGTTCGAGACCTTTCTTTTCATCAACGGCGCCCTCGGCACCATTTTACTTGGAACTGCCATAGGGACCTTCTTTACCGGCTCGCAGTTCAGTGTCGACCTGGCCAATATAACCCAGGTGAATGACCCGGTGATATCCAGATGGGAAACACCCTACCGGGGACTTGAGGCAGCCCTGAATATCCAAAATGTATCACTCGGGCTCACCGTATTCTTCCTGGCCCGAATTCTGGGCATCCTGTACTTTCTTAACAATGTGGAACAACCCGACATCCATGTCAGGGCGAAAAAATCGCTGCTGCGGAATACAATTCCATTCCTGGTCGTTTTCCTTACTTTTGTTGTTCTGCTGCTTACCCGTAAAGGATTTGCCGTAGATCCCCAAACAGGCAGTGTGTATTACGAAAATTACAAGTACCTCCACAACCTTTTTACAATGCCTGTGGTTGCCATCCTGTTCCTTACAGGCACACTGCTCGTGCTGTATGGTATCGTAATCAGCCTGCCCGGCAACACGTCAAAAGGGATTTGGTTCTCGGGACCGGGAACCGTTTTGGTGGTATTCAGCCTGTTTTGCCTGGCAGGTTATGGCAATACGGCTTACTACCCTTCAACCTTTGACCTGCAAAGCTCCCTTACAATACAAAACAGCTCCTCAAGCAAATATACGCTGGTAACCATGAGCTATGTATCGCTGATGGTGCCTTTTGTGCTGGCTTATATTTTTTATGCCTGGAGATCGATAAACCGTGAAAAGATAACGGAAGCCGAAATTCAGCAAGAATCACATCTGTATTAACCCGAAAACCTGATTTATCTATGTATACCTCTTCAATACTTATGCTCCTGGGATGGCCCGTACTTATTATAATAAGCTGGTATGCAGTGCTGTTAGCCCTGAAGGCTTATGAAAAGAAGCAGATCAGGTTAAAACGAATGCCTGACAGGGAAGTCTGAACGCGGATTATCATACCATCCTGATGAACCAGTTATTACATAACGACAGGAGTATATAAAGGATGATTACAGGGGCAAATCCCGGCAGTCCGTAAGCCAGCAGCAACGCAACCGCGAATATTAAAAATACATACCGCACACTGTTTTCCCTGAATCCAAAAGATGAAAATTTAAAGGAGAACATGCGGATATTTGAAACCAACAGGGCGCAGGATATTATGGTCATGCCCAACAGAAAATACCTGTTGAAAATAATTCCTTCCAGGGGAAATGCCCTGCTGCTTTCGGAAATGAAACCAAGGGCCGTGATCAATAATGCATTGGCCGGTGTGGCCAATCCCTTGAATACTTTTACCTGTTCGGTGTCGGTGTTGAATTTGGCAAGCCGCAACGCCGAGAAAACGGCTATCAGAAATGAGGAATACAAGATCACTGATATTCCGGCCGGGGGATGGATGACATCAAAATCCGATTCCGGGGAACTGCCCACATAGGAAAGCAGTACAAGGCGATACATGATCATGGCTGGGGCCACCCCAAAGCTGATAACATCGGCAAGTGAATCGAGCTGCTTGCCAAACTCGGAAATTACTTTGAATATACGGGCTACCATGCCGTCAAAAAAATCAAATACCGCGGCAGCCATGATAAAATAACCGGCCAGGTTCAAATCTCCCTGTGTGGTGGTGATTACAATTGAAATACAGCCGCAGACAAGGCCGAGACTGGTGATAAAATTGGGAAGACCTCTTTTCAACTTGTTCATCTGAATATTTTTAAAAAATAAGCCGGCACGGATATTACCCGTTATGGTGTTGTTATATCACAAATGTAATTCGAATTTAACATTGTTTTAAAATGCACGTATGAATAATTGGGGTAAATTTATATTTTTGCCATTCATACTTTTAATGTTGTGGAGATAACACTATGAAAATCGCCGTTGATTTCGATGGCACTATTGTGGAGCACAGGTATCCGCAGATAGGTGAAGAAAAGCTTTTCGCGTTCGAAACCCTGAAACAGCTTCAAAAATTGGGGCACCAGTTGATCCTTTGGACTTTCAGGCATGGTAAGGAACTGGATGAGGCGGTTGAATTCTGCCGTAAAAAAGGGATTGAGTTCTATGCCGTTAACAAAAGCTACCCCGAAGAAGTGTTTGACATGGAAAACAGCAGCCGGAAACTGGATGTTGAACTTTTCATCGATGACCGAAATGTTGGCGGTTTTCCAGGATGGAGCGAAATCTGGCAGATCCTGAATCCCGATTATGCCGACTCGGAATATAACGAACTGAGCAGTTTGGCCAAAGGGAACACCCGTGTCGGAAGCAGGCTGAAAAAACTGTTCCAGTAAATTGCCGGATTGAATTACCAAGCATGAAATTCATACACAGGTTACCCGCACTAACCCTTCTGATCATTCCGGCTATTATTTTACTCAGTTGCTGCCGGCAACATTCGTCGCAAAGATCATCCGGTGCGGCCGGCCGGATCAATACCAGCGTAATCAGCATTCTCTCACCCGCAACGGGAACAGTGATCAAAAGCGGTGATTCGGTACTGATCCAATTCGAACCCCGGCAACCTGATATCCGGGTGGATTCTGTAACCTTGCTGACCGATAAGAATCCGGTTGTCACACATACCGGCAGTGCAGGCAGCATATACTGGCATGCCGGAAATATCCGCGTGGGTCAACGCACGATCAAACTTACCGTCCATTATAACGATTCTCTCCGTGAGTCGCATAACATCAACCTGGTGATCCTGTCGGATATTTCACCCAAAAATTACAGCTACCGGGTGATAGCAAAATATCCGCACGATGAGAATGCTTATACCCAGGGACTGCTTTTTGACAATGGTTTATTGTATGAAAGCACCGGCCTTGAAGGAAGATCCTCGTTGCGCGTTGTTGACATCTCCTCGGGAAAGCCCGAAAAGATCGTAACCCTTGGTTCGGGATATTTTGGAGAAGGCATTGCCCTGTTCAAGGACCAGATCTACCAGATAACATATAAAACCCAGGTTGGATTTGTTTATGATAAAGAAACCCTGCAGCAGATCAGGAGTTTCGACTACCAGATCAGGGAAGGCTGGGGCCTGACCACCGACGGGATAAATCTGATTATGAGCGACGGTTCGGCACAACTGTTTTTTATCGAACCCGAATATTATACCCAAACCGACAGGTTGGAAGTATTTGACAACATGGGCATGGTTACTTCGCTGAATGAATTGGAATATATCAATGGGAAGATCCTGGCCAATGTTTACGGGGAATCCTATATTGTGGTCATTGATCCTGAAACCGGGAAAGTAACTGGCAGGCTCGATCTCACGGACCTGATGCCCGAAGGATCGGAGGGAGATATGGGCAAAGTCCTTAACGGGATAGCCGGCAATCCGCAAACAGGTCACATTTATGTAACGGGGAAAGACTGGCCTGTATTATATGAAATTGAACTGAGCCCGGCACTCTGATATGCACAGGGTATTTACCGGAATTTGCTAATTATTAAATCGCTGAATTACTGTTATTTACACTAGGTTATTAACAATCAGCAGCATAGTCTTAAATGTTAATAACTTGTTCATAAATGAAAAATTATTGTTTACAAAAGGGGGATTTAAAAAAAATTCACTTGAATTATTAAATTGTATTTTTGAACCCGCTCTTGATGCTGATTATACATGAAACTGCAACAAATTTTCAGATGGGAAAAATTATAGCCATAGCCAATCAAAAAGGAGGAGTGGGTAAAACCACAACGGCCATTAACCTGGCAGCCAGTCTGGCTGTGCTGGAAAAGAAGGTGCTTATGGTTGATGCCGACCCGCAGGCCAATGCAACCTCGGGGTCCGGATTTGACGTGAAGAATATCAAGACCAGCATTTACGAGTGTTTGATAGATGAAGTAAATCCAAATGACATAATTCTGTCTACCGAAATTGAAGGGCTGGATCTGCTTCCTTCGCATATTGATCTTGTGGGAGCCGAGATTGAAATGCTCAATATGCCTAACCGCGAGAGGATGCTCAGGACAGTGATCGATAAGATCGAAAAAAAGTATGATTATATTTTAATCGATTGTTCACCTTCACTCGGCTTAATTACGGTTAATTCGCTCACTGCGGCCAATTCCATTTTGATACCGGTACAGTGTGAATATTTTGCACTGGAAGGACTTGGTAAACTGCTGAATACGATTAAGATCATTCAGAGCAGGCTTAATCCCGACCTGGAGATTGAAGGTTTCGTGCTTACCATGTACGATTCCCGGTTACGGTTGTCCAACCAGGTGGTTGAAGAGGTAAAAAGGCATTTTCAGCAGATGGTATTTGAGACCATCATACAACGGAATGTTAAGATCAGCGAGGCGCCAAGTTTCGGAAAACCCGTGATCATGTATGATGCCGAATCAAAGGGTTCACTGAACTATCTGAACCTGGCCCGTGAAATGTTACAGAAAAACGGCGGTACCAGGATACACGAAAGTCAAAAAATCATTGAGTAAATATTATGGCAAAGAAGAACGCACTTGGAAGAGGGTTGGGAGCCCTGATTGAGGATGCTGAACAGGAAGTGATCGTAGAAAAAGCAGTTGGTGGCGCCGAAGTCAGTATCGACCTGATTGAGACAAATCCCTTCCAGCCAAGAACGTTTTTTGATGAAAATGCTCTGGAAGAACTGGCAACATCCATAAGGGAAGTTGGTGTTATCCAGCCCATCACGATCCGTGAAATGGAAAATGGGCGATATCAGCTGATTACCGGCGAACGCCGGTTCAGGGCAGCACGTATGGCAGGTTTGTCAGATATACCGGCCTATATCCGCACGGCAAACGATCAGGGAATGCTTGAAATGGCCCTGGTTGAAAATATACAGCGTGAGGATCTGAATGCAGTGGATATTGCAATCAGCTACCAACGGCTGGTTGAAGAGTGCGACCTTACCCAGGAAAACCTTAGTCTGCGCGTTGGTAAGAAAAGAGCTACCGTTGCCAATTACCTGCGTTTACTTAAATTGCCTGCTGAAATTCAGATCGGGATCAGGGATAATAAAATTACCATGGGCCATGCCCGTGCACTGGTTGCCGTTGATGACCCGCATGACCAGCTCAAGCTCTTTTACCGGATCATGGAGGAAGACCTTTCCGTCAGAAAAACCGAAGAATTTGCCCGCAAGATAGAACAGAACCTGATACACAAACCAAAGGTACCAGCTACGGAAAAACTACCCCAGCCCTATGAAGAACTAAAGGATCAGCTGGCTGAATTTTTTAGCTCCGATATTGAATTCCGGCGCAACAGCAAAGGTTCCGGAAAAATTATCATCCCCTTTAAATCCGATGACGAACTCGAAAGAATAATCGGTATCTTTGACCGGCTTAAAGAATAAACCGGTAAATATTGTTTTTGAATCCATTTTATCTGTTGACCCGTAAGTTCCTGTTTTATGGCAACTGCATCTTCGTTGCAGCTTTGTTGATTTTTATAGCGGAACCGGCGAAGTCCCAGGAACCTGATACTGTTGCAGTCGGTACGGTTGTCCACAACCACAACCCGCGAAAGGCTGTATTGTTTTCAGCCCTGTTGCCGGGAATGGGACAGGTATACAACCAAAAATACTGGAAAGTGCCTGTCATTTATGGTGCCGGTGGTGCATTTGCCTATTTTGTCGGTTTTAACCAGCTGAAATACAAAAAATTCCGGGATGCCGTCGCCAATGGAACACAAGACGAGGTTGTCCTGATCGACGGCAGGTATATCCCCAGTGAAAATCTGGAACGCGGAATGAATTATTACAGACGATACAGGGATATCAGTGTTCTTGGTCTCGGGGCCATTTACCTGCTCAATATTATCGATGCCATGATTGATGCCAGTTTTTTTTATTATGATGTATCCGATGATCTTTCCATGCAGCTGCAACCGGTTATGATTACTGCGCCGGGGACAACTGCCGCATTAGGATTTCAGATTAATATCGGATTTTAATTATTTTTGCGAAAAATACTAACCATGCGAAAAATCCTTATCCTCATTCTATCTGCCATCCTCCTCAATATATTTACGGTATCTGCCAATACTTTCAGTCAGGATACGATCCGTTCCCTGCCGGAAGATACAGTTATCATCGACCTGAATTTTGATGAAAATCTCGACAGTCTGTTGAACCTGTATTACGTAGGCCAGTCGATGGCCGACAATCCTGATTTCTGGAACAACGAATCCGACAGCCTGATACCCAGTTTTTCCGATTCGGTTTATATCCACCGGATTAAGAAAATACCCACCGTGGTTGACCTGACTTACAATTCTATTGTAAGGCGCTATATCGATGTTTATGCCCGGCAGAAAAGAAGTTCGGTAGAGGTTATGCTGGGTTTATCACAGTACTATTTCCCCCTGTTTGATGAAGTATTTGATTATTACGGTATTCCAAATGAAATGAAATACATGTCGATCATTGAATCGGCGCTGAATCCGCGGGCAAATTCCCGCGCCAGGGCGGTTGGACTCTGGCAGTTCATGTATGGCACCGGAAAACTGTATGGATTGGACATCAACTCCATGGTTGACGAACGCCGTGATCCCATTAAATCAACCCATGCCTCCGCACGATTCATTAAAGACCTGTACACCATTTATAATGACTGGATCCTTGTTATAGCTGCATACAACTGCGGACCGGGAAACGTAAACAAGGCCATCCGGCGGTCGGGAGGCAAAAGGAACTACTGGGACATCTATTATTACCTGCCCCGCGAAACCCGTGGTCATGTTCCGGCATTTATAGCAGCCACCTATGTTATGAATTACTATAAGGAACATAACCTGAGACCGGCTCCGGTAAATTTCCCGTTTACAAGCGATACCATTATAGTTAGTGAGGAACTTCATATGGCCCAGGTTTCAGAAGTGCTGGGCATTCCCTTGCAGTTGCTGCGCGATATGAATCCGCAATACCTCACCGATGTTATTCCGGCAGGGAATAAGCCATGTGTACTCCGGTTACCATTTGAACAAACCTCCCGGTTTATCGATATGGAAGATCAGATCTTCACATACAAGGATTCCATATATTTCAATCCCGATAAGATAACTGTCAGTCCCACTTCCAATGATTCGAGGACCGCACACGAAGCCCCTCCCGGAAATTATGAGAAATTAACGTATACCGTAAAGGAAGGTGACAATCTCGGGTTTATTTCCATGTGGTATAACACGCGGATTTCCGATATCCGTTACTGGAATAATATCAGGAACAATACAATACGGTCAGGACAACGCCTGAACATATATATCCCCAGGGCCAGCCTTGCCAAATATCAGGATATCAATGTATTATCATTTGCCCAAAAACAGGCCAGGATTGGAAAAACTGTCACCCAGGCACCTGCGGCCGCACAACCGGTCCAACCCCTTGTTACCGGCAGCGACTTTATATTATATACTGTAAAACAAGGAGATACAATCTGGGATATTATCAAGAAATACCCGGGTGTTACCGAAACAGATATTATGCGGTTGAACAACCTCTCCGATGCAGGTAAGATCAGAGCAGGCCAGCAGCTTAAAATAAAACCGAAATCCTGAAACGCGGAGGGGAAACTGCCGTATAAGATGAAAGCTGCAGGCTCCAGGCTGCGGGATGTTGGTTTTTCACCGTTTACCGTTCACTGTTTACCGGTTACTGTTCGCTGCTATGAAACCTTCGGGCATACTCCTGTTCCTCATTTCGGTATTTCTGCTGCTTTTTGCAGGGGCCCTGTATTTTCCCGGGGATGGTATTCCTCTTGCAGGAAATTTACGGTTGCGGTTTATCACGGGAAAGGAAATTTTTTCACCGGATGAAGCATCCTATGCCGATATAAAACAGATCCTGAAACAGCAGGATTACCTGAACGATTCGGTGCTCACCGCCCTTGCAGCAGGGGAAATGCCTGCTTTCGACACCTTGAGGGCTAATGCCGACAGCCTGATCAGCAGCATCACACGGATCGAATATCCCAAAAATGACACCTCGATACTTTACCCGTTCTTCCGGACGCTTAAAAACCTGCCGGCATCCGGGCAACTGATCCGGATCATGCATTACGGCGATTCACAGATTGAGGATGACCGCATCACCTCCCTGCTGCGCAACCGGCTTCAGTCGCGTTTCGGTGGCTCAGGAGCCGGCCTCGTACCGGCATCACAACTCTATCCGTACGGGTTTTCCATGAAACAGACCAATTCCGATAACTGGAACCGGTTTACCGGCTTCGGTAAACTGGATACGACCATCAGGCATCGGCGTTATGGAGCGCTGGCGAGCTATTGCACCTTTATTCCCGGCGACGGTAATCCCAAAAAAGACACCTCCGGAGCCTGGATCAGGTTCAGTGCATCTCCGTATTCCTATCAGAATACCAGGAAAGTGGAACAGTGCCGGATTTTTTACGGACAGAATGAGGAACCCTTTATCAATGAAATTTACCAGGACCAGACGCTGGTGGATGCAGAATTATTCCCGGCCACCAGGCGTCTTAACGTTATCCGGTGGAATATCGACGATACGGCCAGGGAGATCACACTTAAATTTAAAGGATCTTCCAGTCCCGAGATATACGGTATCGCCCTCGACGGCAAGCGTGGTATTGCTGTGGATAATATTCCGCTGAGAGGCTGTTCCGGTCTGTTTTTTACACTGCTCGACGAACAATTGCTGGCAGAAATGTACAGGGAGCTAAATGTCAGGCTTTTTATACTTCAGTTTGGCGGTAATTTTGTTCCCGCAGGACTGAGCAATTACAGGGGATATGAAGACTGGTTTACCAACCAGTTGCTCCGGATAAAGAAACTCTGCCCCAAAGCTGCTATCCTGGTTATTGGTGTGGCCGATATGTCGGTTAAGGACAAAAACCGCTATGTTACCAATCCCAGTGTGGAAATGGTCAGGGATGCACTTAAAAAAGCCGCATTTAAGTCGGGCGCCGCATTCTGGGATATGTACAAGGCCATGGGGGGCAGGAATTCCATGCCCTCCTGGGTATTTGCCGAACCCCCGCTGGCATCCGGTGATTTCGTGCATTTTAATCCGCGAGGCGCAAAGACAATTGCCCAGATGTTCTATAATTCTTTCATCCTTGAATATCACCGATTTGAAAAACATGCGCAATAGTCTCCCGATACAATTCCACGGTTTAATACTGTTGTTGTTACTCGCATTTCCTGCCGGCGCCCAACCCAAGCTATATCCATTTCTCATGCCCGGGTATGGATTTATCCGTTACGATCTGAACCAGTTTGAACTCGATGAAAGCAATCAGTCGTACCAGCAGCTGTTCTCAAAATTCGACCAGCTGATCAGGACCGGGAGCAATCACATCAACATTGTTCATATCGGGGGATCACATATCCAGGCAGATATTTATACACACCGTATGCGGCAGCAGCTGCAATCGTTTTACCCGGGTTTCCTTGGCGGCCGCGGATTTTTCTTCCCGTATCCGCTCGCGGGGACCAACAGTCCCGACAACCTGAAAATAACCTATACCGGACACTGGGTTACCAGTAAGAATACGCAGTCAAACCCCGCCAATATCCTGGGACTATCGGGGATCACCTCGGTAATGTCCGATACTGCCGCGACCCTGCAGATCATTGCCAGGTTCGATACCGCGCAGCACTATGATTTCAGCCGGGTTAAGATCTTTTACAATACTGCCGTAAACAGCCGTCTTCCCGAAATAGTACCCGCGCACCTGGTAAAAGATTGTGTTATCAATGATTCTTCGGGATATGTTCAGTATGACCTGGTACATGCCATCGATACCCTAACCCTGTATGTCCATCAGGGAGACTCCGCACATGCGCCTTTTCAGTTGCAGGGTATCAGTCTCGAAACCGATGACCCGGGTGTGACCTACAGTTCGGTAGGGGTAAACGGGGCAAGGCTTAGCTCTTATTTGCGCTGCGAATTGTTGGTGACGCAATTGAAGGCATTGGAACCCGACTGGATAATTGTTTCCATCGGCACAAACGATGGAAATACCCGCCAGTTCAATGCCGGATTGTTCCGCAGTGAATACACCACCCTGCTTTCCAACATACGCAAAGCAATGCCGGAAGCCGCCATTTTGATTACGGTGCCGAATGACAGCTACCTGTTCAAACGGTACATTAACCGGAATACGGCCACGATGCGCGAAATAATCTTTGATATTGCCCGGTCAAACGGATATGGCGTATGGGATTTCTATTCGGTAATGGGAGGATTGAATTCCGCGGCATCCTGGTATAGCAACGGACTGATGAGCAAAGACCATATCCATTTCAACAAACCGGGATATTTGCTGAATGGCGATCTTTTTTTCAATGCTTTTCTGAACACCTGGGAAAAACATCTTACTAATAACACGGCAGAGGTCATTACCCTGAAAAAATAAATCATCACGCATGATCGATCAGCTTAAACAAATCTTCCTGTTCAATTCCGAAGCTCCGCTGATCTTTACCAGGCTGTATTTCTGGGGAATCTTCCTGGTAGTACTGTTGTTTTACTCCATACTCTATAAGAAAAAAACAGCCCGGAATACATACCTGTGGCTGGTATCCCTTTTCTTTTACTACAAAACAGGCGGTCTTTTTCTCTTTATACTTATTTTAGTTACGGTTATTGATTTTTTCATCGGTAAGTATATTTACCGGGCAAAATCACCTGGCCAAAAAAAAGCATGGGTTGCCCTGAGCCTGACGATCACCCTTTCGGTACTGGCTTTTTTCAAGTATGATATATTCTTTACGGAGACCGTAAATACATTGCTGGGTACCCGGTTCGAGGTGATCAACCATGGCGCGGCCTGGTCCAATATGTTCCTGGGAACCGGCTTCGATATCGGAAGATTGCTGCCCCCTGTGGGAATATCCTTTTTCACGTTCCAAACCATCAGCTATATCCTGGACGTATACCGGGGACATGTAAAGCCTGTGACCAGGCTTTCCGACTATGGCTTCTTCGTGTCATTTTTCCCGCAACTGGTGGCAGGTCCCATTGTACGGGCCTCACAATTCATCCCTCAGATATATAAGGACTATTCCGTTTCACGGGCTGAGTTCGGCATGGCTGTATTCATGATCCTGCAGGGTTTGTTTAAAAAGATGTTTATCGGCGACTATATTGCATTGAACCTGATCGATCGGGTTTTTGCCAACCCTGTTTCCTATTCCGGTTTTGAGAACCTGATGGGACTGTATGCCTATTCCCTGCAGGTCTACTGCGATTTTTCGGGATATACCGACATTGCCATCGGTCTGGCCCTGCTGATGGGATTTCACCTGCCCAGGAACTTCAACTCGCCCTACAAGGCCAAAAACGTAGGCGATTTCTGGAAACGCTGGCACATGTCGCTTTCCTCCTGGCTGAAAGATTACCTGTATATTCCCATGGGCGGGAACCGGGGAGCATCCCCTTTTACCTATATCAGTCTTATACTCGTGCTGGCCTTTGTAGTGCTGATATCCGGAAAGATCTGGCTGGTGCCTCTGTTTTCAGGTGTGGTTATCATTACCCTGCTTATCATGTATTTTTCCCCCGCCTTTAAACTTACAATAAGCACCAATATTAACCTGATGATGACCATGCTCATCGGCGGATTGTGGCATGGAGCCAATTGGATGTTTGTGATCTGGGGCGGACTGAACGGTCTTGGTATCGTTGTTTATAAATTCTGGCGGAAGATCAGTCCCTGGGAACAATCCAACCACTGGACCGCCAACTTCTGGAAAATATTCATCACCTTCAATTTCATTACCTTCACCCGCATCTGGTTCCGGGGTGAATCCATGCAGGGTACCACCGACCTCATGAACCAGGTGGTGACAAATTTCGGCTGGGCCCAGGTACCCCTCATGTTGCTGTCTTACTGGAAGGTCTTTGCCATTATGACCCTCGGCTTTGTGCTACACTGGTTGCCGGGATCGCTCAAAGAAAAAGGAATGAACCGGTTCATCGCCACACCGGTTTACATGAAGGTAATTATCAGCGCCCTGGTGATATTCATAATTTACCAGGCTGTTTCAGCCGGATTGCAACCATTCATTTATTTTCAGTTCTGATTATTGCTATCTCCGGCAGATTGGAACTGATTTTCTTCTTTTCTTTTTACCAGCACCCTGTTATTTCCAAATTTTTGAACCGGTTCAAATGCTGGTTCCAGCAATTTTAAATCCTCTGAAAAAATATAATAGTATTCTGCCCTTGTATTCAAATCCATTGATTGATCATAATCCTCAAGTTTCAGCCAGGGTATTTTGCCGGTATACACATAATAATAAAATGAATGGTAGAAAAACCAGGACGTCTTAAGGGTGACTGGTTCACAGGTATGCATATTTTCCAGATATTCCAATACTTCAAAGGTATTAACATCATGCCAATAATCTCTTACCCAATTCAATTTAAAACTGCCAGCCAGATGGAAGATACAAATGAATGCAAAGCAAAATGCGATGATCTTTTTTGCCAGACCGTATTTTGAAACCGGCAAAATTCCTAGCAATCCAACAAACACAACAATAAACAACGGGTAAAAAAATAAAGCCGTTCTTCCATGCAGATTGGGTGTTTTTAACACATGACATTGAACAATATTAATGAATGCGGTAGACAACAATAAGACCGTTGTCACAAAAACTGGTTGTTTCAGGCTTGCGGGATCGTAGTTGGATCTTCGGAAATGAATGAAGATATAAATAAGATTAACAACGATGGTCATGAATATGAACCCGGCTATCAAATGGGAACTGATCCCAAGGATAAGCGGTGACCCGTTGCGTGAATATCCGATCAACGGAAATATGGTATCCCGGTAGAATCCCCTGGAGGTCCAGTACTGAAACTCATCCGTACTATGCATTTTGATCATGGGATTTGCAATTAAGGCCAGGTAGAGGATGGTGAGAATTCCTATCACCACAGTTGGCCTGATGATTTGCCGCAGATGCTTTTCAGATTTTGAAAAAAAATAAAACCATACCCATAAACTTGTCGCACCCCAAAAAACCAGCAGGGTAAAATTGGCATACGAAGCCAGCATGGACAGCATCAATGCGATCCAGACAGCGCTGACTTTTGAATCCCTGTAACCGGAGATCAGATAACTTACGGATAGCGTGGCCAATGCACATGACATTCCATATCCCCTGCATACTCCGAAGAAATCCAATAAATAGGGATTTGATACAAACAACAGGGCAGCCGGCAAAAAGAAAACAGAATCTTCTTTTAAAACAATTTTGTTGATGCGAAAAATGGCAAATCCATAAAGAAGAAAGGACAATAAATTTGGTAACCGGATAACCCATTGTTCATTACCGAACAATCCGACGAACAATTTTGTGAACAAGGTATTCAGGATGTGATTATTTGGCCAGTGATCAGGATACATCATGATCTCCCATACACTATAATTGATATAGGTGACTGCGGTGGGAGATTCATCATTCACTACCGGGAGTGTACGTGCTTTGTACAATAACAATAAGAAGATTATCCCCAATAAGGCAATGAAGGCGAATCGGTTGAATTTCTTCATGATTAATCCTGTTTACTTTGGCAAAAAGCAAACTAAATGTAATCCAATTCCAGGAGTATTTAAATACAGCTTTTTAACAATGCAAATAATTGCCTATATTTATTTTTTTCTGCGGTACAAGGGATTAATATACAAGCTATGTCCGATCAAACGCAACTCAGCATAATCATTCCCTTTTATAATGAAGAAGAGAATATTGAATTGCTGTACCAGGCGCTGGTTCCGGTACTACAACGATTAAACCAACTCTGGGAGATCGTTTTTGTGGATGACGGCAGCCGCGACAAGTCATTTGAAGTAGTGAAGAAATTAAGCCTGCAGGACAACAGCATCAGGGCAATATCCCTGTCGCGGAATTTCGGTCACCAGGTTGCACTTACAGCCGGACTCCAGCATGCACGGGGCAGTATTGTGATCACCCTGGACGCTGACCTGCAGCATCCCCCCGAAGTTATTCCCCTTATGCTGGAAAAATTCAGGGAAGGCTTTGAAATTGTAAACACCCGGCGGATCGATTCCAAAGAAACAGGCTATTTCAAAAAGCAGTCCTCCCGGTTCTTTTACCGGTTCATCAACCGGATATCGGATATTTCCATCGCCGAATCCTCTTCCGATTTCAGGCTTATGAGCCGCAAGGCGCTGGATGCCTTCCTTCAGTTCGGGGAAAGGGACCGCTTCACGCGGGGACTGGTAAGCTGGATGGGGTATCCGCAAACTCTCGTGGATTATGATTGTCCGCCCCGGTTTGCCGGTAAATCAAAGTATACCCTGCGGAAAATGATCCATTTTGCGGCCGACGGCATAACCGCTTTTTCAGCTAAGCCCCTGAGGATTGCATCCTATATGGGAGTCGTTGTTTTTCTGTTGGGACTGGCTTACGCTGTCTTTGCCATCATCCAGAATATTTTGGGTAAAACCGTCCCCGGCTGGACCTCCCTGCTGGTGACCGTATTGCTGTTGGGTGGCATTCAGCTGTTAAGCCTGGGTATCATCGGCGAATATCTTGCCCGTATCTTCAACGAATCCAAATCGCGTCCGTTATACTTCATCAAAGACCAGATCAACTGATGCCCATCAGATATCGTCAACCTGCCGGCTTGCTGCTTACAGCCCTGCTTTCGGTTTTTGTGTTGTATGCTTTCTATGGCAACCTGTTTGGCAAAATCAACACGGTGTTCTTTGCCACCGGGGGCGACGGCATGCAAAGTTATGTTAACATGGAATACCATATCCGGCACGACAGCACCTACCTGCGATGTAATTCCATGAACTATCCTTACGGTGAACATGTTTTCTTCACCAACAACCAGCCACTCATCAGCAACAGTATCAAGTTCATCTCGCAAAACCTGGTGGATATTTCG
>Ga0209431_10001398_pt1 | contig 19985 bp, 15 predicted proteins | sample RifCSP13_3_FD_184021 | JGI IMG/M metagenome (GOLD analysis project Ga0209431, IMG submission 184021) | Soil microbial communities from Rifle, Colorado - Rifle CSP2_sed 13_3 (SPAdes) (version 2) | ecosystem: Environmental > Terrestrial > Deep subsurface > Rock core/Sediment | place: Rifle...
AAGGATATTGCCGGTTCTGAACTGGGCTGCATCCGATCTCCAGCCGCTGCTTTCGGGAATGATTGCAGAGTCTTTGATCAGGTCACCATCGCTCTGCAGGATAGCGTATGCGACTGAGTAAGTTTGGGCGTTCTGATCGAAAATGGAATAAGCAATCAGGACACGCTTCTCGCTCAGATCAGCTACTGCAGGATCGATATTCAGAGTGCTGCCAGGAATGCTCTGAGCGAACAGCGTTGGACCTTTTACACTAACGCCTGCAGATTCGTAAATCGAATAATACACACTGCTGGTCTCACCGCCTGTCTGGTTTCTTCCTTCTATCCAAGTCAGGAAAAATCGATTGTCCCCGGTTGCCACAATCTGGGGTGAGTTAAAGGCCGGAACCTCATCTTCTCCTTGACCACGCCATCCGTTGTTGTTAGTGACATTGAGCGGGCCAAAACTTACTTCACCATCAGGATCAAGGATAGCGAAATAAATATTGGAATTAGTCAGGAAGGTATTCAGGTCAAGCTTGTATTGTGCCCAAATGACACCGGAACTGCCATCCGGCGCGCTGGCTAAAGCTGGATAACGGGCGTTTACCAGCAATTGGGGAGTTGCAACGTTTCCATTATTCGTCAACAAAGCCAGGGGGCGAGAAATGTCCCCAAAATCGTCTAGGATTATGGTTTCAATGTCAGAAAATTGGACCGGCTGTCCACCGATAAATTTCTCACCATTCTTCTCCCATGAGTAAACATAACCCCCACTTTCTCTCATTGTCAGGGAGAGGGTATTACCAGTGAAGAAGTTCGCTACCTGAGGATGATCGGAATTTATCGCCCAGGTCAAGCTAAGATACATCCCGGTCTGGCTATCGGCGTATGCCTGTGCAAAACCGGCTGGCACTGCTACCTGGACTCTTGTGATCCAGCTTTTATCAGTGTTATCCGAGGAAGTTGCTTTAATCTCGATCTCAGTATAATCCCCCACGGTTGCCTCGGTTGGTGACCAAACTTTAACAACGATCACTGTACTCTTCTCGTGATCCAGGCGACCAGTATCCACAATTCCGTCGCCATCATGGTCGGTCAACATCGTCCTGGTATCTGAAGCGAAAAACGCCAGGCTCCACTTCATATCGCTCAAAGTCGCTGTCAGATCGAAAATATCCCATCCTTGCTCATTCGTGTTGATCACATTAAGTTTGAAGACTGCCCGACCGGGGATAGCAAAACCGCTCTGGTAAAGTGGTGTAACCTTAACCCGCGCTGCCGGATCAGGACGAATAAATTTAACGGCTTTCCCTGAGCTTAAGCCCGGAGACTTGTGAAGGTAAAGCAGACCATCGACACCATCCCCATCTTCGATACCAACTGTCGCCTCATCTAAAATACCATTCAAGTTTCGATATTGGAAAAGGATGTCTCCATTTTCATATAGAATGAGTTCGAAAGTTAAAACCAAATTTGCATCGCTGTTATATCGAATGATCCGATACCATTCAACGACAAAAGAACGGCCTGCCACACCGTCCAGGCGTTGGTAATATACATTTCCATCAGCAATATCCAGGTCGTCCCAGAAGGGAGCGATCATGCCATTCGGGGGTGTGTCCCCCGGAAATGGCCGATTATAAAAACTCTCGCTGCCTTCGCCAAATGTCACAAAGCCATTGGTACCAATGAATAATTGGTCGTATGTCCGCTCGTAGAACCTGAATTCAAAACCGATATCGATGGCTTCGGTATAATTATCGTCTCGATCCTCACCTCCAATGAAAACTTCCGTGCCGGAGCTGGCATCCACCCAGGCAAATGGTAGCGCTTCCTCCAACTGATAGCCGAACTGATCGCTGTTGGCTCCGGCGGAGGGAGAGATCCCCATTTTTCTGACCGGCCGGTGCCAATCATCATACATTTCAGACTCGGGTTTCTCTGGCTGCTCACCTTGGCTCAAGGGAGGCAGAGTATCCATGAATGCAACCGCTCCGGCCGGAATTCCGGGGCTTCCGGCAAGCAGAGCTAATAGCACCGCACTCAAAAAAACCAATCGATTTATAATATTTCTCAAACCTTAATCTCCGAATTCACCAAAACGCATTCCTAATCACTTGGAATGATGCCGCTGATTGGTGGACAACCTTCAAAATTAGCCATAACCTGGTAGAAATCTCCGCTCACGCTTTTGGGGTTACTATCGAACTTGAAGATCATTTGTCGCGTGGCAAACGCTCCACTCCAAAGAGGAGACGGAGTGGTTACCGTCAAATAAGGGGGCAAGGCGTTCCCAGAGTAGAGCGGGTCACTAAAGGTAATAGCAGTCACGTTTGCCGCAGAACCAGACGGCCAGCGAATCGTTACCGCGACCAGGTTGACGCTGACCAATGGATTTGGGCTTTGCAATGTCCAGATTAGCTTATTGCGATTGCTCCCGCTGCCAAAGAATGGCAAGGAATCCGGCGAGGGACAGGTCGGCTCATTATCCAGGATGGTCACCGTATGCACCGCTGGAGAGCCAAGGTCCGCGTTGATCGGCGTCCCGAGGGTTATGGTAATATCCTCACTCGTCTCGGGCAAAATGTCATCGATTATATCCACAATAATGTCGACCGAGGTGCCGCCGGCCGGGATCATGACCGGGCTGGTTGAAATGGTATAGTCTGAACCTTGGGCTGCCGTCCCGCTCAGGCTGAACGGGACCGAGATGGGTTTGTCAGAAATCCCATTCACTCCGACGCTAACGAATAGGCTGCTGGCCGACTCATTAGCGATCTGCCCGGTGGATGTGAAGAACACCACTGGCGGACCGTCACTATCCATGATAGTGGCGGTATGCACGCTCGGCGTACCCTTTATCGCATTGATCGGCGTGCCCATCGTCACCTCGACTGTCTCATCATATTCATCCAGGGTGTCATCGACCAGGGTAATCACAATATCCACACTGGCGCCACCCGCTGGGATTACGACAGGGCTGGAGGTGATGGTGTAGTCGCTAACCCGGGTTGCCGTGCCACTCAGGCTGAAAGGCACAGTCACATTCTGGCTGGAAGCAGCGTTTAACACGGCTGTAACAACCATTTGACCTACAGCTTCGTAATCGCTCTGTCCGGACGAAGAGAAGGACACGACTGGAAACACCGGCACAGTTGCGATTGTGGCAGTATGTATGCTCGGCGAGCCTTTGGTGGCGTTTGTTGGGGTTAACAGGGTCAGGACGATCGTCTCCTCGCTTTCGGTATTGTCACTGTCTGCGATCACAATGATCTCAGTCGAGGCCGTCAGCTCTCCCGGGGGAATCACCAGCGGAGTGGAATCAATGGTGTAATCGGTGCCTCGAGTCGCGGATCCACCAACGCTAAACGGAACCGTGATTTGCTTGCTGGAAGCAGCGCTCAATTGGACCTCGACCGTCATACTGCCCACCGACTCATCGCCGGCCTGGCTTTCCCAGGTGAACGACACAGAGGGAGGCGCGTCGTTATCGGTGATGGTCAGCACGTGCTCATCTGGTAGATCTTTGGTGGCGTTAATCACTACGCCCATTGTGACGATGACTGTCTCGTCGTCTTCATCGATTATGTCATCATTCACATCAACGACGATGGGAAAACTGGCTTGCCCGGCTGGGATGACGATTGGACTGGAGGTGATGGTATAGTCGACCCCCCCTCCTGAGGCAGTCCCGCTCACCGTGAAGTTGACCGTGATCTCCTGATAAGATGCCGCGCTCAATTCGACCGTAATTAGAGTGTCGATGTCTTCAGCCTGGCTTTGGCTGGCTGAAGCGAAGAACACCGTGGGTGGAACATCGTCATTGAGAATAGTCACCTGGTGAACATCCGGTGAACCCTTGATTGCATTCGTAGGCGCACCCATGGTAAGCACGATGAGCTCGTTTTCTTCGTATGTTTCGTCTTGGGTGACGTGGATGACGATATTGATGATAGTATCACCAGGCGAAAATACTACCGGGCTGGATGTGATTGAGTAATCCTCGCCAAGGGTCGCGGTTCCATCCACCGTGAATGGAACAGTAACGGTATTGCTTGTGCCGGCGGTCAATTGAACTGCTACCCGGATATCGCCAACGCCTTCTTCATGAGATTGCTCCGAGAGAACGAAAGAGACAGTGGGAGTGGTTGGCGCAGGCGGTGTGCCCTCAATCGCTACATTTTTTATGATTGTGCGTCGGGTGACCGCGGAGATTGGGAAAGATGAGAATCGCACCATGGGGATCAGGGGCCGGTAAGTGGCGCCAACCTGAACGATAACCCGATCTCCCAGGTTGACTTCCTGGTCTGCGCTGATCGGACAAGTAGCGAAGGGTGGATCGGTGCCAGGACCATGATCATACGAGATAGAAATGTCAGCATCCCCGATCCCCGCCAATCGACCCATGCGTTTTGCAGCGGCACGAATACCAGTGCAATCTTCGTAATGTGTGACATACCCCCCGATGTCTCCGGCAGCTGAACCATAACGCGCGGCCTCTCGACTGGATGTCAATACGGCGCTATAGAGGAACAACATCCGGCCAGCTTCGATAATTCCCAATACAAGTAAAAGAAGCAGAGGCAAAACCAGGGCAAACTCTACCATACCCTGGGCTTTTTCTTCTTTTGGCTGATTAATAGAATCGTTTTCCATCGTCATCCATCCTTAGGGCAGACAGGATAAAATGGAAGGAGGTCAAAGGTAATTGGAAGCATTATAAGCATTAATTACAACGGAAAACAAACCATATTGTTACCTTACAATATTGCAATATCATTTATTTATCCAATTTTTATTTCATTCCCAAGGTGTGAGAACCCCCTCTTCAGGATTTAATCACGGCCAGCCAGATCAATACCTAGAACGCTGGCCTGCAACTAGGACCTGCAAGTGCGTATCAATCTCACAGATATAAGAACAGCCTTGGCTGTTATTAATCGATCTTTATTGGGTTAAGAGACCCGCTGGGATGGGTGGTTTGATCGTGAGGGCTGGGTTGAAGTTGAAGATGAAAAGAAGGATTAACAAAGTGAAACCAAGTGAAGGTTGAATCACAATTTTTCTCCCCCCAATATGTCTGCAGAAAAAATGCTGTTGCTCGAACCATGGTATAACCAGAGGTCCAGCCCTCTCATAGTAAAGATGGTAGACGAGACGCTGGCGGGAGGCATCTACGAATCCTGGCCTGGGATTTAAAAGATGTGTGCGGTTATACAACCAGGCAGCCGCCTCGAGTGGCGGGCGAAGAGTATCCCATAATTCCGGATAGCGAGATAAGAGTGAGTCAACGGTTTCCTGGCCACTCTCTATCACTTCAAGGCAGAGTTGCAGAACTCGAGCTAACTCATCCTGCGTTTGTAAAATCTCGCTAACCATCATAGTTCCAACAAATTGCGTAACGCTGACAATGCGCGGTGTTGCAGAATCCGGATAGCTCCCGGCGTACGCCCCATCACCTCGCTCGTCTCCTCGGGCGACAGCCCGCTCAGGAAACGTAAAACCAAAACCGTCCGGTAATCATCGCGCAATTGGTCAAGTGTTTTCCGGATCTCGCGGTGCTCCATGTTGATAAGAGCCACTTCTCCGGTTTCAGGAAGTAAATCCGGGAATGATTGTTCCTCGATAGGCATATGCCCCCCAGACCGTCCAGAGCGCCGGTAGAAATCGATCAGCGCATTGTGAGCGATCTTGAATAAAAAGGCTTGAAAAGGAACCCCTTGTTCGCGGTAATTGGATAGTGAACGCCAGGCCCTTAAAAAAACTTCCTCTGTTAAATCCTCTGCGTCAAATCGTTCTCTGAGATGAGCATAAACATATCTAAAAACAATCTGTGCATATCTTTCATAAAGCTCACCAAAAGCATCCGCCTCGCCATCTTTTGCTAACTTCAGCAGCTCGACATCATCGACTTCCAGCCAGCCAGGCATGCTTTACATCCTTAGAAACGTAGAACGAAGAGATTTGTTACATTTTCTCTGTACTATCATAACTTCCTCCGGGCTAATGATCCCAAACAAATCTGATAGAATCAGCTAACAAAATGAACAATAAGCTTTTCTATATACTTTCTATCGTCTTAATCTTGAGCGGGTTGTTGCTGGCCGGTTTAGGGTTTTGGAATCGTATTCCTTATGACAAGACTGATGAAAAAAACTCACTGACCCGTTCATCACACATAATGGTTCTGGCTGATGGTAAGACACGATCTATGTTCAGCTCCGAACGCCTCCCGGCCAATCTGTTAGCCCTGGCAGGCATTCCCCTCTACCCAGGTGACCAGATAGTGTCCGATGGACAACCGGTTGTGCCCAATGAGGCGCTCTCGCAAAACTCGGCTCACATATTACAGGTCCAGCGAAAGTGGCCAATCATCCTGAGCACCAATTCCCAGGTTCATACGATCAAGTCCACAGCCGCTACGGTTGGAAAAGCCTTATGGGAAGCAGGGATCCTTCTGCATGCCAAGGATCAATTAACCCCTCCAGCCGAAACACCGCTCAACGGGCCAATTGATGTCGAGTTGCGAACATCGCGTGAATTGGTAATTAAATCAAAAGAAGGACGAATCCAAATCCGCTCAGCCGCCGATAAAGTTGGTGAAGCGCTCCGCGAGGCGGGTCTATCTCTACAGGGTCTAGATTACAGCTTGCCTGAAGCCGCTGCTCCCCTTCCCCCGAATGGACAGATTCAGATTGTCCGGGTGGAGGAGAACGTCTCGCTTGATACAACTCCGCTTCCCTTCGAGACCGAAACTCAGCCCCTTACTGACCTGGAGCTCGACAGCCAAAAAATTGTTCAATCCGGAGAATTCGGAATAACCGCCCGCCGTGTGCGGATTCGTCTTGAGGATGGCGTCGAGGTTTCTCGCCAAGTAGAGGCTGAGTTCGTCGCTCAAGAACCGAAACCGCAAATTATCGGATTCGGAACGAAAATCGTGCCTTACACGTTGGATACGCCAGATGGCCCTATTAAATACTGGCGCGCCCTCAACATGTATGCCGTTTCTTATAACCCCACAAGCAATGGTGGCCTGGGCACCGCGACGGGGATACCCCTTGCAAAAGGTGTTTCTGCTGTGGACATCAGCTATATTTCCTTCGGAACTCGCATGTACATCCCCGGCTATGGCATAGCCGTAGCAGCAGATGTCGGTGGAGGTGTCAAAGGACGGATGATCGATCTTGGCTACAGTGATGACGACTATGTGTCATGGCACCAATGGGTGACAGTTTACTTTCTATGGCCTCCCCCTGAGAATATCGTGTGGGTCATTCCATAGACTTGCCGTTACTGGATGTCCCCAGGTTGCTGCGCCAATACGGTCTTCGCCCTGACCAGCGCCTGGGACAGGTTTTTCTGGTCGACCCTGTCGCTCTTCAGCGAGTCACCGAGTCAGCCGAGATCACCAGATCCGACGCGGTATTGGAAATTGGAGCTGGACTGGGAAGCTTAACTCGCTACCTGGCGGTCCGTGCGGGATCGGTGATAGCTGTCGAGCTGGATGCAAACCTCATCAAGCCGCTGGAGCATGTGCTTAGCCCTTATCACAATGTACGCGTTGTGCAAGGCGACATCCTGGAACTAGATCAAGCTCAATTAATGCAGTCGCCGGACTATCTGGTCGTCGCAAACATCCCTTACTACATCACTTCAGCACTCATCCGTCATCTTCTAAATTCGAGTATCCGGCCTAAGCGCATCGTTCTCACAGTACAACGCGAGGTCGCTGCGCGGATTTGCGCTGTGCCGGGCGAGATGAGTCTTCTTGCGCTGAGCGTTCAGGTCTTCGGCTTACCCCAGATCATGACGCGCATCCCAGCAGGTGCATTCTACCCATCGCCAAAAATCGATTCGGCAGTGGTTCGCATCGATCTTTATCCCTCACCGGTAATCCCTCGCCCTCTTCTTGAAACTTTTTTTCACTTAGCGAGGGCTGGTTTCAGTCAGAGGCGCAAAACCTTACGGAATTCTTTAACTGGCGGTCTCGCATTGAGATCCAGTGAAGCTGAGCACCTTTTAAAAGCTGCCGGCCTCGATCCCCGTCGAAGGGCAGAAACCCTTGACCTGGACGAGTGGGGTAGGCTGGCAGTGATTTACGGCGGTGAATTTATTTAGGATCGATCAATCTTAATGGACGTTTGGTTGGATTCAAGTCTTGATACTCCTGGAGCATCTGCCAGACTCGCCGCGCCGCCTCGATTTGAATTTTATACGACATCTTCGATAGCCCCCAACGCCGGTCTGCGAAATAAAAGGGCACTTCCTGGAAAACAAATCCCAGCCGATAAGCAAGGTAGGCCATTTCAATCTGAAAGGCATACCCGTTGGATCGTACTCGTTCGAGAGGCATTCCCAACAAGGTCTCCCGTCGCCAAATCCGAAATCCGCCCGTAACATCTCGTACCGGCAAACGCAATATAGAACGGGCATAGATATTCCCAAACGCCGATAAACCCTTACGCCAAAGCGGCCAGCGATCGTCCAATCTACCCCCAGGAACGTAGCGCGAGCCCATTGCCACATCACATGTCTCAAGTGCATTCAATAGCTCGGGCAATTTTTCCACCGGGTGGGAAAAGTCAGCATCCATCTGGGCAATAGACTCAGCCCCCTCTCGCAGAGCCCGACGGAATCCCATTATATAGGCCGAACCCAGACCACGTTTCTCTCCCCGGTGGAGAACAGAGAGGCGGTCAGGGAAACTATCAGCTAGCTTTTCAGTTATTTCGCCCGTACCATCCGGGCTGCTATCGTCCACCACTAAAACCCGAAGCCCAGGGATAGGTGAAGAGAACAGCACGGGGATCAGTCGCGGGATATTCTCCGCCTCATTGAATGTAGGGATAACAACCGTCAGCTGCAAGGATTTACTCCACTCGGGATCACCCCTAACCAATTGGGGTCTTATCGATCACAAATTCACACACATCATCCCCCATGGCAAAACATTTCGACTCGGTAACGCGAAATTCATGGCCTCCAGATACCCATTTCAATCCAGCTTGCAACAAACCAACAGCGATAAAGCAAACCGCTTTATCTAGATCTTTTCGCCCCCAACAAACCGGGCAAAGGTGAATAGTGTAGATAAACTCGTCATCGCGCTCTTCGACGGTACTCCGTTGATCGCTCACATGCGTGAATATCCTGGCCATAGCCGGCAATCCAATGCGTAGCTTTATCTTTAAAGGCAAAACTTTAAATGCCAAGTCGCCTGCCCCTGCAAGAGCACCGAAATTGCGTAAGGCATCGTCGAATGTGGCTCGCCCTGCTCTTAAAGCCAGTCCTCTTCCACCGCGCGGGCCATACATCTCTTCCAACGCTTGATTGATCGCCGAAACGTCAGCAAAGTCAAATTCCTTTGCCAGGCTACCTGGAGGATAGTTGTCGATCAAATGAGGTAAATGAGCCAGGTTTAATATCGCATTGAGGCCATTCTTCCCCATGACATCTTCAAATGCCTTGATCATAATCAGGGCAAATTTGTTGGCGTAAAAATAACCGCTTTTAGGAACTGATTCCATGTCAATTTTCCAACATCAAATCAGTTTCGCCAGGGCTTCAATCGCTCGCCGCATATCCAGGAAGATCAGGCCTAACTTCGCCTGGTCACGTGCCAGGGATGTCAGGACAGCTTCTTCTCCCACTGACATCAAAATCACGTACCCTTTTTCGCCCTTAATAAATACCTGTTCGAGGCTGCCCCGCCCTAATTCCGAGGCGATGCGTTCCCCCAAAGAAAGCATTGCGGCGGACATGGCTGACACTCGATCTTCTTCGACGCCTTGGGGTAACGCAGAGGCGATGCTCAAGCCGTCCACACTCACGATGGCTGAGGCTTCGATATCCGGAGAAGAGGCCTGAAGATCCATCAATCGTTCGACCATGAGTTGAGAGCGTGACTTAGTCAAAGTGTACCTCCTATCTAAGGTCGGTTAGAAAGGACTGAAAGACAACCGTTTAAGAAACATAAACGTCAGGGCAAATGTAGCATAGCCAAAGAATTGTGTCAAGCCGTGCGACTTTAGAAAATTGAAAGTAAATCATTCATGCTATAATCTACCCTGTTTTCCCATCAGGAATAAAACATGCCAATCAACCATTTACGTGATTTTATAGTCCTGCTTGAAACGCACGGGCAGCTAGTTCGCATCACCCAGTCAATATCACCTCACCTCGAGATTACTGAAATTACTGACCGGGTTTCCAAGGTATCTCCAGAACACAACAAAGCTCTGCTCTTCGATAACCTGCCTGGATTCGCCATACCAGTGCTGATCAATGCCTTTGGCAACCGGCAGCGCATGGCCTTAGCCTTGGGAGTAGATGATCTTGAAGATCTCAACCGCCGGTTGAGTGAGGTGATCGATCCACGCCTGCCGCGCGGACTGCGTGAGACGATCGGTCGTGGGCAGAATCTACTCGATGTGCTCAAATCGATCGGGCTAGGCCCAAAGAAAGTTCGCCGAGCTCCCGTTCAAGAGGTCATCAACCAGGAACGCCTATCCTTAGATTTTATCCCCATCCTGCATTGCTGGCCAAAGGATGGGGGTCGTTTCATCACCCTGCCGCAAGTGATCACACGCGATCCAGATAGCGGTGTACGGAATGTGGGGATGTATCGTCTGCAAGTCATTGACGAGCGCACCCTTCTGGTACACTGGCAGCGCCACAAGGGGGGTGCAGAACATGCACGCATTGCTCGCCAGAGCCAAATCGAGAATATCCCGGCAGCGGTCGTGCTTGGTGGAGATCCAGCCAGTATATGGTGCGCCTCAGCGCCCTTACCGCCCAATATCGATGAATACCTTCTGGCAGGTTACCTGCGCGGCGCTCCGGTAGAATTTGTGGATTGTATCTCTCAACCATTGGAGGTGCCAGCCCAGGCTGAAATTGTGATCGAAGGATACATCGATCCCAATGAATTCCGCCCAGAAGGTCCATTTGGCGACCATACCGGCTATTACACCCCTGTGGAGCCTTTCCCGGTCTTCCATGTGACGGCGATCACGCATCGTAAAGATCCCATATATCCAACGACTATCGTCGGCATCCCACCCATGGAAGACATCTGGATGGGTAAAGCGACTGAACGACTTTTCTTACCCTTGATACGTCTCTTTCTCCCCGAAGTCGTAGATGTGAATATGCCAGCAGAGGGCATTTTCCACAATCTGGTGATCGTTTCAATTAAAAAGCGTTTCCCCGGCCACGCCAAAAAAGTCGTTTCTGGTTTGTGGGGCCTGGGGCTGTTGTCTCTGGCTAAGGCGATCGTCATCGTAGATGAATGGGTGGATGTGCAAAACCTGTCCCAGTCTGCCTGGCAGGCGCTGGGGAATGTGGATTGGTCAAAGGATATCGTCTTAATGGATGGCCCGGTCGACCACCTGGATCATGCTTCTTACCACCATTCTTTTGGGGGTAAAATTGGTCTCGACGCCACTGCCAAGCTCCCCGAAGAGGGTTACAATCGTTCCTGGCCAGAGGTCATCCAGATGGATGCGGAGGTCAAAGCGCGCATCGATGAGATCTGGGGAGAATTAGGTCTCTGAGCCGGATTGCGCAATTCGTCATCGACTTACTTCCTACCAAAGGAGAACAGCTTGACATGTTTAAGAGTCGTTACTTACTGATAATGAGTTCCCTTTTCATCCTGGCGAGTTTGCTCCTGGGAGCTTGTGCACAGACAACCCCATCCTTGCCACCTCCGACTGCCATCTCACCCGCTGAACCGGTTACACTCAGGATGGTGTTGTTACCAATCCTAGACACTTTACCCATGTATGTCGCTCAGCAGAAAGGCTACTTCGACGCCCAGGGGCTAAAAGTTGAGTTCATCCCAGCCGGTTCAGCCGCTGAGCGCGATCAGATCATGGCTGCCGGTCAGGGAGATGGCATGGTCAACGATCTGGTTTCCACGCTGCTTTACAACCAGGAAACTATTCAGATCCAGATTGTTTCCTTGGCACGCACCGCCACGTCAGAATTTCCTCAATACTCAATCCTGGCAGCTGGCAACAGTGGCATCTCCTCCGTGGAAGGTTTAAAGGGGGTTGAGATCGGCATCTCTGAAGGCTCGGTGATCGCATACACAACCGACCGTTTGCTGCAAGCCGAAGGTTTATCCCCCGATCAGATCAAGACCATCGCTGTGCCTAAGATCGGTGAACGCATGGCATTACTGGGATCTGGTGAGCTGAAAGCTGCCAATCTTCCCGACCCACTTTCCTCGCTTGCAATTCAAAGTGGCGCCATTCCGATCCTTAACGACACAAAACACCCCGAATATGGCAATAGTGAGATATCCTTCCGCAAGGTGGTGATCGATGAACACCCAGAAGCTATCCGTGGCTTCTTGGCTGCAGTAGAGCAAGCTATTAAAGAGATCAACGCCGATCCCACCCAATGGGAGTCCTTGCTCACAGAACAGAAACTGGTACCAGAACCCCTGATCGGAACCTATAAGATTCCTCCCTTTCCTACCGGCAGCGTTCCCAGCGAAGCTCAATGGGCTGACGTACTCGCCTGGGCCAAGGATAAAGGTTTAATTTCAAAAGACGTATCTTACGGCGACTCCGTATCAGCAGAGTTTCTTCCTTAAGTGAGTCCTTTGCGTGAAACGTGTATTTCACCACACGTTTCACGCCTCACTTTTCGACGCAAGAATGATCCAGCTCGAGTCCCTGACTTATTTCTACCCTCAAAGCCCACCGGTTTTTCAGGACCTCAACTGGCAAGCGGAGAGGGGAGAAGCCTGGTCAATCTTAGGACCCTCGGGATGTGGTAAAACCACTTTACTCTATCTGCTAGCCGGAATACGTTTTCCGAATTCGGGCCGGGTACTCATAGATGGTCAACCTCTGAGCCGGCCACGCCCGCAAACCGGACTTATCCTTCAGGACTACGGGTTGCTCCCCTGGGCAACAGTACGTCAAAACGCAGAGCTGGGTGTACAAATCCGCGGCTTTTACGGCCCGGATGGCAAGCATGCGCCCGCCGACTTTCGCCCTTCTCTTGCGGTCAATCACTGGTTAGACCGCCTGGGGCTGACACCCTTGACGGACAAATTTCCCGGTCAGATTTCAGGCGGCCAACGCCAGCGCACCGCCATCGCTCGTACGCTGGCTTTGCAGCCTGACTTGCTCTTGATGGATGAGCCATTTTCCTCCCTGGATGCCCCCACCCGGGAGGGATTACAGCTCCTTACGCTCGAGCTGGTCGCCGAACAGCACCTGACCCTGATCATCGTGACCCATGCAATCGAGGAGGCTGCCTTCATGGGGCGAAAAATTCTCCTCCTCGGTCATCCACCCAATTCTAAAGCGATTGTGATCCCCAACCCCTCCGCCACCCAACCAGACTATCGCAATTCCAGTGAATACCAGAGGCTCTGCCGCGAGCTGCGGCAACGCATGGGAGACCAATGAAACGGCGAGAGATCCTCCTTACCGTACTCGCCCTTCTGATCGCCTGGCACATTGCTGCTTTGCTGGTCAACCGGCCGATCCTGCCTTCACCGATAAAGGTTGGCCAGACTTTCGTGAACGAGTTGGATGATGGGCTGCTTGATCATTTCCTGGCCAGCTTATGGCGTGTTCTCGCCTCCACGGGTCTGGCGATCGCCGTCGCTGCGCCGGCTGGCTTGATCCTGGGGCAATCTAAAAGACTAAATGAGATTTTATCTCCCGTTATCTACCTGCTCTACCCGATCCCCAAGGTTGTCCTTTTACCGGTTATTTTGCTTTTTCTTGGGATCGGCGATTTATCAAAAGTGACCATTATCTTCCTGATTTTATTCTTTCAAATCCTGGTGCTTGTGCGAGACCAGGCAGCTGGCTTGCGATTTGAATTAATCCAAAGCGTACGCAGCCTGGGAGCTGGAAGGCGAGCGCTTTTCCGCTTCGTTTACCTGCCCGCCAGCCTGCCAGCCATCCTGACTGCTCTGCGCCAATCCGTCGGTACAGCGGTGGCTGTGCTCTATGTGGCCGAACTATTTGCTACCCAAAAAGGGTTGGGATATTACATCTACATTAATGGCAGCACCTTGTTTAATTACCCGGCGATGTACGCCGGGGTAGTTGCGATGAGTCTGCTCGGTTTGGGGCTTTATTTCAGCGTTGACTGGCTCGAACGACGCTTGTGCCGCTGGCAGTTGGTCAGCTGACAGAAGTGAGGCGATAATCCCACCTTTTATCTCTGATATAATCACATTATGAAGTCTATCCGCGACTTCCTGGAGCTGATCAAGTTCGAACATACTCTCTTTGCTCTACCCTTCGCCTATCTGGGCATGCTATTGGCCGCGCGAGGCTGGCCCACCTGGAGCCAATTCTTCTGGATCACTGTGGCCATGGCCGCAGCCCGCACCCTGGCGATGGGCACCAACCGCCTGGCAGATCGCTGGATCGATGCCCGTAACCCGCGCACAGCTAACCGACCGTTGGTCAAAGGGAGCATTTCGGTCCGCACCGCGTTAGTTGGCACCCTATTCGCTGGGGGCCTCCTCGCTTTGGCGGCCTGGCAGCTAGGTTCGCTTCCTTTCCAGCTGCTGCCGGGGGCTTACCTCTTTCTGATCGGATATTCCTTCACGAAGCGGTTTACCTGGCTATCTCATTTTATTGTAGGCTTCACAGATGGATTGGCTCCCATGGGCGCCTGGGCTGCGATCCGCAACTCGCTCTTTACACTAGACGATCTTCCAGCCTGGATTTTGTTAGCGGTGGTAACTTTATGGATCGGTGGCTTTGATCTGATTTATGCCTGCCAGGATTTTGCATTTGATCGCCAGGAAGGACTGCAGTCGGTTCCTGCCAGGTTTGGAATTTCAGCAGCATTGCGCCTCTCAGCTATTTGCCATGTCGCGACAACCGTCCTGCTCGTGATCCTGGGATTGGTGACAGGATTAGTCTGGCCATACTGGCTAGGCTTGATCCTCGTCACAGGCTTGCTGACCTGGGAACATCTCCTGGTCCGCCCCAACGACCTGTCTCGCATCAATATCGCCTTTTTCAACATTAACAGTTACATAAGCCTGATCCTATTCCTGGGGATATTAGGCTCATTCTACTTAACATGATCAGACGCTACGCTCCGACAGCTTTCATGAGACACTTTACCCTCATGCTAAGCACCCTTTCAATATTTTTCCTTTCAACCCAGGCTGCCAATGCCGTTGCGCAAGGGATTGAGACAGTTAACAGTGAAGTTCTCTGCTTACCAGTTCAGTATCAAGCGCCGTTTGATGGCTGTGCAAACCTGGGACCGGCGGCGTATCTCGCTCGGATGGCTCGCCTGGGGATCGCTTTTCCCCTCCGCCCTCTGCCAGGGACACCCCCAGATCCATCACTGACCTATGTAGACACCCGCTATGGAGAAGTCACCCACCAGAACGCGCCGGTTTTCGCTTCCCTGGAGGACGCGATTAAGAAGCACAATGTAGCCAGGCGGATCGATTCTCCCTATAGTTTTATCTCCTATACTGACGAGTCTGTGGTAGACGGGAAGCGCTATTACATGATCGAATACGGCGGATGGATGACCGCTAATGATATTTCGCGCATCGGGACTCCATCGCTTTTCCAGGGTTTAACCTTCAACCAGACACCAGAGCCGACACAGACCAGGCATACGCCTGGTTTCCAGAAAGACGACTATACCGGACGTGAAGTTTATCGATATGAAGTCGTCCAAATCTACGCGGTGGAGAATTTCGATGGGATGGATTGGTATATGATCCGTCCTGACGAGTGGGTTCCTGAGAGACAAGACTGGCAAAGATTTGTGGCTCGGGTAATCCCCAACCCCACGCCGCCCGACGGCGTCGACAATGGTCGATGGATAGAGGTCAACTTATTCGAGCAGACGGTTGCAGTCTATGACCAAAACAATCTTGTTTACGCCTCGCTTATCGCCAGCGGCATCGAACCATTCTGGACGCGTCCCGGCCTTTTCCAGATCTACCAAAAATTAGACTCTACCTTAATGCGCGGTTCGTTCGAAGCCGACCGTTCAGACGCTTACTACCTTGAGGATGTGCCCTGGACCATGTACTTCGATAAAGCGCGCGCCTTGCACGGGGCTTACTGGCATAACAGCTTTGGATCCCCACGCTCGCATGGCTGTGTGAATATGTCCGTTGGCGATGCGCGCTGGATCTTCGACTGGGCCAGGGACGGCGATTGGGTTTATGTTTGGGACCCCTCCGGTAAAACCCCAACCGATCCCGCCGCTTACGGAGATGGCGGCGCTTAGCGCTTCCATTTGCTATATTATCCACCCCATCGAGGACATATTGCTCACATTCCCCGAAAAAATCATCTTCGCCCTGGCAGTCTTAATAACTCTGTATGCTGCCTGGCGGGTCGCAGCGCGCATCTTCCGGGTTATCAGCCGCGGGCAAGGCAAAGTGGATTGGAGTGTAATTCCCCAACGCTTAGTCAAAGTCGTAGGGAAGACCATCGTTTTCCAACCGGTGTTTCGTTTCCGGTTTTGGCCCAGCTTATTCCATGGTTTTGTCGGTTGGGCTTTCATTTTCTATCTGTTGGTGAACCTCGGCGACACCCTGGAAGGGTTCATCCCGAATTTCGAATTCCTTGGCGCTGGCCTGCCTGGAAACATCTACCGTTCGACAGCCGATATCCTGAGCGTCGCCGGGCTAATCGGTATGGTGGCTTTGATCATCCGGCGCTTTGTAATCAGACCTGCGACCTTGACGGCTCGCCAGGATATCCTGCTCTCCGCGAGAGCTCGCGCCGGAATACGGCGTGACTCGGCCATTGTCAGCGCTTTTATCCTGGTGCACGTCGGTTCTCGTTTTATCGGGCAATCCATTGAAATCGCGAATTCTAAACCAGATCCCTGGCAACCCTTCGCCACAGCGGTAGCAACCCTTTGGTCAGAATTAAATCCTGCTATCCTGACGGTTGGGGCACATATCTTTTTCTGGCTTGCCTTGGGTACTATCCTGCTGTTCATTCCATATTTCCTGTACTCAAAACACATCCATCTCTTCTTCGCACCGATCAATTTCCTGCTCAAACCAGAACGCCGCTCGATCGGGGAGCTGAGCAAGATCGACTTCGATGACGAAAGCCTGGAACAGTTTGGCGCCACCCGCCTCGAGGACCTGGAATGGAAATTGATCCTGGACGCCTACGCGTGTATCATGTGCTATCGCTGCCAGGAGGTCTGCCCGGCATACAATACAGGTAAGGTGCTCTCGCCGGCCGCGATGGAGATCAACAAGCGCTACTACTTGAATAGCGAAGGTGCCCGGTTGGCGAAAGGGGAGGCCAGCCAGCAATCGCTGACCGAGTTTGCCATCCCCACAGAAGCAGTGTGGGCCTGCACCGCCTGCGGGGCCTGCATCGACATCTGCCCGGTTGGCAACGAACCGATGCACGATATCCTGGACATCCGCCGATCCCTGGTCCTGATGGAGAACGATTTTCCGGAACAACTGCAGACAGCCTTCCGGGGCATGGAACGCACGCTCAATCCCTGGAATGTGCCGCCTGCCGAACGGCTCAAGTGGGCAGAGGGATTAAATGTGGCGACTTACAATCAGAACCCGGAGCCTGACATTCTCTGGTGGGTCGGCTGCGCCCCCGCCACCGACGCCCGCGCCCAAAAGACGGCGCGCGCCTTTGCAGAGATCCTGCAAACCGCTGAGGTAAATTACGCTGTTTTGGGAGAGCAAGAACAATGCACCGGTGACTCCGCTCGCCGCGCCGGCAATGAGTTCCTTTTTAATGAAATGGCGTCTGCCAATGTCGAGATGCTCAACGAAATCGCCCCCAAGCGCATCGTCACCACCTGCCCACACTGCTTGCACACGATCGGCAAGGAATACCCTGCCTTCGGCGGAAATTACCAGGTCGTTCACCATACGCAATTCATTAACGAGCTGATCGCGGCTGGCCGGTTAAAGCTGAAGGCCGGCGGAAACCAGAAAGTCGCCTTCCATGACCCGTGCTATCTTGGCCGGCAGAATGACATCCTCAGCGATCCGCGCCAGGTATTGCAGCTGGCTCAGGTAGACTTAATCGAGTTGTCCCGCCACGGTAAAAAGTCTTTCTGCTGCGGAGCAGGAGGCGCCCAAATGTGGAAAGAAGAGGAAGATGGTGCCGAACGAGTCAATGCCAACCGCTTCCGCGAGGCGCAATCTTCTGGCGCAGAAACCCTGGCTGTGGGTTGTCCCTTCTGCATGGTGATGCTGAACGACGCCAGGAAAGACGCCGCCAGTGAGATGGAAGTGCTGGACGTGGCCGAGATCGTCTTAAGAGCTTTAGATAAATAAATTAGTATTCGAATGATTTTAGAAATCCTATCGTATCGACTGTCATTGCGAGAAGCGGTTTTCGCGACGAAGCAATCTCATCGCCAGGTAATGTGGGAGATTGCTTCGGCAAAGAACGCCTCGCAATGACACCTGAGTTGGGTGATTTTCAAAATTCATTCGATGATCTAATTAGTTCAGCCCGCGGAGGTTTTCGAGCAGTGCAAATTTCTATGCCTGAACCCGCTCTCCGCCAGGGGGAGATTTTGACGGATTATCGCCTCGCCTGCCGCAGCCGCCAGGTAAGCCTGGTAGGCCGGCGTGAAGTGATGGGTGGAAAAGCCAAGTTCGGCATCTTTGGGGAAGGCAAAGAACTGGCGCAGATCGCCATGGCAAAAGCTTTTCGGAAGGGGGATTTTCGATCCGGATACTACCGGGATCAGACCTTCATGTTCGCCGCCGGCGCCACCACCGTGCAAGAGTTCTTCGCCCAGCTGTATGCCCATACCGACGTGGAGGCCGATCCCGCCTCGGCTGGCCGGGCAATGAACGCTCACTTCGCCACGCGCAGCCTGAACCCGGATGGCAGCTGGAAGAACCTGGCAGAGATGTTCAACAGCTCGGCGGACGTCTCCCCGACCGGATCGCAGATGCCCAGGCTGGTTGGGCTGGCTTACGCATCCCGTCTATATCGCGAATTGGAGGCACTGCACCCATTCACTCAGTTTTCCCATAATGGCGATGAGATCGCCTTTGGAACGGTCGGAAACGCGGCCACCGCCGAAGGCATGTTTTGGGAAGCCATCAACGCGATTGGCGTACTGAGGGCGCCGGCCTTGATCTCAATCTGGGATGATGGCTACGGGATCTCGGTCGGCAACGAGCTCCAGATGGTCAAGCAGAACATCTCTGAGCTGCTCAATGGTTTCCGCCGCGAGCGGGGGGCGCAGGATGGCTTCGATTTATATTCTGTCAGGGGTTGGGATTATCCCGCGCTGGTAGTGACCTATCTCCAGGCTGCGGATGTTGTGCGTCGAGAGCACATCCCAGCCATCATCCACGTGATCGAATTGACTCAACCCCAGGGCCATTCCACTTCTGGCAGTCACGAACGATACAAGACCAAAGAAAGGCTGATGTGGGAACGGGACTATGATTGCCTGGCGAAGTTCCGCCGATGGATCCTGGACAACGGCTGTGCCTCTGACCAGGAACTAGACCAGATTGAAGCCGAGGAACACAGGCTGGTCGAAGAGGAGCGCAAGGCAGCTTGGGAAGCATACCTCACTCCCATCCAGGAAGAACGGCAGGCAGCCAGCGATCTGATCCAGGAGATCGCCGCCGGTTCTGCCCACGCCACGGCTCTGGAAAAGATCAAAAAGGACCTGCTTGACCTGCCCCATCCCCTGCGCAGGGATATCATGGCAGCCACCTTCCAGGCCTTGATGACCGTTCGCGGAGAAAGCCTCCCCAAGAAAGCCCTGCTGGTCAACTGGAAGAAAACACAGGCAGCCGCAAACGAAGAACGCTATAGCTCCCACCTGTATTCCACTTCCACGATGGCAGCTCTTAATGTTCCGGTGGTTGAAGCGGTTTATTCGCAGGATTCACCCCATGTTCACGGGTTCGAAGTCCTTAACGCTTGCTTCGACGCCGCGCTCGCCCGCGACCCGCTCCTGATCGCCTTCGGAGAGGATGTTGGTCGCCTGGGGGATGTCAACCAG
>Ga0209431_10001399_pt1 | contig 19983 bp, 16 predicted proteins | sample RifCSP13_3_FD_184021 | JGI IMG/M metagenome (GOLD analysis project Ga0209431, IMG submission 184021) | Soil microbial communities from Rifle, Colorado - Rifle CSP2_sed 13_3 (SPAdes) (version 2) | ecosystem: Environmental > Terrestrial > Deep subsurface > Rock core/Sediment | place: Rifle...
GGTGCCGAAGGCCATGCCAGGGTCTATCTCGATTATTTTTTCACCGGGTTTCTTTTCGGATTTCTTCCAGGTGGGTTTTATTACCAGCGCCGTGCCCTTGTATGCTACGCGTATGGGCTTTAGCCCCTTCTTCCACTTCTGCGACCAGTCGGTCTCCTTGAGGGTAGAGGTCGCAATCCGCCAGCCTATCCTGCTGAGCTGTTCCCTTATTACCTTGAGCTTTGCTTCCTCGCCGTGAGGCAGATATGCCTTGAGCACGGCCATCTCCCTCGTGCTCTCCTCTTCAGCTGTCTCGTCCTCCCAGAGGCTGTAAGAGACGAGCGTGCCTGCTGCGCCGGTGTCGCTCTCTTCGAGCACGCCAGGGCTTCCGGCTGAAATAAGCGCTGCAGTCGCCGCGTCCTTTGAGACCGCCCGCCCTGACGCCCGTATCTCTATCCAGCCTGCCGCCAATCTTTTAAGACCTCATGTTCACGAACTGGAGGGTTATGTCCAGATCTTTTCCCTTCAGGGCCTGTATGGCCTCCTGCAGGTCGTCTATCTTCTTCCCCGTGACCCGGATCATGTCTTCCATTATCTGCGCCTGGACCTTGAGCTTCAAGTCCTTGATGAGCTTGGTTATCTCTTTGGCCTTCTCCGACGGTATGCCCTGGCGTATCTTAATGACCTGCCTCTTCATGCCGCCTGAAGCGTCCTCCTCTTTGCCGTAGTCGAGGGACTTCAATGACACGCCGCGCTTTACGAGCTTTGTCTGGAGTATGTCGAGGATGCTGCGGAGCTTGCCGTCGTCATCGGCCAGCACGGTTATCTCCTCTTTTTTTTCCCATTTTATCTCGCTCTTCGTGCCCTTGAAGTCGTATCGCTGCTGCATTTCCTTTATTGCCTGGTTTACGGCGTTGTCCACTTCTTGCACATCGGTCTTTGAGACGATATCGAATGACGGCATTTTGAAAAACCTCCGTTCGTAATTTTTTCTTCCCTTTATATCCTCTCCCCTTGGGGGAGAGGAGTAAGGTGAGGGGGGCTTTCAATGTTGTCCCCCTCATCCCACCTTTCTCCCCGAGGGGAGAAGGAGGAAAAAGCTTTTTGAACAGCCTGAATATTCAGCTTGCTATAAAAGACCCGCTAAGGCCTGACCACCTGCGCGCCCTTGGGCAAGGTGAACTTGAATAGCTTGTCCTGTACAGATGCGTTCGTCTTTATGTCCTTGAGCTCGACTCTGGTCTCGTTACCGAAATGGTCGACCACGGCCGTCTTCTTTATCACGAAGCTCGTCTTATCTACCTCCAGAGTGAGCCTCTTGAGGTTCGGCTGCTCCTCTTTGGGAACCAGGGAGAGTCTGTAATAGCCGCCCTCAGAGCCGGCGAGCGAGACCTTGAAGTCCTTCGTGATATCCCCGATGCCGGAGAGGAAGTCCGTCGTAAGGCGCGTTGCGCTCTCGTCGATATCTTTTTCTATGACTTGGTTGAGGTCAGGCTGAAAGACCCATATCTTCTTGCCGTCGCTCACGATGAGGTCGCCCTCGGGGACGCTATATTCCCAGCGCATCTTGCCCGGCTTTTTGAACCAGACCTTGCCCTTTGACGTCTGGGCAGCCTTCATGCCCTTTGACGAGGTCTCCTGCGTAAAGGAGGCCGATATAGTTGAGATCGATTCATAGCTCTTCTGGAGCTTCGAGACGATCTCGGAGACATCCTCGGCAGAGGCAAGGCCGGGCGCAAGCAGGATAAGAAATATTGTGATGGCGCATAAAAATTTTGCCATTTTGAAATCCTTTACCGTTTTTGTTGTCATTGCGAGGAGCGAAGCGACGCGGCAATCTCAAAATAGTTGATTTTCCTAAAGATGAGATTGCTTCCCGCCACGCTTCGCTCGCGGCTTCGGCTCACTCGCTCGCAATGACAAACGAATGAACTAGTCAGAGCTTCCCTGATTTTTAGAGGTAAGCCTATTAAACTGGTTTCCTTAAGAGCACTTCCCTCGGGCGGCTGCCCTGCGCAGGCCCGACCACGCCCTCTTTCTCCATCTTCTCTATTATCCTGGCGGCCGTGTTGTATCCTATCCTGAACCTTCGCTGGACATATGAGGTCGATATCATCTCAAGGGTGGCGGCAAGCGCAACGGCCTCGTCGTACCTTCTGAGGAACTCCTCGCCGAGGTCGGCGTCCTCATCTATCAAGGCCTGCTCGTTCTCTTCTATCGCAAGGTCTTCATAAGCCGGCGCGCCCTGGTTCTTCCAGAAGTCAGTCACCCTCTTTATCTCGGTCTCGGATACGTACGCGCCGTGGAGCCTCTGGAGCTTCGATGTGCCCGGCGGCAGGAAGAGCATGTCTCCCTGTCCGAGCAGCGTCTCCGCCCCGCCCGCGTCAAGTATGGTGCGCGAGTCTGTCCTGGAGGGCAGCTGGAAGGCTATCCTTGCCGGGAAGTTTGTCTTGATGAGGCCTGTGACGACATCGACCGAAGGCCTCTGGGTCGCTATCATGAGGTGAATACCCGATGCCCTTGCCATCTGCGAGAGCCTCACCAGGCACTCCTCGACGTCCTTGCCGGATGTCATCATGAGGTCCGCAAGCTCGTCTATTATGACGACGATGAAGGGGAGCTTCTTCTCGTCCGGCCTGCCCCCGTCCTCGATCATCTGGTTATATCTTTCTATGTTCTTGGCGCCCTTTTCAGCCATGAGTTTATATCGCTTGCCCATCTCCGAGATTATGCACCTCAAGGCCCCGGCGGCCTTCTTTGGGTCTGTTATGACAGGGGTTATAAGGTGCGGTATGCCCTCGTATGCGGAGAGTTCCAGCATCTTCGGGTCTACCATCAGGAAGCGCACGTCCTCAGGGGTTGCCTTGAAGAGGACGCTCAGGATCATTGCGTTTACCGAGACGCTCTTGCCTGTGCCTGTCGCGCCTGCGACCAGCAGATGCGGCATCCTTGCGAGGTCGGCGATATAAGGAGAGCCTGATATGTCCTTGCCGAGGGCGAGAGAGAGGCGCGAGCGGCTTTTTGAGAAGGCCGGGCACTCCATCATCTCGCGCAAGAGTATCGTGTCCCTCGTCTGATTGGGGACTTCTATGCCCACGACGGCCTTGCCCGGTATCGGCGCGATTATCCTTATGGACATGGCCTTCATGGCAAGCGCGAGGTCGTCGGCAAGGTTCGTAATCCTGCCGACCTTGACGCCGGGGGCGGGCTCGAACTCGTACATGGTGACGACCGGGCCTGGCCTGACCTCGAGCACCCTGCCTTCGATGCCGAAGTCCTGGAGCTTCTTCTCCAGCACCTTTGAGTTCTCGAGCAGGGCCTTGTCGTCAACTGAGGTGTTTTTCTTGGGCACCGGGTCGAGGAGCGTCAACGGAGGGAGCTTGAACGAGCCCTTGGGGGTCGTAAATTCCAATGCCTCTTCAGGCTCTTCGGCCTGTCTTCTGTTGTGTATCTTGGGCGCGATTATGGCAGGAGAGGCCGCTGGCTTCTCTTTTGGCTTCTCTTCGATCACCTTCTTCTCTTTTTTCGGCGAAGGCGTCTCTTCCTCATCGTCATCTTCCTCGACGGCTTCCTTGTTCGAGCGCATCTTCTCGATTATGAACCTGAATACGGATACTGTCGGCGGCAGGGCCTTTACCGCGAGCTGTATGATGGAGAGCCCCGTTGCCACGAGAAAGGTTATGAGTATTACGGCAGAGAGGAATATTATCGCGCCGGTCGCGCCGACAAAGTCTGACAGGAGCCTGCTCAGGAAGGCGCCTGCGAAGCCGCCAGCCTCTTCGGTCGCTGCGATGAGGCTGAATAAGGCAGAAGACGAGAGCACGAAGAAAAGGAAGCATACCGGAACAACGACCCTGAACCTGAAGAACCTGCGGAGCACGAGGCCCACTGACAGAAGGAGCAGTATGAAAGGGAATACGAAAGAGGTGTAGCCGATTGAGGCGAGGAATGCCCCGGAAAGGAGGTCTCCGAGCCAGCCGCCCCAGTTGGCCTCTCTCCATGATGAGAAGAGGCTTATGCCGGAGTACAGGGCGACTGCAAAGAGCGCGATGCCCAATATCTCCTGCCTGATGCCGTTATCTTTTTCCTGTTTTGGGTTGGCTTTGGCCATTATGCCGGTCAGGTTAGGGGTTTTCGGTTGATTAGATGTTCTTGAATTGTTTGCTGAGCGTTATGCTCTGATACTGGTAAGACGAACCTATGCGCGGGCCATAGACCTTGTCCGGCACCTCGGCCATGCGCTCGAAGAACAGTTTGCAGAAGGTCTGTCCGTCGCCGATCATGAACGGAACGTCGTGCGCGCGGACTTCCAGGACGGCCTTCGTCCCCTTGACCTCGCCCTTCAGACCGAAGCCGAAGCCAGGGTCGAAGAACCCCGCGTAATGGGTGCGGAGCTCGCCTGAGCCCGCCTCGTATGCGACCATCTCGGCCGCGTACCTGGGAGGGATCCTTATCTTCTCCTTTGACGAGAGGATATAGAACTCTTCAGGCTCGAGTATTAGAGTGCCCTTGTTGTTCCTGTGGATGGGTTCCCAGAAATCGGCTATGTTGTAGTGGTTCTTCTTTGTGAGATCCACGACATGGCTGTTTCGTTTGGATTTGTACCCGATGATGCCGTCCGGGTTCTGCCCGCTGAGATCAACCGACATGAACAGGCCCTTCGAGACCTTTATCTGCTTTGCCGAAAGATGGTCCTCGCCGTTGAAGAGGAGGCGGGAGTCCTTGTGCAGTGCCTTGAGCCTCGAATCGGTAAGGCTGCACTCGCCCCTTATGAGCCTGAGCTGAACGAGCGAGAGCCCCTCTTTCACCTTAATGGTGAAGGACCTTGGCATGACTTCGAGATAGAGAGAGCCTTTGTAGCCGCAGGCGATGTCGTCGAATCTCGGGTTCCTGTCGGTCAAGACCCTCGCGAAAATGTCGAGGCGGCCCGTAGTCGATTTGGGGTTCGCCCTGCCGCGGACATCCTTGGGTAAATCGAGCTCTTCGATAAGCGGGATGAGGTAGACATGGCCCTTCTCAAGGATGCCGCCGTTCGAGATGTCCGTCTCGTACATCACGAGGTCGGAGCCGTAGAGGTCAGGGGTGTGCAGCCTGTCCATGACCTGGTTCTCTTCGGGCAGGAAGCTTGAGATGAGTCTGTAGGCCTTGCTCCCGAGCCTGAGGTCCATGCTCGCGGGCTGGACCTGCGCCTCTTCTATGGGAAGCCCGTTTGAAAAAACGTGCCTCCTGGAGATGGCTTTGGTTATCGTCTGGCAGCTAAAGACGCCTGTATTCTTTTTTTCAGCCATAGGGATACGTCTCTCTTCGGCGATATGATACAGTAAAAAGTGCGGCAGTAAAACAGATTTCAGAGTGTCCTTTGCGAAAAAAAGGCCCGGCTTGCCGGGCCCTGCTCTTCAATGCCTTATCGGTTTTTTTCAGTGCGCGTGCGCCTCGTCCACGAAGCGCAGGCCTGCCCTCGAGATGCCGTAGAACTTCCTGGTCCAGACCACCTGCGCGGTCCTTTCCATGTTCAGGTCCTTGACGAGGACGCTTACATGGTCGTCCTGGTCAAATGGCAGGTAGCCCATCATCTTTATGCCGAGGCCCGTATCCGAGATGTCCACGGTCTTTGCCGGTATCCTGACCTCGCCCTTCATGAGGTCGCAGAACCTCTGGCTGGGGTCCCTCGACTGTATTCTTCTGTCCGGCTCGTTCGCTTTAAGCACGAAGCCGCAGTGCGGGCACGGCAGGTGAGGGTTCCTCGCCGCCGTAAAGAACGAGTTCTCACACTTAGGGCAGGTCAGCCTGTTCATGCGCATTCACCCCTGGATAGTGTTCGTGAGTTCAACGTCGCGTGAGAAGAGTCTGTATATAATATGCACCGGGCTTGTCCATGTCAACTGTTTTGCTATGGCCGGAGGGATGAAAACCGCATGGAAAAAGGGCTGTTTCGCCGTTTGTACCCTTGACTTTTGGGGTTCACTCTGATAATCCTAATGATTCGGAAAGGCCCTGATGAAAATGAGCTTCGAGCTGTTGAAAAAAAAGCACGTTTTGCTCCCTGCCGTGGTCCTCTTCGTGGGCATAGCCGCGGTCTTCGGAGACAAGGGCGTGCTCGAGCTTTTCAGGCTCAAGAAGGAAAGGGACGGCATCCTTGTCTATAACGCCTCGCTCGATAAGGAGAACGCTGAGCTTGCCGAAAAGATAAAGCTCCTTGAGAATGATAAGCGCTATATCGGGCAGATAGCCAGGAAGGAACTGGGCAAGCTGGGCAAGAACGAGGTCGTCTACAAGATTGAGACGCCCAGGACAGCGCCCCAGGCCGCCAATTAACCCCAATCAGAAAATCAGTAAATAGCCTTCAAAAAACCTATGGAAAAAAAGATAAAAACAGCGGGCATACAGCTTGCTTCTGTCCCTGAGAGGGACAGGAATATTTCAAAGGCGGCCATGCTGGTAGAGCTTGCCGCGGAGCAAGGCGCGAAGATAATAGCCCTGCCGCAGCTCTTCAGCCTGCCCTGGTTCCCGGCCTCCATCGACCAGAAGAACTTTTCGCTGGCTGAAAAAGAGGACGGGCCGACGACGGCCTTCTTGAAAGAGACGGCCATGAAGCACAAGGTGGTGCTCTCTGGCGGGGTCTTCGAAGAGGACAACGGCAAGTTCTTCAACACCGCCGTCGTCGCGGGGCCGGACGGCATAATCGGCAAGTACAGGAAGGTGCATGTGCCGCAGATACCGCTCTGGGAGGAGAGGGCGTACTTCAGCCCCGGCGACCTGGGCTTCCCGGTCTTCGATACGCCCTTCGGCAGGATAGGCGTGCAGATATGCTGGGACATATTCTTCCCGGAGGGCTTCAGGGTATTGGCATTGAAGGGCGCGCAGATTGTGCTTGCGCTCACGGCGTCCGCTTTTGAGCATTCGCATAGAAAATGGGAGAGGGCAATAGCTGCCGCGGCGCACGCGAACGGCCTCTTCATAATGAGGGTCAACAGGGTCGGCAGGGAAGAGAAGCAGGAATTTTATGGAAGGAGCTTCTGCTGCGGCCCTGACGGCGAGTTCATAGAGAAACCCAGCGGGGCTTCCGAAGGCATCGTCCTTGCCGAGATAGACCTCGGCGAGGTCTCTGATGTGAGGAAAGAGTGGGTCTTCCTGAAGGACAGAAGGCCTGCCGAGTACAGAGAGCTGACAGAGGGCGAGGAATGAGGGCCGGAGTCGCAGGCATAGTGGCGGCCGCTGTCGAGGCAGCGCGCAAAGAGGGGCTGATTGTGGCAGAGTCCCTGCCCGAGGTCATACTGGATAGGCCCAAGAAGGAAGATTTCGGTGACTTCTCGACCAATATCGCCATGCTCCTCGCGCCTCTTGAGAAGAGGCCGCCGAGGGATGTCGCCAAGGTCATCGCCGACAAGATTTCCGCCCACCCTGATATAGAAAAATGTGATGTCGCCGGGCCGGGCTTTATTAATCTCTTTCTCAAGAAGACCTTCTGGCTCGGGATACTCGAGAACATCGTCTCAAAGGGCAGCGACTTCGGAAAGAGCGAGGTCGGCGCAAAGAAGAAGGTGCAGGTCGAGTTCGTCAGCGCAAACCCCACGGGGCCGCTGCACATAGGCCACGGCAGGGGCGCGGCTGTAGGCGATTCGCTCTCAAGGCTGCTCGATGCCGCCGGTTTTACCGTCACAAAAGAATATTACATAAACGACGCCGGCAGGCAGGTCTTTACCCTTGGAGAATCCATTCGCCTGCGCGCGGAAGAATTAAAGGGCAAGCAGGTCGAGTTCCCACAGGACTATTATAAGGGCGAGTATGTAAAGGAAATAGCGCAGGAGTATGTCGCCAAATACGGCGACGGGGGCAGCGGCGCGCCCGGATATAAAGAGTTCGGCAGTGCCGCGATGCTCGACATGATAAGGAAGGACCTGGAAGATTTCCGTATCAACTTCGATACATGGTTCAGCGAAAAGAGCCTCGACGACACCGGAAAGGTCAAGGACACGATAGAGGCCCTCAGAAAGAAGGGCTATATATACGAGGCAGAAGGCGCGCTCTGGTTCAGGACTACGGAGTTCGGCGATGATAAGGACAGGGTTTTAATCAAGGCTGACGGAGAGCGGACCTACTTCGCTTCTGACATAGCGTATCATCTGAACAAGCTTGAGCGGGGTTTTGATTCGCTCGTCAATATCTGGGGCGCAGACCACCACGGTTACGAGGGCAGGATAAGGGCGCTGGTGCGCGCCCTCGGCCATGACGACAGCAAGCTGAGGATAATATTCATCCAGCTCGTGGCCCTTTTGAGGAAGGGCGTGCCGGTGCCGATGGGCAAGAGGGAGGGCGAGTTCGTAACGCTCCGCCAGGTGATGGACGAGGTCGGCACCGACGCCTGCCGTTTCTTCTTCCTCATGAGAAGGCCCGACGCGCAGCTCGACTTTGACCTTGAGCTTGCCAAGAGCCAGGCCCCGGAAAACCCGGTCTACTATGTGCAGTACTGCCACGCGCGCATAAAGAGCATCATCGGCTTCGCGGCTGAGAAGGGCATTGCCGTGCCGGAGCACTTTGACGCGAAGCTCCTTTCAAGGATCGATTCAAAGGAAGAGGCGGCCATCATAAAGCACCTCGCCGCGTTCGAGGAAATTGTGGAGAAGAGCGCGGTCGCGATGGAGCCGCACAGGATCACCTTCTATCTCATGGAGCTTGCCGGTCTCTTCCACCCCTATTACAACAAGACCAGGGTCGTGACCGACGACCCGGAGCTTACCGGCGCAAGGCTTCTGTTCTGCAGGGCAATATCGACGGTTGCGGCAAACGGCCTCAACCTGCTCGGAGTATCCGCGCCGGAGAAGATGTAGGCGCACTCCAATATCCCTATTTTTCCTGATATGGTAATTGTATGTCATTCTGAGGAGCCGAAGGCGACGAAGAATCTGATTTTCTTTTTTAGATTCTTCGCTCCGCTCAGAATGACACAGGGTAGCCGGTTCCCCTCTTTTCTAAAGAGGGGCGAGGGGAGATTATGTTTGTTTCCTCTCCCCTAAGGGGAGAGGACGAAGGTGAGGGGGGCCTTTGTGCCTGTCATTGCGAGCGAAGCGCGGCAATCTCATCTTGAGTTAATCCTAACAGGCAAGTTTCCTCTCCCCCTCGTCTGTCATTGCGAGCGAAGCGACGCGGCAATCTCTGTTCTTTTTGATCCCCCTCTTTCCTAAAGAGGGGCAAGGGGAGATTAGGATATTTCCTCTCCCCTTGGGGGAGAGGACGAAGGTGAGGTGGTCTTCTTGCTCTCAGCCTTGTATCCTCCCCTCCCTTCGACGGGAGGGGCTAAAGGGGAGGGTGAAAAGGGCTCCTTAAATCCCCTTCCAGAAAAGGTTTTTCAGCGATTTTCCTTGTTTTTCCGATAATGGGGTTGACAAAGAAACCGCCAGTTGTTAATATAACTATCTTGAAAGAATGAACTGACGCTTCTACTGCGGGGTGGAGCAGTCCGGTAGCTCGTCGGGCTCATAACCCGAAGGTCGCAGGTTCAAATCCTGTCCCCGCTACCAAATTAAAGTCCCCTGAACCGAAAGGTTCAGGGGACTTTTTGTTTGTAACAATATTCAAACACCTTATTGCAATTATGGATGGTGCTGTTGTATTCTAAATTGATTGATTTGTTGGGTTACGCATCGCTAACCCAACCTACGAAACTATATACCTCTATTGCATTTCATGGCTTGTTTAAGGTAATCTAACGGAACAGTTCAGGTGAATTCGCATCTAAATACGGGATAGTAGTGGGAGTCAGATAGAAACGATGCGTAGAGAGATTCCTTCCCCAATCATTTCAGTCGTATCCGAAGTTATTTCTAATAGCGAAACTCATGCAACACTCGATAGCCTGTTTATGTATGCAGGTGCTCCGGGAGACCCGCCTCCGGCGAGTAAACAATCTAAGGCAATGAGTTGGTTGCGTCGTATAAACAAAGACTACTCTGTTAATCCACTCGAGATATTAGGGCGTCTTATAGAAGGTTACATGGATGCAGTTATTGACGAGAAAGACTTTTATTATCGAAATATTCTTGAACGCAAAGAGAAAATATCTAAGGCATTAATTCAATGCGAATTGAAATATATTAAGGGTGGAAAGATCGTCGGCACTCTCGCAGCACCCTCACGAACTCTTGAGCAAGTAATTCTTGCAAGAGATATTGCATCTATAAATTATGAGTTCGACCGCGCGCTTGTAAATGTTGAGTCAAATCCAAGAGAAGCCGTATCAGCAGCGTGCAATTTACTGGAGTCCCTTTTCAAAATATATATTGAGGATGAAAATCTTGATATGCCATCCAAACAGGACTTGCAACCTGTTTGGTCAGTCGTACGTAAAGACCTTGGATTCGACCCTAGCCGCATAGAAGACCGTGACCTACAGGAAGTTCTCAGCGGAATTATCGCAGTAGTTAATGGAATTGGTGCATTAAGAACACACGCAAGCTCAGCTCATGGTGCAGGCAAGAAAACATATAAACTCGCACCAAGGCATGCGAGACTCGCTATACATTCAGCACACACCGTAGCATTATTTGTGATTGAGTCCTGGGACAAAAAACGAGAGTAGAAATATAATTCATGAATTTTATTGTAATCGCATTCGTATTAATAATTCTCGTTACTTGGGCATTAGTATCTTTTTTTGAGTGGTTAGGTGAAACGAGTAAGCAAGCTCAGGCACGATGGTCAATTGATACCAATAAAAATATAATCGATAGAAATCAGGAAACTATTCAGAAATTTTTAAATAGAATTTATACAAACAATAGAGGATATTACATTGATAACGAGGTGAAAAGTTGCATTGCTGAAGTAGCTCAGAAAGAAGGGCGTTCTGATATAGCTCCCAATTATCGTGAATGGCTGTCTAAATGGGAGACTCGAAATAATATTCCACAAGAATATCTTGAATTAAAAAAATATTTGAAGGAGTTGTTTTTAAAAAAATATGAGCAGCTTTCAGATGCAGCAAAGAAGGAAGAAGAACAAAGAGAGCAGGAAAGAATAATTTCGATTGAGAAGGCAGGAAACAAACTTATTGACGGTAACTCGGATTTGATTAACAAATTTCTGGAAATAGCTGAGAGAAAAGTTTCCGTAATTGATGATTATGGTGATGAGAATTGGGATGTTTTGTCAAATGAGATTCTTGCTTGTATAAAGAAAATAGCTCTAAGAGAAGGAATAAGCGACATCGATTTCAAGGCATACCTCAAGGGAAAACGCCACCTGGCTCCGGAGTACGGATGGCTTAAGGAAAAATTGGATACTTTGTTTAGGGAGTATCATGAAAAGCAAGGGGCAAAACCATCGAGAATTGCTAATTTGAATGAACTGTCCGGAATTGAATTTGAGGCATGGGTAGCAAAACTTCTGAAGGAGAATGGTTTTGATGATGTTCGCGGTACATCTGCAACGGGTGACCAAGGGGCAGACCTAATCGTGAGAAAAGATGGAAGAACGATTGTAATTCAAGCGAAGCGATATCAGGGGACAGTCGGCAACAAAGCTGTTCAGGAAGTAATTAGTGCAGTTCAATATTACGGGGTTGATGAAGGATGGGTCATTACTAATTCTACTTTTACATCCGCAGCAAAAAAATTAGCTTATAAAAGTAATGTAAAACTCATCGATGGAAAATCGCTCGAAGAAGTGAAGAAGTTTTTTACGACCGAATCTTAGCGAAAATAGGCTAAAATTTTTTTTAAAATGGAAAGAATCGTGAAAAATAAAATAAGGCCATTATATGCTGAACTGCAAGGCTATCTAACCGAGGCACCTGCTGTAAAATATAATTATGACCATATAGATACAGCTTCAGTATGGCAACAATATAATCAGGCAATTTCAGAATTGATTAAGATATCCAATAGTCAAGAATATGGTCGGTTCAAATTAACTCCATTATCAAGCCAGACTCTGGAAGCGTTCGTTCGTGTCCTAGATTATAGGCAGAAATTGGGAGGGTTAATAGCCCGGCTACATGCCGAATATTTTTTTGATGAGCCAGCACCTTTTTCAGGAATGCCAAGTACTATAATACAGCAGACCCAAAGTCAATCAGTTGATATCCAAATGTTGTTGACGATACAGAGCAAAATAGATGAGCAACTATCTAAATTCCCGGATGGTAGTCCAGAAAAGAGTTTTTTGCAAAAAGTGAAAAGTTCATTGACGGGTATTAAGGATGTTACTCAGTTGGTATCTCAATTGATTAATGCTGCAAAGAGCGCGGGATTATCTGTTGAAGAACTTGCCAAAATCTTTTCTTAAATATACTGAAGAGGTCAAGCGACCAACCTAATTTCGGTAATAATCGGGGAAATATAAGTCTCAAAGAGCTTCCCCGCTACCAAATTAAAGCCCCTCTGGATGAATTATCCAGAGGGGCTTTGTTTATTTCATACGATTATGGCGCAAGCTGCAACCCATTATTGTAATTGAGGTTGAATAAGGCAAAATGGTAGGCGTAGCCCCCCTATTGACTGAAGGGATTACGAATCACAAGACGATTTGTTAAAATCTTCACGGTTGATCCAGGCGAGTATGCTCTCCTTTTCTTGGCGAAGCGCCATTAAAAGTGACTCGGCCTCATGCTCTGGAACCTCTTTGTTGAATTCCATGTGCTCGGGTAGATTTTTAATGAACTCAAATGTCTTAAGAAATTCATCCTTCCTCTCAGGGGCGGCCTCTAAGAGGGCCTGAAGGAAAATATCGCCGTAAGTCATGACATGGCTCCTTTAAGTTTTAGACCTTGAGTATCCAGGACGGACCGCTTCCCGCACCTTTCCTGGAGGGTATGAGAGCGGGTCGACTGGTCCTTCCGCGATACGAGAGTAACATGGCAGCGCGGTATTAAGCAACAGTAGCGCAGGGTGTGCTGTGCCCATCGATTTCAAACCCCCTGAATCTCTGATCAAGGGGGATTTGTTTATTTCAGGAGATTTGCCGCGTCCGTAACCCATTGTTATGTATAGATTTTGCCGAAAAAACATTGAAATCCCTTTTGTATGATGATAACTTTCCCCACGCTCGCTGTTTTGAGCATCCCAAAGAACTGCACAGGAATTTCCAGGCCTCACCGCTCGTCTACGGAACACCAAAGAAGTGCCGAAGTATTTTTTACTGAAGTATCTGCCGGATCTGCCGAATAGTATTGAAACCGCCGAAAGGAGGCTGCATGACAGGGATGAATATAAAGATGCCGAGATGTCTTTTTGCCATCATTTCATTTATCCTCGTTTTCGCTTCCTCCGAAGCGTTTGCGGCAATCGACTATACGGTGAAAAAGGGCGATACCCTCTACCGGATAGCCAAGAAGTACGATGTCAGCGTCAAGGCCTTGCAGAGGGAGAACGGGATCTCGGCCAGGAAGCTCAGGCCCGGCATGACTATCACGGTACCTTCGAGCGCAAAGGCCTCTCCCGAGGTCAAAGAAGGGGCAGTCAAGCAGGAGCCGGTTGACAATGCCCTTCCGCAGCCCGAAGCCAGCGCCAAGACCAATGCCGACCAGCCGAAGCAGCCGTCCGAGGACAAATACCATAAAGTCAAAAAGGGTGAGACTCTTTCATCTATTGCGCGGATGTACTCGGTCAAGGTTGCCGCGATAAAGGAGTTGAACGATCTGAGGTCAGCCAGGGTCAAGGCAGGTCAAAAGCTCCTGGTGAAACACGCCGGGCCGAGGACATATACGGTAAAGAGAGGCGACACTGTATCGGAGATCGCGCGGAAGTTCGATATGGACGCTGGCGGCCTCATGGCCCTCAACGGCATGGGTTCGTCCGAAATCAAGCCCGGTCAGAAGCTCTATCTCGAAGAGAAGGAAAAGGCCGCCCCTGCTGCCGCTGAGGAGCATCCGAAAATAGAGGCCGCGAAATTCGAGGAAGAGATAAAGAAGGTATCTGAATCCGAGGAATTCAAGGCAGAGGCCCCGCAGAACAGGCTCGTTACCGTTGCGAAAAAGATGCTCGATATTCCCTACAAATTCGGGGGCAGCACCACCCTTGGGATCGATTGCTCCGCCTATGTGAAGAAGGCCTACGGCCTTCTCGACATCGAATTGCCGAGGACCGCGAGGGAGCAGTTCAAAACTGGCGAGGCGGTCGAAAAGGAGCAGCTGTCAGCCGGGGACCTTGTCTTTTTCAAGACCTATGCTTCTTTTCCGTCCCATGTCGGCATATACATCGGCAACAACCTCTTCATCCATGCCTCGTCAATGGCCAAAAAGGTCACCATCGACAACCTTGAGGCCCCCTATTATATGAAAAGGTTCATAGGCGCCAAAAGGCTCCTGGGTGAAGGGGAGAGCGAATAAGACCAGAGCTTCCGCTCGGTCCTCCTTTATCCTTGCCTGCAATATGTCATCCCTCATCTTCTCTTCTTTTCAATTGAAGGCTGCCCATCCTCTATCCCACGCACTATTGCAGAAAGGCGCGCGCCCAACACTTATTGCATTCAGTGGGGCAACTATTGTATTTTGATATATGGCGCTGCAGCAGGCATGTATCTCGCTGTCAGGGCCATGCAATAGGATCAAGATCGCCCGCAAAGGGGAAAAGCGACGTTATGTCCTTGTTTGATAGATATTCGAGGAATGAAAAAAATGGCCCTTCTGGGGGCTGCTGTTGTATTCTATATTGACCTGATTTGCTGGGTTAAACGTAGCTGACCCAATCTGCAAAAAACTTATGCTGAATCAAGAAAATAAGAATCGGATCGAGCTTTCTATTCTGATGCCTTGCCTCAACGAGGCCGAAACGCTTGCCAAATGCCTTTTAAAGGCCCGCTGCGCGCTGGAGAGCCTTAATATTTCCGGAGAGATTATCGTGGCTGACAACGGCAGCATCGATGGCTCTCAGGAGATTGCAAAATCGTACGGCGCAAAAATAGTAAATGTAGCGGCGCGGGGCTACGGCGCCGCCCTCATGGGCGGAATAAAGGAGGCAAGAGGCGAATTCGTCATCATGGGAGATGCCGACGACAGCTATGATTTTTCAGCGCTTGATTCCTTCCTGGCCAAGCTCAGGGAAGGCTACGACCTCGTAATGGGAAACCGGTTCAAAGGCGGCATAGCTCCTGGCGCGATGCCCTTTCTTCACAAGTATCTCGGAAACCCAGTTCTTTCCGGCTTGGGTCGGCTTTTCTTCAAGAACCGAATAGGGGATTTTCATTGCGGACTGCGGGGTTTTAAAAAAAGCTCAATCGAGAGCCTTGGCCTTAACACCACTGGCATGGAGTTCGCGAGTGAAATGGTGGTAAAGGCGGCCCTGAACGGCTTAAGAATTACCGAGGTGCCGACTACTCTTTCGCGGGATGGGCGAAGCCGTCCACCTCATCTGCGCACATGGAGGGATGGCTGGCGCCATCTGAGATTTCTTCTCATCTACAGCCCGCGGTGGCTTTTCTTCTACCCCGGCATAGTGATGGTAGTCATCGGCCTCGCGGTCATGCTGTTCCTTCTGCCGAAGCCGAGGACTTTTCACGGCGTGAACTTTGACATACATACGATGCTGTACGCATCAATGCTCATTGTAGTCGGGATCCAGACCACTTCATTCGCGGTCTTCACGAAAGTATTCGCGATAAAAAACGGCTTTCTGCCACAGGACAGGCGGATCGAATCTTTTATGACGGCGTTCCCTCTCGAAAAGGGCCTTGTCGTCGGGGTACTCTTGATGGTGGCGGGTATTGCAGGCACCTTTTACGCTTTCTGGCAATGGTCCCTGGAGTCTTTCGGTCCGCTTACGCCTGCTTTTACAATGCGTGTGGCAATCCCTTCGGCAACCGTCCTTTTGGCCGGCGTTCAAATAATTTTCAACAGCTTTTTCCTGAGCATCCTACGGCTGGATTCTCCCGCCAAATCTTCTGTAAATGGAATGTGATAAGAGGTCAGAAGCCGCTATGCCTGTAATAGCGCAATTTAAGCTCACGTGAGTTTCCTCGCGCATGCGGGGTCAGGATGAAATCTATCCTTTTTTCTGATTATCATCATAATTCCGCCAATCAGAGTGATCATAGAGAGACTTGCTCCAATAAGGAAACTGGTCGGCAGATAGTATAATTCGATCTCCCGGTCAGTCGCGCTGACCGGGACACCCATCAAGCCGTTAAGGTTCAAAACCGTCCGGCCATCTGAACGCCACCCCTTATAGTAGTTCTGATTGATAATGATATACCCCTCACGTTCTGCCTTAACGCTAATTCTGAGACGATTTGGGGTCCAACTCGTAAACGCCACCGTACCGCTCGTGCCAGAGAGAAAAACTTCGCCAAGGTACTCTGGCGAATCGTTGGGGATGGCCAGCCTGGGAACTTTGGCAGATTCATAACAATCGATCGTGCCAATATTGGCTAGCAGAGCAGGATATTCGCTGCTAAAAGAGCTGTGAGTATGGCGACCGACTATTCTGCCTGCGGCATCATACAAACCGGCATGTTTAACTTGATAAAATTCGGCCTTCTCCCCTATTTTTACTGGCGGGATAGAGAAAGCATCACGCCAAACCGGCGCGTTTATCCAGAAAAGATTGCTATAAACTATCGCAAGGAGCATGATGACAGTTATACGCGCTCGGTCGTTGCCCAGTCTGGCTGCAGCAATATTGCGTACCGCCTCCAGACCAAATCCCGCAATAATGGCGAAGTATAGCATCATGATAATTCGGAACCGCTGGGCGACCCTCATCGATTCGTAAACAGGGAATTTGTGCAGCAGATGCCAGAGGCTAAAAGGTGCGCGGTCGCCGAAGCTCAACCACAGGAATATAAAAAAGAGCAGCGCCTGTGGCCACCAAAATCTACTCCGTAACCATATAAGCAGCCCTGCTAAGAACAGCAATCCACTTAGAAAACCAACATACATGCCATTCTCGTCCATCGCATAGCTCATTCCGCTCCAGAATCCAGGGTGCGATACAAATCGGCTTACGGCATCTAAGGTCTGATCGGCGCTGAAGAGGCTGTAAAACAATGATTGTACGCTATATCCTGAGTAGTCCTCCATCGGGCGTGGATGCTGTATCATGAATTCGGCTGCGGGTAATAGTTTGACCGCACTAAGGCCGATAGTGAGCGCAAACAGGACAGCCAGCTTTGTCGTGGCCCGAACCATGCCAATGTGGGGAATATTGCAACAGGTATAGAGCAATAGAAAAAGAGATGTAATGCTGAAGGGGTATACGCCGCCTTCGGTGAACATTAGGGTCAGGCTGAGCGCTGCGCCCCAGAGCCATATCCAGTTCTTTTCCGAGCGAAGCATACAAAAAAAACACCATGGCAAATAGACGACCGGCAAAAACCAAGTAACGCCAGCTGTGAGACTGAGGGCGAACATGCTTGATAGCATATAAATGGCTGGTGGAAGGCATGCAGGAAGGCGGCTGAGGCCCATCTGACGCGCAAGAAGATATGTACCCATGAGGCCTATAGCGAGATGTAAAAAAATTTCCAACTTAATTGCTATAACGGTGCCGAATACAACATGCAAAATAAAGAACGGAGTTAAAATCGGGGACTCGGGATGGGCAAGCATGACAGTACCGCCGCAGATATAGGGATTCCATAAGGGAATCTGGAGGTATTGGCTCACTGTCAGGCGAGGCACTTCATGATAAGCAAGGTGTTGGTCCCAATCCTGAATGCCCCAGTTCTGGAGTGCAAGAAAAATAGGGAAAGTGAACGCCAATGCGACGACAAGGGACAGGGTAAGAGCAATATACGCCTCTTGCCTAGTTATACGCTGCTCGGTATTTTGCATATGTATTTTATTGTCCAGCCCTGATATTAGCAAATACGGATTTATACCATATTGTCTTCTGTCTTTAAAGACCATGTTTCAAATCAAAAAGGCGCAATCCTGTTGTAAGCCTGTGCCCAACACTTATTGCATTCAGTGGGGCAACTATTGTATTTTGATATATGGCGCTGAGGCAGGCATGTATCTCGCTGTCAGAAGGACCATGCAATAGAATTTTATGCATTTAAAATCACCCAAATGACCGGAATGAACCGATATGCCTTCCTTTTTTGAAAAATTTTTGAAGAATGAAAATCAGGGCATTGCGAGAAGCAGGGCCTTTCTCCTTTTTCTGCTGATAACCTTTGTCGGGACTATTTTCCTGCGGACAGTATTCGTCGGTCCGGAATATGAGTTGTATATATCCTATGCGGAAAGCATTATCACGGACGGGGACCTGAACATCGCCAACCAGCTGATGTTCTATGATTTTCACAGGCCGGTATTGCTATCCGAGACGCTCAATTACCCCGACTTCCACAACAACGGAGGGATAGTGATCTGGGCCCCATTCCTGTTGATAGGCAAGCTTTTCCAGTCAACGGGGTTGCATACTGGTTTTGCCAGGTTCGAGCCCGTTCATTTTTTCCTTTCATTGAGCACGCTTATCTGCGGGGTGCTGTCTTTATTCCTTATTTATAGGATCGCCTTGCTTTTTACCGGAGGTAGCGCCCGCTCTTCCTTTATATCCGTCATTGCGATGTTTTTTGGGACTCCTTATATCTTCTATATGATAATCCAGCCGGGCCAGGCGAATATTTATGCGCTCTTCCTTTCAGCGCTCCTGGTCTATATCCTTCTGGAACTGGACTTGACAGCGGCACGGTCCTGGGTTGTCCCTGGCTTTCTGTTATCGGTCTCTTTTCTTACCAAGGTCGATCTCTGGCCTATGGCCGGTCTGGCCGCGTTGGTCTTCTTTGAACATTTGAGGAGCAAAAAAGCGGGATGGCGTCATCTGATGTGGTTCGGCCTGTCTTTTATGGTGCTTTTTGCGTTCAAGTTCGGCAATGACTTTTTGAAGTTCGGGCACATCCTCTCGAATGAGCTGTCCGTGGTGAATTCGAGCGGCTTTTATTTCTTTACGCAGCTCTTCTCGCCTTTCCGGGGCTACTTCATTTATTCTCCCGTATTCCTGTTTGCAATGTTGGCAGGGTTGTGGGTTTTACTCTTCCGCCGCGGCCAGCCGGAGTCATTTGGCACGCGCGGGCCGCTCATCCTGTGGGGGATGTTTTTCATAATAATCATAAAGCTCTTTATCATCTCTTTCCGGTTCAACTGGAACGGCGGCACCTACGGCGGGCGGATACTGCTGACTGAGGTCCCGTTCTTTGCCGTGTTCCTCGCGGTTTTCCTGAAAGGTCTTCGCGGCTGGGGCCTGCGAGTTGCATTCAGCGTCCTATGTGTGATGCTCATCTGGAATATTCTCAAAATAGCGGAATTCATGACATTCCTTGAGCCTCGTAATTTCATTTCCTATGTGGATTTTGCCAACGGATGGGCCGCGTTGCATGGACTTTACGCTTTTATCCTGAAAAATATCGGGCTCGCCGCGAGCATCGAAAAAATAGGCCTGCTCGCGTTTCTTCTGGCCGTTGCGGCCCCGTTTATTTATCTGCTTCGAAGGGTGCAGGTGCGCCATGCTGTCGCCGGCTTTGTCTTCTACTGCGCGGCTGCCTATGCGGCGATCTCGGTTATGAATTACGTGAACAACGGCCGGAACGCGGAGCTGCTGAGGGGATATGTCGAGGCAGGAGAGATGGTGGTAATAAAGCCGCACCTTTTTACCATGGAGGAGAACATCGGCTCAGTGAACGAGCAGATGGAGTTCTATGAGTCCATAGGCGATGAAAAAGAGGTCCGGAAGCTGATGTTCCTGAGGGAATCCCTCTTCGAGCACACCGATGATGAGTTCAGAAGGGCAAGGCCCAGCCTGTTTTGAGGGGGGTAAAACGAGTAATGTCGCAAAAAGGCGTATCGGTCGTACTTCCGACCTACAATGAAAAAGACAATATAAGGGAGCTCGCCCGAAGGATACTCGATTCCGTGAAGGGGAGTGTCGAGGTCGTGGTCGTGGACGACGACTCGCCTGACCTCACATGGAAAGCCGTCAAGGAAATGGGAGATCCCCGTGTCCGTGTCATACGCAGGACGGACGAAAAGGGGCTTACGTCCGCGATAATGCGCGGCGTAGTCGAGAGCCG
>Ga0209431_10001403_pt1 | contig 19951 bp, 13 predicted proteins | sample RifCSP13_3_FD_184021 | JGI IMG/M metagenome (GOLD analysis project Ga0209431, IMG submission 184021) | Soil microbial communities from Rifle, Colorado - Rifle CSP2_sed 13_3 (SPAdes) (version 2) | ecosystem: Environmental > Terrestrial > Deep subsurface > Rock core/Sediment | place: Rifle...
CAGGTTGCCGGGCGCTCCACCGGCTCCCTGCGTCCCGCCCGGCCTCGGACCGGCAGTCGACAATCGTCCGTTCATTGACGCGGAATACAATCTCATCTTTGTGGCTACTGAATATTTCGGCTACCTCCGCCGTGACGGCGATCTAAACGGCTTAAACTTCTGGTGGGTGAACCAGGTCAACCGCTTCCCGCTACGCGACACGGGCGTACAGAATGCCATGGTCTGCTCCTTCATCACCTCACTGGAGTTTCAGTTTCGCTTCTTGCTGATAGCCACTCACTCCAATGCTGAGTGCCCGCAATAGAACCTTCATGCCTAAAGGTGACCAAAACTACCTTACGTTTAACCGTGCTTGACAAATAGTAAATTGTAACTATAATTGTTACAGACGACTCGGCGAGGCGCGTTCGAGTTCCGGATTCCGCCCATATGTCCACAAGTAGCCGGTTTGCCGTAGCAGTGCATGTGCTGACCCTGATGGCTTGGTCTGATGACGAGCCGGTCAAGTCAGAGCAGGTGGCCAAAAGTGTCAATACCAACGCCGTAGTCATCCGGCGGATTCTTTGCGAACTGGCGCAGGCGAGGCTGGTTGTTTCGCAAACAGGTTCGACCGGCGGCTCAAGGCTCGCCCGTAAGCCGGCGCACATCACGCTCCTGGATGTTTATCATGCGGTCGAGGCGAAGGGCGTTTTTTCAATGCCCCGGCACCCGCCAAGTCGCCGTTGTCCTGTAGGTATTAATATTGACAACATCCTGGGGGAAGTACTCGAAAAGGTGAATACGGCAGTCGAACACGTGCTTACAAAGATCACCATAAACGACGTTGTCCAGCGTCTGCAACCTTGTTACAGCGAGCGAGAAATAGTTGAAGAGACGGCCTTAAACCCAAGGAACGCTAGAAGTTGAAACCGTTTGTAACCACCTTAGTGACAGAACACATGGAAACGGAACTCTTAAAGGACGACACGTTCCCTGCCGATTTCGGAAAAAGCGGCATGTTGAACGGCGTCCGACCTGATCTTGAAGACGACTTATTGGACGCTTACTCGAGGGCTGTCATCACTGCGGCTGAGAAGGTCAGCCCCTCTGTCGTCTATATAGAGGTTACGCAGAGAACCCGGAGGCGCGGAAGTTCTCGGCGCGTACCGCAAGAAGCCCGCGGCGGCGGCTCTGGCTTCGTCCTTACTCCGGATGGCTTTGTTCTAACGAACAGCCATGTTGTGCACGGTGCGACGAGGATACAGGTCACTCTGGCAGATGGTCACAAAGAAGAGGCGGAATTGATCGGAGACGACCCCGATACCGACCTGGCGGTGATCAGGATCAACGCGGTCAACCTGGTGCCTGCGCACCTGGGTGATTCCCAAAAAATACGTGTCGGTCAACTCGTTGTCGCCATTGGTAATCCTTACGGTTTTCAGTACACAGTAACCGCCGGGGTCATAAGTGCCCTGGGTCGCTCGCTGCGAGCGCAGTCAGGGCGGCTAATGGACGACGTTATTCAGACTGATGCGGCACTTAATCCCGGAAACTCTGGTGGCCCTTTGGTTAACTCGCGAGGCGAAGTGATTGGCGTGAACACAGCAATGATCTTGCCTGCTCAGGGAATCTGCTTTGCCACTTCGGTTGATACCGCAAAATTTGTGGCCAGCCGGCTAATACGCGATGGTAAAGTGAGCCGCAGCTATATTGGTCTTGCCGGACAGAATGTTCCATTGCCGCGGCGTCTTGTCCGTTATTACAACCTCCCGGTTGAGAGCGGCATCATGGTGATCTCGTATGACGCGAATAGTCCAGCAAAGAAGGCCGGCATCCTGGAGGGCGATGTAATTGTCGGGTTTGACGATCACCCGATTTCCGGCATCGATGAGCTTCACAGGCTTTTGACTGAGGATCGCATAGGTCAGCGCTCTTCGCTCGTGGTAATCCGGGGTACAGAAAAGTTGACCCTGAATGTGGTTCCCCAAGAGACAGAGGAGACCCAGCCCCACGTGGAAAGGTAACGCTCTCAGCCATAAGCAGAAACTTCTGACAACGCCATTACGTAACATAGCATCTTAGGTTTAACAAATTTTACCGCAGGTCCCCGAAAGGCAGGTTTTCGATTGACTAGATTTGAGAATGAACAAGTTCCGGTTCGCTTGTCGGATTCCGTCGACCACGCTTTTGTGAGCCTGGAAGCGGAACTTCTGGAAGACACCAATGCTACCAACGACATCGACGAGGTGCTCGAACGGCTGGAGAGAGCAACGACCGAAATCAGCCCGGATGAGCACCTGACGGAGGAGGCCTCATTTTCTACCGCAAGCACCGACGAAGAAGAGGATTCAGCTGCCGGTCAGGACGTGGAACTCGACCTGTCGGCTGGTGAGCTTGACAGGTCTTCGGATCCCGTCCGCGTCTATATGCGGGAAATGGCACTCGTTCCACTGCTAACACGCGAGCAGGAGGTTTCCATCGCCAAAAGGATCGAATGGGGACAAAAGCGCGCCCAAAGAGCCATCACTCGTTCCCCGATCGCCATTGTCGAGCTGTTAAAGATTGGCAGTGAGCTGGAAGCGCAGACCTTGGCCATCCGCGATGTGGTCAGTTTCTCTGATCAAACCGAGACTGAAGAACATGAGGATCGCAGCGAAGAATATCTCCAGTGGACTCTCGAAGGTATTCAAAACATTCGCCGGCTCTACCGCAAGGCCCTTCGCGAAGCCGACCAAAAGTTAGCTGAACAAAAGCGAGTCCGAGCCAGGCAATCAAAGAAACTGATTCGGCTCAAGTTCCGGCTTGCTCGGACTCGGCTGGCTATCTCTCAGGAGATTGCTGGTCTTCAACTCAAGGAAAAAACCCGGCAAAGGCTCATCGATGCGATTGCGAGAGTGTACAGGGAGACTCGCACGCTCGAGCGCCAGATTGAAGACTGCACGGAAAGGCTAGGCAAGAAACGCATAAAGCCGGAGGAAGCAAAACAGTTGAAGCGGCAAGGGGCCGCCTCTCGACGCCGGCTCAAAGAGCTCGAGTCGGAGCATCATGTCTCTGCTCTGGAGATCAAGCGCTCGCATCAGATGATCATTTCTGGCGAGGCTCAAGCAGCTCAGGCCAAACATGAACTGACGGAGGCCAACCTGCGTCTGGTGGTCTCAATCGCCAAAAAGTATCAGAACCGAGGCCTGCATTTCCTGGATCTCATTCAGGAGGGGAATCTTGGCCTCATGAAAGGTGTAGATAAGTTTGACTGGCGGCGTGGCTACAAATTTTCGACATACGCGACATGGTGGATTCGTCAGGCAATCACGCGGGCCATTGCCGACCAGGCACGAACGATCCGCATTCCGGTGCACATGATTGAGGTGATCAATAAGCTACGAAACACCACGCGTGAGCTGGTGCGCGAGCTTGGTCGTGAACCCACGACCGAAGAGATTGCGCGAAAAATGGGTAGTTCGGTGGAAAAGGTAAGCAAGGCGCTCAAGCTCGTGCAGCAACCCGTGTCCCTGGAGACGCCAATCGGCGAAGGTGGCGATTCACAACTCGGCGACCTTATAGAGGACAAATCAAGCACCAGCCCGTCCGAAAGAGTGATTGCTTCAAACCTGCGCGAGATTACGGGGGACGTATTGCAGACTCTGAGCCCGCGCGAGGAGCGGGTTATCCGCATGCGCTTCGGTCTGGACCATGGCGACCATGAGCGCACCCTGGAGGAAGTGGGCCAGAACTTCAACGTGACTCGCGAGCGCATTCGCCAGATTGAAGCGAAGGCGCTCAGAAAGCTGCGTCATCCCTCGCGGGCGCGGCTTCTAAAGAACTTCATCGAAGGCCCGGTACAGAAAAGCTGAGCACAAAAGGCCGAGCTGAATACAAACTGCCGAGTATCACAAGGTGCTGAGTATAAAATGCGTTAGCCTCACCGTTCCTTCTCATTCTCACCCGGCTAGTTGAGAGCACTTTGTCCCAATGGTAAAAGCCGCGCCCGTTTCGTACAACGCCCAATTCACTAATTTTTCACAGTTCTGAGCCGGGTGTGAATGAGATTTCCTTTATTACCTGCATCGAGATTCTCGAAATTCCAAGATCGCAACTAGATGGTATAATTCCCCCATGGTTGAGTACTCGCAGCGAACGAAGATCCATGTAAGAGTACTGCGTGCCGGAGAGGTTGAGTCGAACGGCAACGAGTGGGCGGATTTTTCTACCGAAGAACGAATCGAAGCAGTGTGGACTCTAACTATGCTCTGCCTTGCCTGGAGCAACCCTGCAATCAATGAGCCCCGACTTCAAAGAACTATTACTCGCACTCAACGCTCACGGAGTTGAGTATCTAATAGTTGGCGCACATGCCTTGGCCGTCTATGGTCATGTGCGCGCTACAAAGGACCTCGACGTCTGGGTTCGACCGGATCAGGAAAATGCCAAGAGAATATTAAGTGCCTTGTCAGCCTTCGGCGCGCCTCTCGCCGATCTCACCATTGAAGACTTGACTAAGGCCGGAACCGTTTTCCAGATCGGCATAGCACCGCTGCGAATTGATTTGATGACTGCGATCGACGGCGTTGACTTCTCACAAGCGTGGCCAGACCGGATTCAGACCAGCTTCGCCGGCGCGCCGGTCTTTGTAATTTCTCGTCACCACCTAATCACGAATAAGAGGGCGACCGCGCGGTTGCAGGATCTGGCCGACGCCGAGCGGCTGGAAGCACAAGATCACTCTTAAACTTCAAATGAGCCAACTCGAAGCAATCAAACTTGCGCTTACTATATGCTTGTCAGGCGAGCGGGTAGCGAAGGGCAAAGTATCTATATCGCTATCAATAAGTGGCTCGGTACGTTGGCGCCGACAATCCAGTTCGGAATCATAGGCGACGGCGCCTTCGCGCATGGCAGTTTCCTGATACTGGTAGTGGGAGCATTCTGCTCAGTCTTTGATCTGATCTACATCTGGATGCTTCTTGATGTAAGCTCAAAGCAACAAGATTAATCCGCCACTCACCATTAACACTATCATCCACAGCAGATCGAGATTGAACCAGGCACGACGCAGTAGCGACAATCCCAGCTTCTCATAGACCAGCAAGGCAATCAGCAGTGCCACCAATAGATGTCCCGAGCTATGCACACCCACGGCGGCTAGCCATCGGAAGCCATTGGTCAATCCCACCTCCGCAGCTCCATGGGAAGAATCCGAGATGTGTGACAAGTGCTCCGAATGTACGTTTTGCTGGGGCTGGCTCCACTTCAACAGGATTGGCACAAGCATCAACCCTGCACCATGCGCTGAGGCCATCAGGAATGACCAGAGAGTGAGATCGCGGAAACCAACTCGCATGCCTACCCATTTGGGATGGCTAGCGCGGAGAAGGCGGTAGAGACCAAAACCAAACAGAACCGCTGCGGCCCCATAGCGAAGCGCTCTTTCAGGCAAACTCGCCTGGGCCAGCCAGAGGACAGTGAGGATGAATACGATAGATAGAGCGTGCCCGAGGGCTATCGGCGGTATCGCCTTCAGGACAGCGCGTCGACTTTTCTCCTGCAAACCAAGGGCTACAGCAAAGAGCCACCCCATTGCGGGATTGATTCCATGAAAGGCTCCCAGGCCAAAAAGTGCCAACCAGGGCCAGAGCTGGTTCATGGAAAGCAGTAAGAATCTGAAGAGCAGTCTCCGCCTTCCAGTCGAATTTGATGTGAGCGATAACCATCAAACTCCACAAAGAAGTCGGGATCTATGCTGAGACCGCCAGCCGGTTCGGCGTTCAGTTTTACCATCCAACTCTTCACTCCATCGGGGTAAAACTGTTCGTCCCAGGCGTAGTAGAGAGAGTTGGTGAAATAAACACGACGGCCATCGCGGCTAACCTCAACCATCTGCGGAGCGCCGTTCAACGGCACTTCGGGCTTCTTCGGATGGGGAGTACGGCGCACGATTCCTCCCAGGTGCACCGAGCCTGTGAACTTGGGATTGAAGGGATCGGAGACATCGTATTGCTGCAGCTCTCCCGTACCCCAGCAGGAGACGTAGAGGAAACGATCGTCGAGTGACAGATTGATGTCGCTAACCAGCGGAGGCACGGCATTGAAGCCTTGCAATAGCGGCGGCAATTGTGAAGCTTCGGCGGGCTCGGCTGGGATCTCGATCACTTTCCGGGCGTTCCAACTGCCATTGTCGCGATGCCAGAGCCAAATTGAACTCGACAGATCTTTGAGAGATACAACAACGCCCACAAAACCATATGCTTTTGTGGGATCGTGCGCGGCCCTCAATTCCAGGACCAGTTGGTGCTCGGCACCGAGGTCAATAGTCTGTAGATGACGACGCCGGCGCAAGTCCCAGAAGTGAAGCTGGTGGCCATATTTGCTGTTCAGAAGCAAGTCGGGCTGCAGTCCAGTCTCAATCATATTCGGGGTGCCCCACTCACTTGTGACCATCGTATCGTGGCCAAGATGCCACCAAAAATCATAGGCCAGGTACTGTGGTCCACGGTCCACTTCCCATTGGCCCAGCACATCGAAGGAGTTGTGATCCAGCAGGAAGATTCCACCCGGTCCCTCACCGCTGGGCGAACCTAGAGCGCTAACGTAGATTCCTTCGGGGCCGCAATGAATGGTATGGAGTCGCGAATAGTTAGCGCGGCTAAAGACTTCCTCAGGCTCAATTACTTTTACGATCTGTGGCTGGCGTGGATTTGGCTTGGTGTCAATTATGTAGATGCGGGATGAGCGCAAGCCCGGCACTACGAGGTAGCGACGCTCGACGTGTGGATGGGGGGCATAAGGACAGAGCGCCGAACTGCAGGCGTTCCAGCCGAAGTGGTGCAACTCATCGCCTGCTTTGGGCATATCAAGTTTGCCGACGATTTGACCATAAGTGGATGAGTCAGGGGCAACATCAACCACAGTCAGTGCATCAGATTTTCCATCTTTATTTGGATTGAAGGCTACAACATAGGCGAGTTTTTCGGGTGGTGCTTGCATCGCCAGCCGCGGCGACGGATAAAAGGTTGGATCGGGTTTCCACTGTGCCATGTTCGACTACTCCTTTCGCGTGGTGAGGAGTTAATAGAGAAACTGCGCCGTGCCGGTTGGCAAGGCGGTACTTTTGACGATTCTAAAAAAGACTTCAGTTACATGTAGGTACTTTGGAACTGACCTACACACGCGGACAAAGATGTTGCGATTGGGGCGCAGTATATCAGGAAATTGCTCGGCAGTCAGTACCACCGCGCCGTAGCTGCGAGTCGGTACCACCGCGCGGTAGAAGCTGTGAAATAAATTGGTTAAGGCTTTATGGAAAAAATCTCTCAGGTCGGGAAGGGGGCAAGGCAGGCTTCTGGGGAGAAAGGGCGTCAAGTTTCAGTCTGCCGCCGCCCCCGCTCAACATTGAATGCCAGTCAACATTGAATTAGCCACTCAAATTGATCCCCTAACTGTTAATGGCTGATCATACCATTGATCATTCCAGACTTGCTGCCAACCTGAGAGATTGCTGCACTTGAATCATTCATTTCAGTGGGCGAGTGGCTTTTGAAGTCAGCGGGGGCGGCGGCAGACTGAAACTTGACGCCCTTTCTCCCCAGAAGCCTGCCTTGCCCCCTTCCCGACCTGAGAGATTTCCAACATGTCCCTTACCGCCTTCAACTGCAAAATTTTCACAGCTTCGGTAGCGGGTGGGTCCGCATGTCAGTACCACCGCGCGGTACACATTAATGTCAATGCAGATTGCAGCTGCTGGACTCGCAACCCACCCGCTGCCGCGCGGTGGTACTGACTCCGTTGACACGAGAGTTGACTGTTGCGTGCGGATCCACCTGCTACCGCGCGGTGGTACTAACTCCATGATGGTTAGGACAGAAATGTATTTCGAGGCAGAGTTGGAACACTCCTCTGGCGATGTTTCGTGGAGCTGGAATTCTGACCTGGTCTTACATCAGGCGGCAGTCTTGATTTCTCCAGGTCGCGACGTCTGGGGGCGAGCCTTTCCTTCCGTCGGCACAGGATCCACCGGACTCGCTTTAAAGTAATAGCTGCCCTTCATCGTCCAGGCATTTAAGTTAAAGGGTCGCCGAGCTCCGCACCTCACGCAGGCACGATAGGTCTCGCCATCCCGCGTAATCGGACGGCTCATTTCCGTATGCTGGCATTGAAACCGTTCCCGCAGCCATGTGGTCACTCTGTGGGCCGGGGCGAACATCTTCTCAGACTGCTTTTGAGCTGATTTAGACGCGAATACGTCCATATGCCTCTTCCTCCATCGGACAGGCCAAAGTCTCTCGGATGCCCGCACATTTAACCCCCCGCAGTCCACCCGCGTTGGGCATCTCTAAACTTTGGTTAAGTATGGTAAACGCAGTATAACACAGCCTCTTTCGGGCTACAAGTTGAGAGAGGTGACGACCGAGAACCCCGCGACTCCCAGTTTCTGCCCTTGTAGTCATGTGTCCCGCTTCGTATTATACACACAACAACGTACTATTGGTGAAACAACTTTTCGTTTGCTAAAATCTGGCGCCATGGCCTCGTGCGTCGTATCCTATGTAGATATCGAAGGGCTCAGACACAGCGTGGAAGTGGAAGCTGACAGCCTGTATGAAGCAGCCATCTTCGCGGTACGCACTTTCAGAGAACACGCTTGCGAACCCGGGCAAGCGAGTAAGTTAGAGGTTGAGATCCGCAGCTCAGTTACGCATACCGTTACCTTGAAGAAGATCCACGACTGGCTTAGAGGCGGAGCAAAGACACCAAAAGAAGCCGTAATTAAGGAGCGCCTGCGAGCGTTACTGTAGCAGTGATTTAATGGTTTGCTTTTTCGGTTAACTACCAATTATTGTCTTGTCGTCCCGCGAAGTTTCTACCGTTTTCAAGGAGAGAGGAATATGCCCAAAGTGCTGCTGGGAATAGCCGCGCTCGCGCTTTCCGTCAACTCGGTCTTAGCGCAAACCGCCGAGGATGTCGTGAACCGTTACCTGAAAACTGTCGGCGGTATGGAGAAGATTCAGGCCGTAAAGACGTTGCGCCGCACTGGTAGGCTTATTGGCGGCGGAGGTTTTGAAGTCATAGTTGTGAAAGAAAACAAGCGGCCGGCGATGGTGCGCGAAGAGTTTTCGTTGCAAGGATTAACAGGAATCAACGCTTACGACGGCAAGACCGGTTGGAAGATCGAACCGTGGCAAGGAAAGAAAGATCCGGAGCCGCTGGGTGAAGAGGAGATGAAAAGTATTATTGAAGACTCTGACTTTGATGGTCCACTAGTCAATTACCAGGGCAAGGGTAACAAGGTTGAGTTGGCAGGAATGGACCAGATAGAGGGCACCGATGTTTACAAGCTCAAAGTGACGCTCGCAAACGGCGATGTCTATTACTACTACATGGACACTGACTACTTTGTGCCGATCAAGATAGACACCATAAGGATAGTTCGCGGCGCCGAACGTGAATACGAAACTATGTTGGGAGACTATAAGGAGATCGCCGGGTGGTATCTTCCTCACTCTTTCGAAACGAATGTGAAAGGCAGTCAGGACAAGGAAAAGGTCGTTTACGACAAGATCGAGGCGAATATACCGCTCGAGGACAACCGCTTTAGCGCGCCGGCCAAGCCGACATAGGGAGAAGCGCAGACAAGCGGCTCAGCCGCCTCCCTTGCGGTATGCCTATGAAACTGTGAAAAATTGCAAGTTGGGAAGGGGAAAATTGCAATTTTTCACAGCTTCCTGACTGAGGTTTATTGAAGTTGATTGGGTACGTTCCGGCTCGAGTGCTAAGAGGAAAAGGATCAAGATGATCACAATGAAAATCAGCTCCGCCCATTGGGGCTTTGCATTTTTACTTGGCTCTGCTCTGCTCACTGGCGCGCGAGCGCAAAACTCACAGTCGCCACCAGTGAAAGTAGATTCCGAAACGATCTCCGGTTTGGGTGCGCGCAATATTGGTTCAGCCGCTATGAGCGGGCGCGTTGCAGCCCTTGATGCCGTGCAGGAGGGAAAGCGGCTTACTGTGTATGTGGGCGCGGCCAGCGGCGGAGTCTGGAAGTCGGTAAACGGTGGCACGACCTACAAGCCGGTCTTTGATAAACAGCCAGTTCAATCCATCGGCGCCGTCACGATCGATCCAAACAACTCCAAGGTGGTCTGGGCCGGCACAGGCGAAGCCTGGACGCGCAACAGCGTGTCTATTGGTGATGGTATCTACAAATCGGTTGACGGTGGCGACAACTGGACCAACATGGGGTTGAAGGAATCTGAGCGGATAGCCAAGATCATCGTCGATCCTCGTAACAGCAACACCGTCTATGCGTGCGTACCCGGAAAACTGTGGAGCGATAGCGAAGAGCGTGGGCTTTTTAAAACCACCGATGGCGGCAACTCTTGGGTGAAAATCCTAAACGGTCCTAATCTTTCGACCGGTTGCTCGATGATCTCCATCAACAAGCAGGCGCCGCAAACTATCTACGCAGGTATGTGGGACTTTCGTCGTCAAGGCTGGACATTCCGCTCCGGTGGAGACGGCCCCAACGCTCCCAGTGGAAGCGGTCTGTTCCGCAGTACCGACGGTGGTTCCTCCTGGACTGAACTTGACGACAAAACCGCTAAAGGCCTGCCTTCCAAACCCTGGGGTCGAGTGGCAGTGACAGTGGCTCCTTCTAAGGGCAACGTTGTCTATGCATTCATTGAAGCAGAGCCACCAAAAAACGGACTCTACCGATCTGATGACGGAGGCCAGACCTGGATCGCGCTGGACCGCAGCCAGCCGATGCTTTGGCGTCCATTCTATTTCGCCAATCTCATTGTCGATCCGACAAATGAGAATAGGATCTATAAACCTGATGGGCCACTGATCGTCAGCGACGACGGTGGAAAGAGTTTTAGCAACATATCTGGCGGCGCACATGGCGATTTTCATGACGTCTGGATTAATCCAGGCAATTCAGATCAGTTGATTACTGGAGATGATGGAGGGATCTGGTATTCCTATGATGCCGGCAATCGCTGGTGGAAAGGTGACAATCTTCCGATCTCGCAATTCTATCATGTCAGCGTAGACATGGATATGCCTTACCACGTTTATGGTGGACTGCAAGACAACAGCTCCTGGGTGGGAGACTCTCAATATCCAGGCGGGATCACCAACAGCCGTTGGGAAAACATGTATGGTGGCGACGGCTTCTGGATGTTCGTCGATACCGCCGATCCCGATTACATTTATGCAGAGTCGCAGGGGGGCTACATCGGTCGCATAAATCGAAAGACACTTGAGACGCGCAGTATTCAACCGCTGCCTCAATACAAAGAACGTAAGCTGCGCTATAACTGGAACACGCCGATTCACCTGAGTGCCACCCAGAAGGGCACCGTCTATATTGGCGCTCAGTTTCTCTTTCGTTCGCGTGATCACGGTCAAACCTGGGAGCGGATTTCCCCTGATCTGTCGACCAATGATCCAGAAAAGCAGCGGCAGGAGCAGTCAGGTGGCGTTACCGTAGACAACTCCGCCGCCGAGATGCATACAACAATTTATGCGATTGCTGAATCCCCGAAGAATCCCAACCTGATCTGGGTCGGCACCGACGATGGCAACGTGCAACTCACTCGGGATGCTGGCAAAACGTGGACCAACGTCGTAAGCAACATTCATGGTCTACCCAGAAACGCCTGGGTCTCCTCCATTGAAGCGGGTCACTATGATGAAGGCACTGCCTATGCCACTTTCGATCTGCACACATTCGGCGACTTGCGCCCGTTTCTTTTTAAGACTGCAGACTTTGGCAAGACGTGGACGCCGATCATCGGTCCGGATGCACCAGTACGCGGCTACGCTCACGTAGTGAAAGAAGACCTAGTCAACAAAGATCTTCTATTTGTCGGCACCGAACTTGGTCTTTGGGTTTCCCTCGACGGTGGTAAGCAGTGGGCACAATATAAGGGTGGCGATCTTCCAAACGTGGCTGTAAGGGATCTGGCGATTCATCCACGGGATCATGATTTGATCATTGGTACTCACGGAAGAGGCATTTGGATTGTCGACGACATTACACCCCTGAGGGGCCTGCGACCCGACACGCTCGCAAGAGACGCGGTGTTCATCCAGGCGAAACCTGCCGTGCAGCGCATTCCGGCTTCCGGCGGGTGGGTAAATGGCGACGCTGCGTTTTCCGGGCCGAATCCTCCCAACGAAGCCGTCATCACCTACTACCAGAAGAAGCGACACATTTTTGGCGATTTCAAACTGGAGGTGTTCGATTCCAACGGCAATTTGGTGGGCAACATTCCCACGAACAAACGTCGAGGCCTGAGTCGCGCAACCTGGTCTATGCGGCTGGAACCTCCCAAGGTGCCTACGGCGGCAAGCGCGGCTTTTGGCGCAACAATAGGTCCGCGCGTGTTGCCTGGAATTTATACCGTCAGGATGAGCAGAGATAAGGATATCCAAGAAATACAGTTAGAAGTGGTCGCTGATCCACGCTCCAAACACACTGCTGCGGATCGCAAATCCCAATTCGATCTTTCCATGAAGCTCTACAATCTTCTGGGCGATATGACGTTTGCCGTAGATCGAATCAACGGCGTTCGCATCGCCTTGGAGGAGCGGGCGTCGAAGTTACCGTCTGACGACGATCTTGGAAAACGACTGCGGGGCGCTTCGGCACACGTCGATGAGCTGCGGCGAAAAATCGTGGCGACTAAGGAAGGTGGGATGATTACCGGTGAGGAGCGGCTACGGGAAAATCTGGCAGAACTCTATGGCAGTGTTGTTGGTTTTGAAGGCCAGCCTTCGCAAACTCAGATTGAGCGCACGAACGCTATCACTCGCGAACTTGGCGATGTAGTAATCAACTTCGACGCGTGGTTGGCGAAAGAACTTGCCGGCGCGAATGCGGCATTACAGTCGAGACGATTGGATGTGATAACGCCGCTCACCCGCGAAGCGTGGCAAAGAGCCGAGCAGAAATAGCCCGGCACCGTGGACTGCGCGCAGGTCAGTACCGGGAGCGGTAGCAACCGGGTGTTATTGTCCGACCAGCCTGCCCGGCATACACCCGGTCGCTACCGCTTCCGGTACTGACCTGCTCCTTGCTAGTAGATCTGGACGACCACGCATCGGATCACTACTGACCTTGTAATCAACGTCAGTCTCTTCTCTTCACGTTTCGATCTAATTGTGGCATATTCCACGCAACTCATTCAGCAAGAGCCCAGCCATGTTTTTTCGTTTTCGCAAGCAAACCAATCGAGCCTGGCTCCTCCCTGCGATATTTCTTCTACTCATACCAACTCCCGCCGAGGCCCAGCGGCGAGCTGCGGCGCGTGGGGCTGAACGCCACTATCAGGCGGGGCTCGCACTACTGGAGAAACAGGAGTTGGATCAGGCCATTGCCGAGTTATCACTTTCCACGAAGCTGAATCCGAAGTCTGCCCTTGCTTACAAGGCGCTGGGCATTGCGTTGTCGCGAAAAGGTGAATTGCAAGCGGCCGGAGAATCCTTTCGCAAGGCCATCCAGATCAATCCCCGAATTTACGAAGCTCAGCTTGGGCTCGCTTCAGTCCTGCAACAAAAGGGGGATCTTGAAGGCGCGATTGCGGCCTTCAAGCAGGCGGCCTCCTTAAAGCCACAAGACGCAGAAGGCCGGTTATTTTTGGGAGCTGCTTATCAACAAAAAGGGGATCTGGAATTCGCCATTGCTGAGTATCGTCAAGCTACTCAACTCAAGCCCGACAACGCAGAGATGCATGCTCGTCTTGGATATGCGCTAGCCACGAAGGGAGCTCTTCAGGAAGCGATTACGGAATATGAAACGGCGGTGGGCCTCAATCCGGAACTTGGCGAGGCCCAATATTATCTAGGTGCAGCTCGCTGGTTTTCAAAAGACGTTGATGGGGCTATCGCGGCTCTCACCAAGTCTACAAAACTGCTGCCGACCCACCCTAACGCACACTACTACCTGGGACTCGCTCTTGAGAAGAAAGGTGATCTCCAATCTGCAATCGATGAACTAAAAACTGCTGTCGCCCTGGCTCCAGAGATGATTGAGGCACGCCAGGCATTAGGGCGTGCACTCGACAAAGACGAAGACCTCGACGGAGCAATCGAAGCGTTTCAAGCAGTCATCAGGCTCAAGCCTGATCTCGCACAGGCCCACAACGATCTTGGTCTTACTCTTGTGCGCAAGCGCGACCCGGAAGGCGCCATCGCTGCGTTCAACGCGGCGCTCAAACTTGATCCAAATGATCTCGTGGCAAACTACAATCTGGGCATGGTTCTGATCCAGAAAGCTGACTATGCAGCGGCCGTTGAGCAGTACCGCAAACTGCTCACGCTGGCGCCCGAGAGTGGCGAGGTTCACTACAATTTGGGATTGGCTTTGAAACAGAGGGACAAACTCGATGAGGCGGTGACCGAGTTGAGAAAGGCTATTGCCTTACAGCCGTCTCTGCATGAGGCGCATTACATGCTGGGGGTAATTTTCTCGCAGCAGTCAAAACCTGACGACGCGGTGGCTGCTCTGAAGACGGCTGTCGAAATCAAACCAGACTACGCCGCGGCCCACTACTTTCTCGGCACGGTCCTGCAACAACAAGGCAAAGTTGATGATGCTATAGCCTCCTTTCGGAAAGCCCTCGAATTTGCCCCAGCTGCTCCTGAAATACACAACACGCTCGGCGCCGCCCTCCGGCAGAAGGGAGACAAAGCTGGCGCACAGGCGGAATTTCAAGAAGCTGCACGGTTGAACAAGATCAAATCAGACCAACAGGCGGCAGTGTTCGCCACGAACACAGGCCTGGCGCGTCTCAACGCAGGCGACCTTGATGCTGCGATTGAGAGATTCCAGGCAGCCACTCAACTCGACCCAACAAATGCAGTGGGCTTTTACAATCTAGCCTTGGCACTGCAGAAGAAGGGTCAAAAGGAGGCAGCTCAGACGGCCTATCAGAAGGCCCAAGACCTCAATCCTCGGGTCAAACCGTTGCCTTGATTATTTCCAATTACATTTCTGATTATAATTCTTGACTCTGGTCGAGTGCGGGTGTAAGTTCTTGCTCCGACAGAACCTCGCCCTGATTCCGTGAAATTGGGTTTTTTTGAAGTCCCTGGTTGTGGTGGTCTGTGTTGGTGGCGTTTTATCGGACGCTATCATTAAATTTGGATAAATCCAAAATTTCGTAAGCACCTTTGGGAGTTTGGTTCCAATAGAGCTCTGGCCAGCACGCTTTACGGTGACGGTAAACGCTGCATTCATATCGTCTAACGCGTTATTCCAGGCTTTTAGTTATTAACATCCGAGGCTTGGCTACCCATTTGCGTAAGAGTTATCCACTATTCGGTGAAATCTATTGCGCAATCGCTTTCGAAACTTTGATACCTACAAAATCTGAAGCTGACACACGGATACCCGGCAATTCGAAGCGCTGCGGCCGGATCCAGTCTCGGCCTGAGATCGAAACTTCCTGGCGATGGTGGACACTGTCCACAAGGCTTTTTCACGATCACTCCACCGGGGGCTCACCGTTTTTTGTGTGCGGCCTTCAATTCATAGATGCCGCTGAAATACTAAACTCGAAGGAGTACCGATATGCACAGAAGTAGAGTCGCGCTCTTCCTACTCAGCATTTTGCTTATTTCCATTCTAGTCGTCGACATTCGCGCGCAGGCTGTTTATGGAAGCATCATAGGAACAGTCGCTGATGAAAAAGGCGCCGCCGTTGTCGGCGCGACTGTGACGGTCACAGACTTGGCCAAAAACGTATCCAGAACCGTCACAACCAATGACTCTGGCAATTATGAAGCGAGGTCGCTAATACCTGGTAAGTACCAGATCAAAGTTGAACAAACTGGATATAAGGCCGCTGTCCAGGAGATTGAGGTGAGGGCTGACGTAGCCGTTACAGCCGACGTAGCTTTAGAGGTAGGCGCCGTCAGCGAGACAGTGACGATTTCTGCTGAAGCCCTGGAGCTCGCTTTGAAGACCGATCGAGCTGACGTTTCCACCAGTTTTACGGGTAAGCAGCTTCAGGAGCTTCCGATCTTCAATCGCAACTTTACCGAAATCATACTGGCTTCGCCCGGCACACAAAAGCTTGCATGGCAACACGCCGCGAGCGAGAACCCACAGGGCTCAACCCAAACAATGGTCAACGGCCAGCATTTCAGCGGCACATCATATCAACTTGACGGTACTGACAATCGCGATCCGATTTTAGGAATTATCGTGATCAACCCGACACTTGAGGGTGTCAGCGAGGCTAAGGTAACTACACAGAATTTCGACGCAGAGTTTGGCATGGCCACGGCTGGCGTGGTGACGGCTCAAACTCGTTCGGGGTCAAATGATCCACACGGTTCTGCTTTTATGTTCCGCCGCAATGACATCTTTCAGGCTCGTGATCCTTTTTCGCAGAGCTTGCGGAATCCTTTGATCTCGGGAAACTTGGATGATGGGCAGGCGAGAATAATACCGGAGAGCCTATGGAGTCAATTCGGTGGCTCGTTTGGCTGGAAAATACTTAGAGATAAAAGCTTCGTCTTTGGCGACTACCAGGGCACCCGCAGTAAGGAAGGCGCGTCAGTAAGAACGACCGTGCCGATCCTGGCGGCACGACAGCCCAATGCCCAAGGCTTCTTCGATCTGAGTGCATACCCGAAGCAGATTTATGATCCATTAACGGGTGACCCGAATACCGGGGAGCTGCGCACGGCGTTCGCTGGAAACCTCATTCCGGCAAACCGCATCTCACCACAAGCACTAGCCCTCATCAGACTGTTCCCGGCGCCAAATGGACCCGGAATAAACGACAACTTCAGCGCCGCCGGCACCGATAATTTCGATGCCGATCAGTTCAACATTCGAGGTGATCATTACTGGAGCAAAGATCTACACCTATTTGTTCGCTACAGCTTCGCCAAGTATCAGAGGACAAAGCCAGGCGCCTTGGGCTTCCTTCTTGGCGGGGAGGGCTTAAGCGGGGCACGCTTCGCTGGCACCTCGAAGGTCCGCAATCAATCATGGGCCGCGGGCTTCGACTATGTAGTGAATCCGAGAGTAATAACAGACTTCCGCTTCGGCTACTTCAAGTACAAAGTCAACGTGCTGCCGGGCGGGTTTGGCACCACGCCCGCTGCGGATGCTGGCATACCGGGCCTCAACCTTGATGACACCACGTCGGGCATGCCGTGGTTTGATATACAGGGCGTGGGAGCTACACGCCTCGGCTTTGCCCTCAGCCCCAATGGCTGCAATTGCCCGCTAATTGAGGAGGAACACCAGTTTCAATTTGCCAACAACTGGACATTGCTCGAGGGAGATCATACGTATAGGTTCGGGGCCGATCTCCGTTTTGCCCAGAACCTTCGCGTGCCATCAGACGCGCACCGGGCCGGTCAGGTACATTTTAATGAAGCCCGAACTGCTAAAATCGTTGCGAACAAGATTGTTGATGGTGGGCTTGGGCTTGCTACCTTTCTGCTTGGCGACGTGACCAACTTTGAGCGTTACGTGAGCACAAGCACAGACGCAAAAGAATATCAGCGCCGCTGGTTCTTTTACGGACAGGACACGTGGAAGACAACTCCAAAGCTAACGCTGAACTATGGCCTGCGCTGGGAGTTGATCTTTCCGGAAAAAATCAAAAATCCTGCGGATGGGAGTCTGCTGAACCTTGAAACAGGCGATCTCTTTGTCGGCGGCGTTGGCGACGTCGACAAACAATTTAACGTAAAGCCGACTTACACGGCGTTTGCTCCGCGTGTCGGCTTGGCCTATCAGTGGACCGACAAAACAGTCATTCGTGCGGGCTATGGCCGAAGCTTCGACATCGGCGTGTTTGGTTCAATCTTTGGGCACGCCGTCACACAGAACCTGCCGGTGCTGGCGTTCCAGAATCTTGACGACGACGATTTCAAGCGAGTGTTCACGCTCGGTTCAGGGCCGCCGGCTCCGGTTTTCCCGCCTGTGCCCTCAGATGGTCACCTACCGCTGCCGTTGGGGATAGAAGGGCGGGCGCGTCCTTTCAAGATGAGGTTGCCAACGCTTGATGCCTGGAATATCACCGTTCAGCACCAGCTCGGACGCAATACTTCTCTGGAGGCAGGTTACGTGGGCAACAAAGGAACCCACGTCTTCGCTGGCGACGGCCCAGCTTATAACGCCAACGCGCCTGTTGCTGGACCTGGTCCTCAGGCTAACCGTAGGCCATTCTTCAGCCGCTTCGGATGGACTCAGAACATCACCTACTACGGCAACGACGCAGACAATAAGTATAACTCGTTGCAGACGAAGTTCGAGACCCGCTTCTCCGGACTCATAGTTTTGGCGCACTACACCTTGTCAGCCGCCAGAAACTATAGTGACAACTACTTCATCCACGACCGCACAGTTGGCTATGGCCCAACGAGCTTCGACCGCAAGCACGCGCTCTCGTTCTCCGAGGTTTGGGAATTGCCATTCGGCCACGGTAAAAAACATTTCGGGAATGTGTCCAGAGCGGCGGATCTCTTAGTCGGTGGTTGGCAGATCAGCTCCAACACCGTTATTTATAGCGGTCTGGCCTTCACACCTAGCGTGTCCGGGACAAACTGTTCCGTTAATGAAGGCCCCTGCCGACCTGATTTGGTAGGCGAGGCTTTTCCCTCGGACCAGAGCCGGAATCAGTGGTTCATACCGGCACAGGTTGATCCTATGACAGGTGCAATAACCGGGGGGCCCTGGGCCAAAGCAGCTGCTGGGCAGTTCGGGAACGTCGGCAGCAACAGATTTCGCGGTCCTGGATTCTGGCAGAGCAACCTTGCTCTTTTCAAGAAATTCAGGGTAACCGAAAGCTCGAATCTGGAATTCCGCGCCGAGGGGTTCAACATATTCAACCACGTCAACCTGGGTCAGCCTAGAGACTGCATAGATTGCAACCTGGCGGAGGCCGGCAAGATATTTAATCTGGCTTCAGGTGCGCAAATGCGGAATTTCCAGTTCGGTTTGAGATACATATTCTAAACCGGCGGGCAACTGAACAGTTGCCGCCTCAAAAACGGGTGGCTGGTCTCGACGCTATGCTTTCGAGACCAGCCATTCCTACTTATGTCTTCTGTATGTCTCGAAGGATGGAATAGGTCATGAAGCACCACCGATATCAAATCACGGCCTTGACCCTTTTTGGAATTCTCGGATTCCTTCCGGAGCTAGATAAGCTGGCCGCGCAGCAGCAAGGCAGCTCCATCTACGTCCCACCAGCCCTCGAGCGGCGAGATATGGAGATGGCAAATCAGCGGGAAGCCAGACAGCGGGAGATGTTGCGCGAGAGTATGGGAAGGCGACCTGATAAGGCTACAAATTCCAGGTATGTCCAAGCTGTCCTTGCGCAAGTCAAGGAAGACTTTGAGCGTGTGCAGATCCTGCGTAATCAGCTCGTGCGGGCCGCTTCACCCAACACAGCGCCGGATTACAAGTTCATCTCTGAGGCAACGGGAGAAGTAAGGAAGCGCGCCAACCGGCTTAAGAGTAATCTGGCGCTGCCCGATCCTGACCGTGAAGAAAAGGGTAAAAAGGAACAGGCTGAGTTAAAGGACGAGCAGATGAAGGAAGCTGTCGCAAAGCTGTGTCATCGGATCGAAAGCTTCATCACGAATCCTTTTTTCGAGACGCCGGGCGTGGTCGACCTAGAGTTGTTGGCTAAGGTCAATAACGACTTGAAGAGCATTATCGAGCTCAGCGGCAACATCCAAAAAACCGCCGGCAAACTGAAGCAGGTCAGTACCACCGAGCGGTAAAAGCTCTGAAAAAATCCACTTGAAAGAAATCTCTCAGGTCAGAAGGGGGCAAGGCAGGCTTCACGAAAGGAAAGAGGCCTGTTTTGATAATTGCAAGTTGGGAAGGGGGCAAGGCAGGCTTCACGAAAGGAAAGAGGCCTGTTTTGATAATTGCAAGTTGGGAAGGGGGCAAGGCAGGCTTCGGGTAAGGAGAGACTCAAGTTTCAGTCTGCCGCCG
>Ga0209431_10001404_pt1 | contig 19940 bp, 29 predicted proteins | sample RifCSP13_3_FD_184021 | JGI IMG/M metagenome (GOLD analysis project Ga0209431, IMG submission 184021) | Soil microbial communities from Rifle, Colorado - Rifle CSP2_sed 13_3 (SPAdes) (version 2) | ecosystem: Environmental > Terrestrial > Deep subsurface > Rock core/Sediment | place: Rifle...
CGAAAGGGCCTTTGATAAAAGAACAATAATTATCCACGTTTCCCGTCCTGGTCTTGCGATTGGCCGAGGCGGTTCGGGTATAGAACAGTTAAAAGAAACACTTATCAAAAACTTTAAAATCGATGATCCCGCAAAGCTTGAAATAAGATTTGAAGAGATTAAAACCCCGGATCTGGAAGCGTATTTGGTTGCCACATCCGTTGCCGACCAACTGGAAAAAAGATTTCCCTTCAGAAGGGTTATGAATCAGACGTTGGAGAGAATGAGAAGGTCCGGAGCCAAGGGTGCGCGCGTTGTCCTTTCCGGAAGACTTGGAGGCAGAGAAATTGCTAGGACGGAATCGATGAAATTCGGCTCAATACCTTTGCAGACAATAAGGGCAAATATCGATTTTGCAAAAGTTGCCGCTAAAGTCCCCAGATCCGGAGTCGTTGGAGTAAAAGTCTGGATTCACAAAGGAGAGCAATAAATGTTGGCGCCTAAAAAAGCAAAGTATCGAAAACAATTTAGAGGCAAAATGGGAGGGCCAGCGACAGTTGGAGCGCACCTGGCTTTCGGGTCATATGGAATTAAAAGCATGGAGCCTGCCTGGATTACGGCAAGGCAGATTGAAGCAGCTCGGCGCGCCATGACCCATTATACCAAAAGAGGGGGAAGGATCTGGATAAGAATTTTTCCGGATAAGCCCGTCACCAAAAAGCCGGCAGAAACAAGAATGGGTTCCGGAAAAGGAGATGTTGATCATTTTGTGGCGACCGTTAAAGCCGGAACAATTATTTTTGAAATGGGGGCTGTAGAAGAGCAGGTTGCCAGAGAGGCCATGCGGCTTGCATCACATAAACTTCCGGTTAGGACAAGAATTATCAAAAGATGAAAAGACGGGATTTATCAGAATTTAAAACAAAGGCAATATCCGATTTGAAAAAAAAGGTTGCGGATCTTAAAAAACAAAACGTAGAAAGCCTGCTTCAAATTAAAATGGGCAAGACTAAAAATGTCCACGAAGCTCTAAAAATAAGGAAAGACATAGCCAAGCTCGAAACTATTTTAAGGCTGAAGGTTTTAGCAAGCGATCAGAAAAGTACGGAAGACGAAAAACCGCAAAAGGAGGCTGTAAATGCCGCAGGTTAAAGAGGGTGTAGTTGTTTCCAATAAGATGAAAAAAACAGTTGTTGTAAAGGTCAACATGAAGGTTAAACATCCGCTTTATAAAAAAATTATTGTGAAATCGAAAAAATTCAAAGCAAGGGACGAAATCGGGGTCGCACTTGGGCAAAAGGTCAAAATTGCAGAAACGAAGCCTTTTTCAAAAGGTGTGCATTTTAAGATCTTGGAAGGAACGGCGGATGGTTCAAAATAGATCAGTTTTAAAAGTTGCCGACAACAGCGGGGCCAGAAGTCTCGTGGTGATGGGGTTGGGTAAAGGGACAGGCAGGCGGTTTTGCCGGATTGGTGATGTAGTAACTTGCGCAGTCAGAGGGGCATCCCCCACCGGCCAAGTAAAAGATCACGAGAAAGTGAAAGCTGTTATTGTCAGGACCAAAAAAGAAACACGCAGAAAAGACGGAAGCTATGTCAGGTTTTCGGATAATGCCGCGGTCGTAATCGACGCAAATTTAAATCCCAGAGCCACCAGAGTTCTTGGACCCATTGCGGCGGAGGTAAGAGATAGAAAATTTACCAAGATCGCGTCGCTTGCCAAGGAGGTTTTTTAAAAAATGTATAAATTCAAAAAAGGAGATGAAGTCAAGGTTACGGTAGGCAGAGACAAAGGCAGAAAAGGAAAGATAGATAAGGTTTTAATAAAGGAAGACAGAGTCGTAGTGTCGGGAGTGAATATATACAAAAGACACAAGAAGGCCACGGCCAAGCAAGGTGCAGGAATTTATGAAATCGCAAGACCCTTACCTGTCGCAAATGTTGTCCTTATTTGTCCTAAGTGCCAAAAGACAACAAGAGTGGGATTTTCAACTGAAGGAAAGAACAAAGTCAGGGTGTGTAAAAAATGCAAAGGAGTAATTTAACAAACATCATGATTGCCAAATACAAAAATGAAATAGTGCCCAAGCTTAAAGAAGAGTTCGGCTTAAAAAACGATTTGTCTTTGCCTTTTTTGGAAAAGATTGTATTAAATATGGGACTTGCCGAATCGCTTACAAATAAAGATACCCTCGAAAAAGCAATGGAGCATTTGGCTGCAATTTCCGGCCAGAAACCCAAATTTACAAAAGCCAAAAAATCAATTTCTTCTTTCAAATTGCGCGAGGGCGATAAAATCGGTGCAATGGTGACTCTGCGCGGGCAAAAAGCTTGGCATTTTTTGGAAAAATTGATTGCCATTGTTTCTCCGAGAATTCGAGATTTCCGGGGGGTAGATGATTCTAAATTTGATAAACTTGGCAATTACAGCTTTGGGATTGCGGAGCAAATTATTTTTCCGGAAATAAACTATGCGCAGGTAGACAAAATCAGGGGAATGGTCATAACACTTGTTTTTAAAAACAGCAATCCGGAAAAATCAAAAAAATTACTGGAACTTTTAGGATTACCCTTTAAAAAGAATAATTAAATGGCCAAGAAATCAAAAATCGTTAAAAATAACAAAAAACCAAAGTTTGAGATAAGGCACCGCAACAGATGCAGTCTTTGTGGTAGACCAAGAGCGTATATCCGAAAATTCGGGATTTGCAGAATGTGTTTTAGGGAGCTTGCCCATCGCGGAGAGATTCCCGGAGTTAAAAAATCATCATGGTGAGCTAATTATGGATCCAGTTGCAAATATGTTGGTTTCTGTTAAAAACGGTTATCTGGCTAAAAAAACGCAAATTTCGGTGCCGTTTTCCAAATTTAAATATGAAATTGCCAAAGTTTTGGAAAGCGAGAAATTCGTTGCCAAAGTTGCCAAGGATAACAACAAAATTATGATTGATCTTTCATATGAAGGCGGCAAGCCAAAAATAACCGATATTAAAAGAGTTTCCAAATTGGGGCTTCGTGTTTATGAAAAAGGTAAAAACATCAAAAAAATAAAAGGCGGCCGGGGGATTTTAGTTATCTCAACGTCCAAAGGACTAATGACGGGCCAAGATGCAAAAGAGAAAAAATTGGGAGGTGAGGTGATCTGCCAGGTTTGGTAGAGGAATAATATGTCCAAAATTGGTTTGCAGCCGGTTACAATTCCGGATCAGGTGAATGTTACAGTTTTCGATTCACAAATAAAAGTTTCAGGGCCAAAAGGCGAACTTGTCTTCAAAGTAAGGCCCGAAATTACAGTCACCGTAGATCAGGATAAAGTTAATGTTGGAAGGAAGGCAGAAAGCAAATTTGCCAAATCTTTGCACGGTTTAACCAGAAGCATTATTGCAAATATGATAAAAGGGGTAACCGTTGGGCATGAGAAACAGCTGGAGCTGGTGGGGGTTGGATACCGTGCTACTAAACAGGGGGAAGACCTGATTCTTAATGTCGGCTATTCCCATCCGGTTGTGGTTAAGCAGGCAGTGGGAATCCAGATGGACACAAAGGATAACAAAATCACAGTCACTGGTGCCGATAAGGCCCAGGTTGGCGAAATCGCCGCCAGAATCAGAAGGGTCAGGCCACCAGAACCGTATAAAGGAAAAGGCATCAGATATGAAGGAGAGATTGTAAGAAGGAAAGCAGGCAAAGCTGCAAAAGCAGGTGCAGGAGCATGAGAGAAAAAAGAATAAGAAGGAAAATCAGACACTTGAGAATCAGGAAAAAGGTAAACGGGAGTTTAACTGCTCCCAGACTTGTGGTGTTTCGTTCAAATGAACATATTTATGCGCAAATCATCGATGACAAAGATGCAAAAACACTTGCTTTTGCATCAGACCTGAAGCTTGGTAAAGATAAAACGAAAACAGGCGAAAAGAACAAAAAAACCGACATTGCCAAGCTGGTTGGACTGGAAATTGCCAAAAAAGGTGTTGCCAAAAAAATAAAGAAGGTGACTTTCGATCGCGCTGGTTATAAATACCACGGCCGCGTAAAGGCGCTGGCTTCGGGTGCAAAAGAAGGAGGCTTAAATTTCTAGCATGAACAACAGAACCCCGTATCGGTCTGACCAAACCGGAGAGTATGATGAAAAGGTTATTCAGGTTTCAAGAGTTTCTAAAAAGACAAAAGGTGGAAACCGTATAGGCTTTTCTGTTTTGGTTGTTGTCGGAGATAAAAAAGGCAAAGTCGGGGTAGGTCTTGGTAAGGCGAGAGATGTTGCAGGCTCAATCAGGAAGGGAATCACGTATGCCAAGAAACATTTAATTTCAGTTCCTTTAGTAGGCGGCACGATCCCGCATGATATTTATGAAAAAAGAGGAGCAGCCAAGATTTTACTTAGGCCTGCGCCGGAAGGATCGGGTGTAATTGCAGGAGGTGCGGTTAGGGCGGTTGTTGAAGCCTGCGGCATCAGAAATATTTCGGGCAAGGTTTTGGGAACCAGAAACAAAGCCTCCAATGTCTATGCAACGATTGAAGCTTTGAAAAATCTTAAAAAATGAAACTTGAAAATCTGCCAAAAACAATAAAGAAAAATAATAAAAGGATAGGACGGGGTCCGGGATCCGGCAAGGGAAAAACCGCAGGCCGCGGCACAAAAGGTCAAAAAGCACGAGGCGGTCTTTCTGTTAGGCACTCACATTACGAGGGTGGGCAAAGGCCTCTTTTTAAAAGACTGCCTTACAGAAGAGGGAAAGGAAATTCAAAAATTACAAAAAAACCTATTGTTGTCAATCTCGAAGCATTGAATATTTTGCCATCAGGCGAAAAAGTTAATCTGGAGGCGCTTGTTAAGTTTAAAATCGTAGACAAAAAAGACGCACAAGTTTTCGGCGTCAAAATTTTAGGAGACGGTAAGCTTTCGAAAGCATTGACTGTGGAGGTGCCGATTTCCAAAAGCGCGGCGCAAAAAGTTCAAAAAGCAGGAGGAAAGATTCTATGAAATTTTTTCAGCTGATACAAAAAATAATAAGAACTAAGGACATAAGAGGAAAATTACTCTTTACCGCCTTTGTCTTTTTTGTCTTCAGAATTTTTGCTCAGGTTCCTGTTCCGGGAGTTGATATTTTTTCCCTGAAGCGACTCTTTTCCCAAAGCCAATTCCTATCACTTCTGGATATTTTTTCAGGCGGCACTTTGGCAAACTTTTCGGTAATGTCCTTGGGGCTTAACCCATACATCAACGCAAGCATTATCATGCAGCTTTTGCAGTTTGTATTTCCAAAACTCGAGGAACTTGCCAAAGAAGGGGAGGCAGGACGCGAAAAGATAAATCAGTATACGAGATATCTGACTGTTCCTTTAACTGCGATCCAGTCATTCGGCATGTATATTCTTTTGAAAAATTCACAAATCATTTCCACCGTTACGCCTCTAACTTTGCTTTCGATGGTTGCTTCCATGACAGCCGGTACCATTTTATTAATGTGGCTTGGAGAGCTGATTTCCCAAAGAGGGATCGGCAACGGGATTTCCATGATAATTTTTGCGGGCATCGTCGGGCGTCTGCCTATAGGACTAGCCCAGCAGGCAACAGTTTTTGACCCTTCACAGCTTAGGAACATTCTGATTTTTGCGGTGATGGCAGTAGTTGTGGTGGTTTCAATAGTCATGGTTTCCGAAGGCAGAAGGCCGATTAAGGTACAGTATGCAAGACGAGCGGCGCAGGGTTCGCAAGTCTCGAGTTACATTCCACTGAGGGTGAACCAGGCAGGAGTTATCCCGATAATTTTTGCAGTTTCCTTAATTCTATTGCCGACTACTTTTTCGCAGTTTTTCCAAAGATCCCCCAATGTTTTTGTGGCAAATCTGGCAAGCGACATTCAGAGAGTATTTGATCCCAATGGCATAATTTACAATTTTGCCTATTTTATGCTGGTTGTGGTTTTTACTTATTTTTATACGACTGTAGCTTTTAACACCAAGCAGCTTTCCGAAATGCTCATGAAGCAGGGCGGATTTTTGCCGGGCATCAGGCCCGGTTCGCCTACCAAAAAATATTTGGATTATGTCTCTTCCAGAATTACCTTGTTCGGCGCGGTTTTTCTGGGCGCTATCGCAGTTTTGCCGTCAATCGGCCAGTCATTAACCGGTGTAACTACACTTTTAATCGGAGGAACAGGCCTTTTGATTCTTGTCGTTGTGATTTTGGAAACTTCCAAACAGCTGGAATCACAACTGGTGATGAGAGATTACGAATCGTTTTTGAGAAAGCGGTGATTTTGAAATGAAATTTATTTTTTTAGGCATACAGGGATCTGGAAAATCGACTCAAGCAAAGTTGCTTTCTGCAAAACTCAATTTGCCATATATAGAGGCCAGTCAGCTTCTGCGCGAAACAAGTGAAGGAGAAGACGAGGATGCAAAAAGGATTACTGAAGCCCTTGATAGGGGAAATTTAGTCCCTAATGAGATTACTATTCGGACTCTTAAAGAAAGACTGGAAAAACCAGACTGCCAAAAAGGTTACATACTTGATGGTTATCCTAGAAACGAGGAACAGTTTCAAAATTTGGATTCTGATATTGATAAAGTTTTTTACGTTGCGGTATCGGACGAGGAAACAATTAAGAGATTGTCAAAAAGAGGAAGACATGATGATACAGGCCAGGCTCTGAAAAGAAGGATGGAACTTTATCATAAAGAGACAGAGCCAATGCTGGACAAGTTTAGGAACGAAGGAATTCTTGAAGAAGTAGACGGAGAAAGATCAATAGAGGAAATTGCCAAAGATATAGAATCGAAAGTTTTAAATTATGCCAAAAAACACGCAGGTTAAAACGGAAAAGGAGATAGAAATAATGAAACAAGCAGGCCAAATTTGCGCAGAAGCTCTGAAGCACGTACTTGCCGAAGTGAAGGTCGGTGTAAGCTGTGCTTTTCTGGACCAAATAGCCCAGAAAGAAATTGAAAGCCGCGGCGCATCCTCGTCTTTTAAGACGGTTGACGATTACAAATGGACAATCTGTACGACAATAAACGAACAGGTTGTTCATGGAATTCCGATGGATTACAAATTAAAGGACGGCGACGTTTTGGGAATTGATATAGGCGCACAATTTCAGGGGTTTCATAGCGATATGGCAATTTCCGTTCCGGTCGGCAATGTAAGTCCAAACGTCACAAAATTTCTTGATGTGGGCCGCGAGACTTTAAAAAAAGCAATATCGAAAGCAAAACCCGGCGCCAGGATTGGCGATATTTCCCAGACAATCGGGGACAATGTTGAAAAAGCCGGCTACTTACCTGTCAGGATTCTTACCGGACACGGTGTTGGAAGCGAACTTCACGAGGAGCCGATGGTTCCATGCTTTGGTAAAGGCGGCACAGGTCCTGCGATTTTGGAAAATATGGTTTTGGCAATCGAGGTTATTTATGCGGAAGGCTCGGCCGAACTCAAACTTGAAAAAGACAACTGGACGTTTTCTACAAAAGACGGATCGTTGGGGGGTCTTTTCGAACAAACGATTGCCGTTACTAAGGCTGGCCCTATAGTATTGACGCCTTATCTGTGAGCTGATAAACTTCCGAGTGCTAAGAGCATTCGGTATTGTTCTTTAAGTTTACAAGAGCGATAGCGATTATAAAATCTGAGTTTACGTACAAAAAAATTATGGCAAAAGCAAATGTAATTGAAGCAGAAGGAGAAGTAACTGAAGCCCTGCCGAACACAATGTTTCGGGTTGCGGTTGCGCCCGGGCAAATACCGAGCATTGACGAGAAAAAGATTGTCCTGTGTGTTCTTTCCGGCAGGATGAGGATTCACTATGTGAGGATTTTACCTGGAGATAAGGTCAAAATTGAACTGACGCCTTATGATCTTGAGAGAGGCAGGATTACTTACAGATTATGAAAGTCCAGGCAAGTGTTAAAAAAAGATGCGTAAACTGTAAAATAGTAAAAAGAAAAGGCAGGCTCTATGTGATTTGCATAAATGCCCGTCATAAGCAACGTCAAGGATAAACCCTGACACTGCTTGCGTCAAAATTATTAATTAAACTTTGACTTAGACTAAAGCAAAGTCGAGGTTGACCAGAATTATATGAAAAGGATAGCAGGAGCAGATATACCGGAGGAAAAAAGAGTCGAGATTGCCCTAACCTATATTTATGGAGTAGGCAATTTTCTGGCGCGCAAAATTATCAAAAACTGCAATCTTAATCCGGACACAAGAGTCAAAAACCTTACGGAAGAAGAGGTTAATAATCTTCAAAGGGAGCTGGAAAACTACAAAATCGAGGGGGATTTAAGAAGAGAGGTCCAAAATAACATCAAGAGGTTAACAGAAATCGAAAGCTACCGGGGCATCAGGCATAAAAGAAATCTGCCTGTTCGAGGTCAGAGGACAAGGGTCAATGCCAGGACCAAAAGAGGCAAAAGGCTGACTATCGGTACTGTAAGGAAAGAGGTTGCTGTAAAAACCACAGTCCAACCGAAGAAGTAAAAAATGGCGCAAGTTGCAAAAAAGACAAAGAAAAAAACACCAACCAATGTCGGCCATGCGCGGGCTTATGTCAAGGCGACGTTTAACAATACGATTGTGACTTTAACGGACCAAAACGGCCATGCGCTTATTTGGGGATCTGCCGGAGCATCCGGTTTCAAGGGTGCCCGCAAATCGACGCCGTACGCGGCAACCACAGCAGTCGAAAATGTTGCCAGAAAAGCGAAAGAAATGGGGGTTTCGTCAGTTGAGCTTTATATAAAAGGCCCGGGCCCGGGAAGAGACGGAGCAATCAGGGCGTTTAAAGCGGCCGGCATGGCAATTACAATGATCGCCGATGTGACGCCGATTCCGCACAACGGCCCGCGGGCGTCCAAAAGAAGAAGAGTCTGATATGGCAAGATACACAGGACCAAAACATAAACATTGCAGAGCCGAAGGCATAGCCTTATGCGGATTGCCCACTTGCCCTGTTATCAGAAAAAACGCCGGCCCGCCGGGAGAGCACGGACAAAAAGGGCGAAGAAAACCCTCGGAATACGCGGTCCAGTTGCGGGAAAAACAAAAAGTAAAAAGGATCTATGGAGTTTTGGAAAGACAGTTTCAAAGATATTATGGTCTGGCTTCCAAAAAAAAGGAAGCAACCGGCGAGGCACTATTACAGCTCATGGAAACAAGGCTTGATAATGCCGTGTACCGCCTAAATCTTGCAAAAACCCGCCAGCAGTCAAGACAGCTGGTTTCTCATGGCCACATTCTGGTAAATGATAAGAGAGTGACTATTCCATCTTATAATGTTAAAATTGGCGACGTTATCTCGCTTTCTGCAAAGGCTGCGAATTTTAATCTAATTAAAAAAATATCGGAAGAGACAAAAGAATTAAAGGTTCCTTCGTGGCTTGCCAAAAAAGCCACAGTCGGCAAAATCGTCTCATTGCCCAAACGGGATGACATTGACCTGCCCATTGATGAAAGATTAATTGTCGAGTTTTACTCGAGATAACAAAAGGAGGTGAAAAGGTGCTGGATCTATCGCTTTTAGAAATTGAAACAGAAAAAGAAACGAATGATTTTGGCAGATTTATAATCGAGCCCTTAGACCAGGGATTTGGCCATACGCTGGGAAATTCCTTAAGAAGAACACTTTTAGGTTCTTTGCCGGGTGCGGCTGTAACCCAGGTCAAGATCGCAGGCGCAAGGCACCAATTTTCTACCCTTTCCGGAATGGCCGAAGACGTTGTCGAGCTCGTCCTTAATTTAAAAGGCGTCAGGCTTATTTTAAATTCCGACAAACCGCAAAAGTTAACTTTGGATGTTAAAGGTCCAAAGGAAGTCAAAGCCAAAGACATTGGTCGCACGTCAGGCGTTGAGGTTGTCAACGGCGATATGGTCATTGCCCACCTTGCCGATTCTAAATCAAAGCTTTCTGCGCAATTGGTAGTTGAAAAAGGGCAGGGGTATTCCCTGGCTTCTGACAGGCAAACCAATGAGATAGGTGTTATTCCGATTGACGCTAATTTTTCGCCGGTTGATAAGGTGAATTACTTTGTTGAGCCGACACGTGTTGGCAGGCTGACCAATTTTGATAAGCTGACAGTCGAAATTACAACCGACGGAACGATTAAACCATCCGAGGCGCTGAAGCAGGCTGCCAAAATTCTGGTCGATCACTTTGCGGTTATCCTTCAGCCGCAGACCGGAACCAAGAAGAAGAAGGTAGAGGAAAAGGCGGTTGCGATAACGGACGATATTTTAAATGCTTCTTTGGAAGAGCTGGATTTGCCGGTTAGACTGACCAATAGTCTAAAGTCTGGCAAAATCTCAACAATCGGTGATTTTCTCTCACGTGACCGCAAGGAAGTTTTGAAGATGAAAAACATGGGGCCGAAATCAGTGGCATTGGTTGATGAGAAGTTAAAGGAAAGGGGTGTTGAGAGAAAGTGATACACAGGGTTTTTGGCCGCAAGTTGTCAAGAGACATAAATGCCAGGAAGGCACTGCTTTCTAATTTGGCAACCAGCCTTATTGTAAACGGCAAACTTGTAACAACAGTTGCAAAGGCAAAATTTGCCGGGCCTTATGTCGAAAAGCTGATTACCTCTGCCAAAGGGGACAGGCTTTTTACAAACCGCAAGCTGGCATCGGTCTTGAGTCCTGCGGCTTTCAAAAAGTTAGTTGGTGAAATTGCACCCGGCTTTTCTGAAAGGCACGGCGGATATTTAAGGATTGTAAAGCAAATCTCAAGGCGCGGTGATAATGCCCAGATGGCAAGACTGGAGCTTTTGGAGTGGGATAAAACTAAGATAAAAGTCCCAAAAGTATCAAAGGGTTCAAAGGTTACAAAAGTTTCAAAAACAAAACCGAAAAGATCAAAGGTCACACCGAAAAGCAAATTAATTCCGAGAAAAGCGAAAGCAAAATCGACAAACTCTAACAAAAAATGAAGAACGTAAAAACTACAGACATTAACAGAACCTGGCATCTTTTTGACGCCAAGAAAGAAGTTTTGGGAAGGCTTTCTACGAAGATTGCCTTGATTTTAATGGGCAAAAATAAAAGCTACTACACACCTTATCTGGATACGGGTGATTATGTAGTTGTGACCAACGCGCAAAAAGTTGCTCTTTCCGGCAAAAAGGAAAAGCAAAAAAAATATTACCACCATTCGCAATTCCCGGGCGGCTTAAAGACCAAAACCGCACAGCAGGTAAGGGAGCAAAAACCCGAAGAGGTAATCCGTCATTCTGTCCGCGGCATGCTGCCAAAAACAAAACTCGGCAAATTAATGCTTAAAAAACTTTATGTTTTCAAAGACGATAAACATCCATACTCAGACAAATTTAAAGATGCCTAAAGTTGAAACTCCCAAAACCGGCAATATTTTTCAGGCAGTCGGCCGCAGAAAAGAGGCCTCCGCCAGAGTCAGGCTTCAAAAGGGCAAAGGCCAATTTGTGGTAAATGCTATCCCCATCGGGCAGTATTTTCCAAATGAAGAGACAAGGCTTGAAAAGCCTTTTAAAATTACCGAAACGCAGGGAATGTATTTTGCAACAATTAAAGTTGAAGGTTCCGGCAAAGCAGGACAGCTGGATGCCGTAATTCACGGGCTTTCCCGCGCATTAATTTTGGCTCAACCCGAAACGCGGCCGGCCCTAAAAAAAGCCGGGCTTTTAACCCGTGACCCCAGAGTCAAAGAGCGCCGCAAATACGGCCGCGCCCAAAAAGCCCGCAAGGGTAAACAAAGTCCAAAACGTTAGTGCCAGGACTTTGTCCTGAGTGTAATCGAAGGATAGTCTCCAATTTCAGATTCTCTGATATAATATGTTCGTTTTTCCGGAGAGTGGCGCAGTTGGCTAGCGCACCAGGCTGGGGGTCTGGGGGTCGCGGGTTCGAGTCCCGCCTCTCCGACTTTAGATAATTTCACAATATATTTGTGGGATTTTCTAAATTGAAGTAAAGGACGAGAAGTTTATCCTGAAAATTTATTTGAAGGGAGTCCCACTTCTCCGACATTTGTTTTGATCAGCTTTCTCCTCCTTTATTTTCTAGCAGGAGTAAAATGGTTAAATATGAAAGCATTGCTTCTTAGTAATTCCGGTGAGCCGATTTATGCTTGGTGCAAAAAAGACATTGCTAAGTTTTGTAGAGATAACAAAGAGTTAACTTTTATTTCGGCAGCCACTGTCTATTCTCCCAAAGAATATTTTGAAAAAGCTAAAAAGAGTTTAGAAGAAGTTGGTTTAAAACTCACACATCTAATTTTGGATCAAAATCCGATAGAACAGGTAAATAATGCAAAAGCTTTTATTGTAGGAGGTGGCAATACTTATCAGTTGATTAAAAAGTTATCCGAAAATAATTTGTTAAGCGCAATTAGGAAGAAGGTTTTGACAGGAATTCCGTACATGGGTTTGAGTGCGGGCGCGAACATTACTGGACCTAACATTTTAACAACGAATGATTGGAATGTCTCAGGGTCAACCCATTTTGATGGACTGAATATTGTACCTTTTAATATCAACCCTCACTATAATGCACCAAAAGATAAAGTTCTTTCCTCCGCTGAAACCAGAGATGAGCGAATAAGAGAATATTTGGTTTTTAATAAAAACCCTGTTGTTGCTTTAGAGGAACAGACATTACTAAGAATAGAAAATAACAAAATAGAAGTAGGAGGTAATGGAAAAGTGAAATTGTTTCTTGCGGATCAAGAACCGAAAGAATTCAAAAGCGGAGAAACATTATCTTTAATTTGAGCGGTTGTTTTTTTGAAGAAACTGTAGTACAACTAATTTCGGACAAATGGCCTCGGATGCTAAAAAGCAAGCAATTCTAACCGCAATTTCCCAGATCGAAAAAGCCTATGGTAAGGGTTCCATTATGAAAATGGGCGAATCCGTGGGCAGGTTTGAAGTTGACACTGTTCCGACCGGATCCATTCCGGTTGATTTGGCACTTGGTGTCGGCGGTTTACCACGCGGAAGAATCATTGAAATTTTTGGTCCCGAAGCATCGGGGAAAACGACGCTTGCTCTTTCTGTTATTGCCCAGGTCCAGAAACAAGGCGGGCAGGCGGCTTTAATTGATGTCGAACATGCTTTGGATCCGACTTGGGCAAAAATTGTCGGCGTTAATCTTGACGACATTTTAATTTCCCAGCCGGATACCGGCGAGCAGGCTTTGGAAATTACAGAAACCCTGATTCGCTCCGGTGCAATCGATGTTGTTGTTGTCGATTCTGTGGCGGCTTTGGTGCCGCGGGCGGAAATCGAGGGTGAAATGGGCGATTCGATGATCGGCGTGCAGGCGCGTTTAATGTCGCAGGCTTTGCGAAAATTAACAGGTGCAATTTCTAAATCGAAAACCATTGTCATTTTCACCAATCAACTCCGCGAAAAAATCGGCATTATGTTTGGTAATCCGGAAGTGACCCCTGGCGGCAGGGCGCTTAAATTCTATTCATCAATAAGGCTTGATATCAGGAAAATCGAAAACATCAAAGAAGGCGAAAAGGTAATAGGTACCAGACACAGGGTCAAAGTTGTCAAAAACAAACTGGCGCCGCCGTTTCGGGTTGCGGAGTTTGACATCATGGGCGAGGAAGGAATTTCCAAAGAAGGCGGGCTTTTGGATGTGGCGCTGGAACTTGGATTAATCACCAAATCCGGATCTTTTTTCAGGTGGGGGACTAAAATGATCGGCCAGGGAAGGGAAAGCACCAAGGCATATTTTGCAGAACATAAAAAAGAATATGCAGCACTGGAAAAAGAAATCTGGGCCAAGGTTAAAAAAGGAATTCCGCAAAAACCCAAAAAAGAAGCAAACTCCGAATCCGAAGACGACGAAATTTTAGAAAGCGTAGCAGCAGTCTAGGCGCGTGCCCCAAATAACTTCAATCGAACCCCAAAAAAGAAGGCAAGGCCGGTTTAATATTTATGTTGAGGGCAAATTTTCTTTTGCTGCGGACGAAAATATGCTTGCCAAAAATATACTTTCTGTCGGCAAAAGTTTGTCAGCAGACGATATCGAAAAACTCACTAAGGAAAACGAAGCAGGTAAATTATTTGATGCCTCATTAAGGTTTTTGTCATACAGGCAAAGGAGCGAAAAGGAAGTGAAGGACTTTTTGGTAAAGAAGATTGCCAGATGCGAAAATATTAAATTTAACCTGGCCTCGCAAAGTCCGGTGATTTCACAAATCATAACAAGATTAAAAAAACAAAGCTTTTTAAACGACGAAGAATTTGCCGAGTGGTGGGTTAAGGCAAGAACAGGCTCCCAGCCAAAAGGGCCCTATGTAATAAGGATGGAACTTTTACGCAAAGGAGTGGACAAAGAGATTGTCGAAAAAGCGATTTCCAAAATAACAAACCAAAAAGAATTGGGATCCAAGGTTATTGAGAAAAAACTGGTAATATGGAAAACACTGACAAACTTAGAGTTAAAGAAAAAAATATACGAGCACCTCGCACGACGCGGTTTTGACTCAAAAACGATAAATGAGGTGATTGCGCAAATTGTCAAAAAAGTTTAAAATTAACAATCGGAAGTTATCTTAAGAAGATTGTTTTTCAAAAAATGAAAAACGAAATTTATTTTTCTAAAATGTTACCAAAGGCCTAAGTTCTAGGTCTGTCTTCTTGCCGCTTAACTTCCAAAATTAAATAACAGGTTCGGATATATGGACGATCGTGACCAAAAAATGAAAAGCTCAGACAGATCCCCGCAAAGGGTGGTCATTTCTGTGGGCAAACCCAGAGATTTTTCGGATCCTTCCGCTTCTGCCCGTGAAATAATCCAGGATGCCCGCGATGAGGCATTCAGACTTAAAAAATCTGCAGAAGAAGAGGCGGCAAAAATTCGGCAGGAATCCTTGGCGCTTGAAAAAAGGATTGCCGAAAAAGAAGACAATCTGGACATGAGAATTACCCAGGTCCAAAAACAGCAAGCTGCGCTTGACCGCACAAAAGGGGTATTTGAAAAGAAAGAAGAGGAAACTAAAAAGACAAGAGAAGATCTTGTCAAAAAACTCGAAAGATCATCATCCCTGACCCGCGAAGAAGCCAAAAAATTAATTTTAGAAAACGTAGAAAAAGAGCTTTCTGATGAGATTGCCAAAAAGATTAAAGAAGCCGAAGAGAAAATACAGGCAGAAGCCGCAGAAAAATCCAAGGAAATTCTGGTAAACGCGATGATTGCAGGAGCCACCGACTGGGTCGCCGAGTACACGGTTTCTACGGTCAAGCTTGAATCCGATGATTTAAAGGGAAGAATCATAGGCAGGGAAGGCAGAAATATCAGGGCTTTTGAGCTGGCGACCGGAGTCGATGTGGAATTGGATAGCGATATCGAGGGGGAAGTGCGCATTTCTTCTTTTGATCCGGTAAGAAGAGAAATTGCCAAGCTTGCTTTAGAATGGCTGGTCAAAGATGCCAGAATCCAGCCGACAAGAATCGAGCAGTTGGTGGAAAAAGCCAAGAATCAGGTTTCAGATGATATGTCCGATGCCGGCAGAAAGGCGGCCTTTGAGGTTGGAGTTTATAACCTGCCGCAGGCGGCAACGGATGCTTTGGGAAGATTGAAATTCCGCTATTCCTACGGCCAGAACCAGCTGGCTGCCGCAATCGAGACTTCCAGAATTGCCAAGAAAATTGCCCAGGAAGTCGGGGCAGACGCCAATATATGTGCAACCGGGGGTTTGTTTCATGATATAGGAAAAACAGAAGTGGAAAAAGAAGGGACCCATGTCCAGCTGGGTGTGGAGCTTACCAAGAAATGGAATTTCCCCATAGAAATTATAAATTGCATTGCCCAGCATCACGAGGACGAACCTTTTTCGTCTATTGAGTCGGTTGTAGTTCATCTTGCCGATGCAGTCTCCGGTGCAAGGCCCGGCGCCAGACACGAATCGGTTGAGGAATACATCAAAAGACTTTCGGAAATTGAAGACAAAGCCTCTACATTTGACGGGGTTGCCAAAGTTTATGCGATTCAGGCGGGCAGAGAAATAAGGGTTATTGTTAACCCCGAAGTTTTGGATGACGCACAAATAGTAACCCTTGCCCACGACATTAGTCAGAAACTGGAAAAAGAACTAAATTACCCCGGACAGATTACAGTAACTGTGATTCGCGAAACCCGGGCAGTTGACATCGCAAAGTAATTTGACCATGGTCTTTTTTTTGATATATAATCCCAAGGTTAGATGACAAAGAACGAGTTAGTCGAAAGAGTATCCAAAAAAGTGGGCTTGACCAAAAAATCGGCGCTTTCTTCGATTAATGCTGTTTTTGGAAACATCCGGGATTCATTGGCAAAAGGCGATAAAGTCGTAATTTCCGGATTTGGTACTTTTAAGGTAAGGAATAGAACGACAAGAACGGGCCGGAATCCCCAGACCGGTTCCTCAATAAAAATCGCCGGCCACAAGCTCCCCGGTTTCACTGCAGGCAAAACCCTCAAAAGGTTGATTAAGTAAGTTACGCGGCTTTCGTGAGCTCCTTCTTTCTTGTACGGAGAACTCTTATGCCGAAGGCGGAATCTGTACCATTAAGTTTATTAACAATGGACAAGGGTTTTGGTGAAATATCAACGTTGTTGTTACTGAAGTCAGTTGCTGATTCGGTTAACTTAGGCGTATGAGTGTTTCCACCAAGATCAGTATTGTCGACTTTACTTACTTCTTCCTGAACTTGTCTGAGAACATCGATATATTCTTCAGAATTATGGGCAACTGTATCCCCTGGTAAAATTCTTTCTTTACGATCAATGTCTGCCATCAAAAATTATCTGCCAAACTGAAGTCCTAAGACTTGTTTGACAGATCTCCTTTTCAGCCTGAAATATACTCCGATTGAAGCTATAAGTCAATTAAATTTTAACCATGTTAAGATAATATATATGGAGCGTCGTGACAGTTTTATCGTCCATCAGGTAAAAAGCTTTCGCTGGGCAATTGAAGGCATAATCTACAGTTATAAAAAAGGGACTCATTTTAAAATCCATGTTGCTTTTGCAATTCTCGTTACTTTTCTGGGATTGATCTATAAACTTTCTGCCTACGAATGGCTGGTGATTATTCTGGTTTCTTCTGCCGTAATTTCTTCAGAAGCAATAAACACCGCAATTGAAGAAGCATGCGATGTTTTGCACCCCGAACATCACCCCGGAGCAAAACTCGCCAAACATTGCGCGGCAGGCGGCGTTTTGATTCTCTCGGTCGCCGCTATTATTGTTGGTCTCATTATTTTTCTTCCTAAGATTCTATAAACTGCCGATGGCTAAGAGCTCTCAGTATTGTCCTGAAAGTTTACATGAGCGAGCATGATAGTGCTTTGACTTGGAAATATGTATTCGCTTCGGTATTCATCAGCAGAGTCAGACTCGATGGGATTCTGCGAGCGAATATAGACTGAGTATTTCTGTGTTAAAATTATTCCTTCCGGAAGATGAAAAGCCAAACATTTTTTATTAAAACTTTCGGCTGTCAGCAAAATGAAGCGGACAGCCAGAGAATTGCCAGTTATTACATCGCACGCGGTTTTCGGCTGGCAAAGTCGATGAAATCAGCAGAAGAGATCGTAATTAACACCTGTATGATCAGGCAATCGGCAGAAGACAGAGTGACGGGACTTGTCAAAAACATTGTAAAATCCGTCGGTCGGCGGACAAAGCCAAAGATAGTTATCACCGGCTGTATGGTTGGTATGGCCGCCCGCGATGAAACCGGTAAATATTTAAAAACCCTAAGAAGCCGGATGCCCGAGGCGGACGAGTTTTTGCCGCTTGAGGAAGTCGGTTTCGACTACCCCGCGTTAAGGAATGACATATCGCATTCCTGGGTGCCGATTTCCAACGGATGCAATAATTTCTGTACTTTTTGCGTGGTACCTTTTACCCGAGGCAGAGAAGTCTCCCGTCCCTTTGAGGATATTATTTCGGAGATCAAAGATCTTGCCCGGCAGGGTTGTAAAGAAGTTACTCTTCTTGGTCAAAACGTCAACTCATACGGCGCGGATCTGGTTAAAAATTCGAAAGCGGGATATAGGTTGCCAAGCGGAAGAATGGTTAAACCGGTAATGGTCAAACACTTAGGAAGATACCGCATTCCGACTTTATTCCCATATCTTTTGGAGGAAGTTTGTAAAATCAAAGGCATAAAAAAATTAAAGTTTATCTCATCAAACCCGTGGGATTTTTCCGATAAACTGATTGATGTAATTGCCCAAAATCCAAAAATAGACCGTAATATTCATTTGCCTGTTCAGGCCGGGGACGATGATGTTTTAAAACGAATGAACAGATGGTATACGAGAAGCCAGTACATGAAGCTTGTTGAGAAAATTAGGAAGAAAATTAAAGGAACCCAGATCTCTACAGACATCATTGTCGGTTTTCCGGGTGAAACAATGAAGCACTTCGAAAATACCATGGATTTGGCAAAAAAAGTAAATTTTGCCTATGCATATGTTGCCAAATACTCGGCCCGTCCCAATACTGCCGCTACAAAAGCTTTATCCGATGATGTTGATTACGCCGGAAAGGAACGACGCTTCCACGTTCTTGATAAGTTAATAAACCATACGGGGATAAATCGTTCTGCAGTGCACTGATATTTATCTCCAAGTCTCAAGCCATATAATTTTTTCCAGAACTTGAGGATTTATTGGAAATCCAGATGTTATTGGGTAAAAGTAGAAAAACGCTGCGGCAAAAATCAAGAGAATTACAATTGTAAAAAATTTAAACTTGGTTTCCCAAATATCTTTCAATAAAATCCCCAAAGCTATTGCCAAGAATGGTAAAGAAGGAAGGTAGTGATATAAAAATAAGAGTCTCGGGGTAAAAATCCAGGGCAGCCAAAAAATAAAATAACCTGCAAGTACAAGAATTAATTCCCTTTTGCGTTCACTTATTAATTTGCCAATTAAATAAGAAATCGAAATCACTCCGGCCCAGAAAATTAGAGGGTTTCCCAAAGCATAAATGTAGCCGTTTTTCGGCCCGTAAGTTTCGAATGAAAAATAAACTCCTTTTATATCCAATATCCACGGACACCATGATTTTGGTCCGTCAAGACCTTTAGGCGTGCAAAATAGTGCGGTTGTTCCATAAGGATGCTGCAGGTCGCTTCTGTTTTGATACCACCAAATCTGTTTGTGCAAATCTACAAACTGCTTTGCGCTGTGGCCTTGGAGCCAAAATTGGCCATAGCTTGCAAGGTAGATTGCAGCTGGAATGATAATTAATAACGAAAGCGAAAATTGCGATTTTTTATTTCTGAGCGTTACGAAAAAAATAAAGGCAAAAACAATAATCAGCGCATAAACGCCAGTCCACTTGCTTGCAATTGCAAGACCTAGGGAGACAGACGCCAGAAAAAGCCAAATAAATTTTTGTTTTTTTGAATAAAGAGCGGCAAAGATAAATGCGCATACGGAAAAAAATGCAATAAAAATATCGTTCATAGTGATTCTGCTCATTACAAGCGTTAAGTTCTCAAAAGCAAGGATAAGTCCTGCAAAAATACCCGCCTTTTTGCCAAACATCACGGTTGCCAAAATTGCCGTTGCCAAAATAAGTGCAGTCCCGAAAATTGCACTTGGAAGTCTCCATGCAAAAGGTTTATCACCGAGAAGTTTGATTGATGACGCTTGGATTAATTTGGCAAGTGGCGGATGAAGCCAGTCATAGGCAGTACCTTCTTCCGGTGGCGGAGCAAATGGATCATAAGCAGCAGGGTTATTCTGGGAAAAAGCCCTTGCAGTAACTACATGATAGACTTCGTCAAAATAATATCTTGCGGGTTCGTTTATGCGAAAGAGACGGACTGCTGCCGAGAAAATTGTAATAATTGCTAGAATTAGAATGAAGTTTCGTGGCATTATTTGCAGTATACATTGATAATACCTTTTAGAAAATGCGCAAAGACAAATTTTTTGTATTTTTAACTTTTTTTCTTTTTGGTTTTTTATTTTTA
>Ga0209431_10001405_pt1 | contig 19926 bp, 21 predicted proteins | sample RifCSP13_3_FD_184021 | JGI IMG/M metagenome (GOLD analysis project Ga0209431, IMG submission 184021) | Soil microbial communities from Rifle, Colorado - Rifle CSP2_sed 13_3 (SPAdes) (version 2) | ecosystem: Environmental > Terrestrial > Deep subsurface > Rock core/Sediment | place: Rifle...
GGGAGCGCTGCCTCAGGACCCACGTTTCCTAGTCCAAGAACTCTTGTTCCATCGCAAACTATAGCCACGTTGTTCCATTTTGAAGTGTACTCGTACACGAGTTCCTTTTGAGCCGCCACTTCGGCTGCTACATGTGCTACTCCAGGGGTATATGCCATGCTCAGTCTGCCCTGCTGTTCAGGAGTTGCAAATAGGTCTTCGTGTGTAATTTTGCTATGAATTCCTATCTTTCCTTTCAGCTTGCGATGGAAATTCAATGAATCTTGTCTAAGATTCGATCTGTCTGTCATGCACACGAATGAACCGCTGCCTTGTTTATTATCTGCCGGGAATGCAGTGCATTGCAAGGCATACACGCGAGATAAGTGCAACAAGTCGTCAAAACAGAAACATGGTTCTAAGAAAAATAGCATCATTACCTACAGAAACGACTGCAGCGATTCATGAGGCATTAAGACCTCTCCAAAATAGGTCGGTGGAAGAGCTCCTCGAGCCGCCAGCAATAGTAGATCCTGACAGCCCTGCCTCAAAGATGATAGGAATGATGACGGAGAAGAAAGTCTACGATGTTTTCATGCCTCTCGCAAACAAGATTGCCTGCATAAATATCCGGGATCTGCTTTCAATCCGAGATATAACAGCTGCAAGACCTTCAGTACTTGGAAAAATAGTACCGTCCTTATCATTGAAAAGCAATATCGGATACGCGGCTAGGATAATGAGCCTATATCGTCTAAGAGCACTTCCTGTTGTAAAGGAGAATAACGACCTTGTTGGGCAGATCACGGCCAAGGGTATAATCAGAGCCGTACATGAATTGGGTGCTGATGAGAGAGTTTCGACTAGTGTGAGAGCATCGGCCATCATGTCCCCACGGCCCGTCGTGCTAAGGGAAAAGGACAAAGTATCGACAGCCAAGCACATTATGATAAGACGCAGAATAGACCATATTCCACTCATAAATGAGAAAGAGAAGCTCTCAGGAATAGTGACTTCTAGTCACATAATAGAGGCAATGCTCCCATCAGAAAAGATCGGCAGAAAGGTTCTGGGTGTTGAAAAGTTAAACAGATTGGATATGCAGGCATCAGGGATCGCAGACAAAAATGTTGTGGTGTCAAAACCTGATGATTCTTTGCGATCAGTGGTAGGAACAATAATGGACGCGAATTCCACATATTCAGTCGTCTGCGTTGGCGAAGAAATTCAAGGAATAGTAACGTACCGCGACATAGTTTCGTTGCTTGCAGAAAAGGTCGAAGAAGACCTTCCGGCGTTCATTATCGGCCTGCCAGATGACCCATTTGATGCTGAACTTGCCAAATCGAAATTTGCCGAAATTGTCAGATTTCTGAAGAGAATAGCTCCAGAAATTGAAGAAGCGAGATGCAAAATGAAATTGCGTGACATTGAAGGAGAAAGAAGGAGGTATGAAGTCGACGTGAGCATTATAACGCCATACAGGAGGCATGTATATACCAATATTGGCTGGGATTTGGCAAAGATGTTCGATCAGATGAGCGACAGTTTGAAGAAGAGGTTTGCCCATAGGCCGACAAGAAGGCGAACAGAGTCTGTTAGACAGACAGTACCTGAATAACTAGAAGTCATCTCATAAACACCTCCTAAGCAGAATCATTATACAGCCAAGCTGGACAAATCCAAGGAAATTCTCTGCATGGTACTCGTATCGTACCTGGATGCGACGGAAATTCTGCAGCCAGGCAAACAACCTTTCTACCTTCCACCTGCGCCTGTAGCGACGTAGCTGCCGCCCGTCCTGCGTTTTGGATTTCTGTCGGTTGTATTTATGTGGCGCTATCAATTCTACACCCTGGTCGACAGCCAGCCTGGCATCAAGCGGGTCGCTGTCATAAGCCTTGTCTCCAATCAGGCGTTCTGGTTTCTCATCAGTGACAAAACATGTGGAGAGAGTTGGATCAACAAGGGTGATCTCGTGCGGCGAAGCAGCCACAACGTGTACGGGTATGGAGACAGGAAGACCAGCACTGTCTGATATTGCCATGATCTTCGTACCCTTGCCCCGCTTGGTCGCTCCAACCTCATTCCCCCTTTTTTCGCTACCACAAATGTACCGTCTATGTAGCATTCTGACAGGTCCAGCCCACCACGCTCACTTAAATCGGTGGCCAGTGCTTGAAGAACCCGTTCAAAGACGCCAGAGCGAACCCATTGCTGGAACCTCCGATGACAGGTCTGGTATGGTGGATAGTGGATAGCGCTCTGGCATGTCGTGCCATGGTGCACCCGTACGGAGAATCCATAGAATGCTATTCATAACCTCCCTAGAATCTCGCCAGGGTCTACCTTTGCCGTCAGGGCGCCGGCGTGGTTCAGGGATGAGTGGCTGGCTGGATGGATGGCTGACCACTGTTCGTCTGTCAAATCCATGTTTGTACTCTGAATCTATCATCGGAAAGCTTCTCCCAATGAAATATGTCGACAAAAAGGTGAACAATGCCTGATTTCCATCATTGATGTACCATTTATGAGATGACTTCTAGTAATCTTGGATCCACTTGGGATAGTACTAATATACATTGGGCTCACACAGAAAATGGAAAGGACAAAGAGGACAGAGGTCTCGAAGACTGTTATAATTACAGCTGCAGGTTTGCTCTGCATTCGCCATCGCAGGAACTCAAATCTTCACCGTCTTTGAAATCACACTCTACAGTTTTATGGTTGCCGGAGGTGTGTTGTTATTTATCGTCGCCATCGAGTTACTGACGGGCGGGTGATGGGGCTTTGTAGGCAGTAGCGTTAGCGAACAGACAGGGGTTGTTCCTCTTGCATTTCCACTTCTCGCCGGACCGGGTGCAATAACCGCGGTGATAATCTCATTGGAGTCATCCGGTCCGATAGTCACTGCGTTTTCGATTCTGGTAGCTAGTGTAACGGCCTACATCGTCCTCAAGTATGCCGATCGCATATACGCGGTGCTGGGAAAAAGAGGATCATTGATAGTTACCAGGGTTTTTGCAGTACTCATTGCGGCCATAGCAATTCAATATATTGTGGATGGAGCGAAGGCACTCTTTTAGGAAGTGAACATAATCATGTAGGGAGAACATGATTGGATCCCTGGAAACTCAATGCTAATAACCCGACTAGATCTATTCGTTGGGTTCGATCTGATAAAATTTGCCACTGCAGAGCATGCCACAGATCCTGTATTTGTAATAATCGCCATCAAGAACATCATGTTGCCATTCTCCATGGTGACAGTTTTGGCACTGCTTGTCATTGCTTGATGATAGTGGTATTCCTAGATCCGTTGACATCATTCTCTCTTTCTAGACGTTATGAATATGTGTTTGGAATGCCGTGCAATGCACTGCACCCCGATAATCGCTAGGGACAGTAACAGTTTGGACTGCATCAAGGGCCATCAGAGCAGGGGATACTGGCCAGAGCAGAAGATAGACTTGATTCAGAGACATTCACGCCTCCAAATTCTCCGCAAAGGCTAATCTAACTTTTGCAAGATAAGGATAAATCAAACAAAAAGATGGGTATGTCATGCCTGAAAAGCGTGAAGTAATAGGACAAAGGTTCAAGGTCCAGTACATCGACAACAGGGGAGAGTGGAAGGATTTTGGACCTATACTTTCTCTGACAGAGGATGGCGCGCTAGGGTACTTTAAGGAGTTCGAATTTGCACTAAAGCAGAAAGCGAGAATAGTGAAGGTCACAGAGGAAGTAATTAGGTACCTTCAGGATTAAGCATCCCACCGAATTGGCTTTCTTTATCAAAGCTGATTTTCCGTCTGCATTCATTACACTGTCACTCCCAATAGCCGTCCTCTGTTATCGAGTAATGCATTGCACTGCATGCGCACATACTAAGAGCCTATCCCAAAATTATTGACACATCAGTCGGAATTGCATGACAGGTACAGATTTAGCTTGATGCCACATCTGTCTCATATGTGACTCGCGTCCATAGGAAGAAGATAAAGCGTCTTCCTACCATCAAGCGTATTCCAGACTGTGTCTGGAACGAGGTTAAGGATATTCTAACTCAAGAAAAGCCGCCCAAAACAGTAGGACGTCCAGCAGTATCGTACAGAACGGTCCTTGACGGCATCCTGTACGTACTGAGAACAGGATGCCAGTGGAAGTCGCTGCCAAAGGAGTATGGCTCCGGTTCCACCTGTCACAGGAGGTTGCAGCAATGGGTCGGGGCAAGTGTATTTCAGAAACTATGGGTCAGGCTGCTTGAGATATACGACGATGCGAGAGGTATCAGATGGAAATGGCAGTCACTTGACAGCGCATCCATCAAGGCACCTTTAGGGGGGACAAGACAGGTGCTAATCCGACAGATAGAGGCAAGCTAGGTACCAAGAGGCATGTACTGACTGACCAGAAGGGCGTTCCATTATCAGTTGTAATAACGGCTGCCAACACACATGACATGAGAGCAGCTGTGGAAACGCTGGACAGCATTGAAGTCAAAAGACCCCGACCCCGGAAGTACAAGAGGCAGAACCTGTGCCTTGACAAGGGGTATGACTTTCCAGAGATAGAACGGGAGGTTTTCAAAAGAAGGTACACGCCGCACATTCGCCACAGGGGAGAGAAGAAACGTAGCAGTGGTAAAAGAAGACTTTGGGTTGTAGAGCGTACCAATTCCTGGCATCACAAAATAACAGGTTCAGGAAATTGTTAATCAGGTACGAGAAGAAATCAGAGAACTACCTTGGACTGGTGCAGCTGGCATGCTGCATCATTGTCTACAGGAGGTTAATTTTGGGATAGGCTCTTAGTCCCTGCCGGCCCTTGAATTGTGCTTGCTGCACGGTTTATTACACGCAAGCGCAGGCTTGAAAAGATAAAATCCGTCTTTAGTCGGATAGGCAGAAATCCGGCTTCCAAGATAGATCAGTAGAACCCTACTTGTACCTAGTTTGTGAAGAGTTCACTAGCTGGAACACATAAGGGCTTGGCGGGCGGGGAAGTCGATTCTGCTTGGTTCCACCCGCAGCAGTTCTTACGAAAAACCTAACAAAGTGAAGTTTATCGTCAAGTCACTAGGAATATCTAATTTCCCAAGCAGCTAGAAAAATCGGCAGCCTTCTTGATATCAGCGTGTATCTCAAAATGCATTACTCGCAGCATGTTCAATATTCAATGACCGGTATTGTATTTATGAAATCAGTCCGGGCTGTATGCCAACTTTGACATGTGCTTGGCGTTCTTGAGCGCCCTATCGTACTCCTGTTCGCTCAGAATGTTTTCCCGAGTGTAGAGGCTCCCGAACTTCTTGCCGTCATCAGCGAAAATGCCGACAATGACTCCACGGTCAAGATTCTGTGCTGATTTTAGCATCGACGTCATTACTGACCCCGACGACGGGCCCACGAGCATGCTCTCCTTTTCCACAAGCTGTCTCACTGCGTCAAACGAGTCCTTGTTGGTAGCAGTCATCCATTCGTCGACTACTTTCTCGCGACGTTTGAACAGGTCAGGCATAGAAGATTCTTCAAAATTTCGCAAGCCCTGCAAAAGGTGGTTCTTTTGAGCCTGAATTGCCACGATGTGGACGTTTTTGTTCTTCTCCTTCAGAAACGCCGCAGTGCCGGTTATCGTACCTCCGGTTCCGCAGCCTGTCAGAAAATGCGTTACTGTGCCGTCTGTCTGCTTCCAGATTTCCGGACCGGTGCTTTCATAGTGGGCAAGGAAATTGGCGTCATTTTCGTACTGATTTGGCATGTAGTATATGTCTGGCCGCGGCTTTGAAATGGCCTTTGCGAGTGCGATGCTCTGGTCAGTGCCGGTGCCTACGCGGGGGCATAGGTCGTCAGACGTTTCGTGGAGCGTCGCCCCCAGGTAACGTAAAATGTCCTTTGTCTCTTCGCTCACCTTTTCAGGGATTACGATTTCCACCTTGTAGCCAAGCGCCGACGCAATGCCTGTTAGGGCAATGCCGGTGTTGCCTGACGTCGGCTCGATAATGATGCTCTTGTACTTTTTCAGTATCCCCTTCTTTTCTGCATCCTTTATCATCCAGTATGCAGCCCTGTCCTTGACAGAGCCAAACGGGTTGTGCCATTCTAATTTAGCGAAAAACTTGACGTTTTTTGTCGAAAACGATTTCAGTTCCAATAGCGGCGTATGCCCGATCCGTTCCACGATGTCAGGTCTTGCAACTGCTGTCATTCTATTTCGCCTTCTTTATCACAAATTCAAGATCCTTATCGGCCTTGTTCAGCGACAAGAGCTGGTGCCCGTTGCGGCTGACCCACCTTGAAATGTCCTCTTCGGACTCAGGGTCGTCCGCGACTACCTTAAGAGTGTCGCCTATCTTGAGCCGCTCAATCTCCATTTTTGTCCTGAACACCGGTTCCGGGCAGTAAAGCCCCCTCACATCAATCGACTTTGTTGCAGATGCACTCATGTCAATGAATGCAGTAAAATTACAGCAACATAATATTAAATGTTAGGGATTTGCCAAGACAAAGGTTCGACAGGCCTGCTGACGACAGAGATTGTTTCTAACCAAGGCGCGTTTTAACTACTGCTTGTGAACCACACCACACCCCAAACTGATTCTTATCTGCCGTCGTTATTGCCTCCGTTCTTTAATCCAGGAAAAGAGCTCGGGGACATCGTGGTCATGGACCTTGCAATCATAATGTTTGTAGCAACTGTCATGATTGCAATTGCGCATAAGGTAAAGCAGCCGATGGTGATAGGCTACATCATCGCAGGCATGATAATCGGGCCCTACACCCCGCCGTTCCAGCTGGTCAGCAGCATAGAAACTGCCAACCTGCTTGCAGAGTTGGGAATAATCATGCTCCTGTTTGCGGTCGGGACGGAATTTCCGATAGCCAGACTCAGATCTGTTAGAAGGAAGGCGCTAGTTATTGCAATGTCCGAGGGTCTTGGCGCGTTTGCTATTGGCTACTTTGTAGGGCAGGCTCTGCCTGGCGCTGTTTGACGGCCTCTTTCTGGCTCTGTCAATATCAGTCACCAGCACCGTGATTGTGATGCGCGTGCTTGATGAGCTAGGGATGCTGAGGCATGAAGCGTCATACCTCCTCCTTGGCATTGCGGTAATTGAGGACATCATTATCATTTCCATGCTGGCCATATTGCAATCAGTTGCGGCTACAGGCAACCTGTCATTCGAAGAAATAGCAATTTCAATCGGCATTGTTCTGGCTTTCATTGGCGCTTCGCTGTTTATCGGATCAAAGACGATCCCAAGGTTAATTGACAAGATGGGCAAGACAAACCAGTATGACTTGATTCTGATAACGGTGCTAAGCGTCGCGTTTGGCCTGTCATTCATCGCGTTTTCCATTGGAATATCGGTAGCAACCGGCGCATTTTTTGCCGGCGTGCTCGTAGCCGAATCAAAAACGCAGGGCGTGGCCAAGATAATCACCACGCCGCTAAAGGACATGTTCGCAGCTCTATTTTTTGTCTCTGTCGGAGCGCTCATGGACATCAAGCAGCTGCCGACGTTCATAGTGCCTGCTCTTATCCTCATTGCAACATCGTTTGGAGCAAAATTCGGGACGGTGTTCCTTTCTTCAAGACTGCAGGGGTCCAGCAGAAAGAATTCGATGAGGACAGGCTTTGGCCTGTCCGCTTCTGGCGGCGAGCTGGCGCTCGTGACTGCAAAGGGAGGTGCGGACGTTGGAGCAACAAGCGCACATATCCTTCCAATGGTGGGAGCGATGACGATAATCACCACGTTCCTGTCCCCATACGTAATCAAGATAGGACGGCGGATCAGCAACATGGTAATTCGAGAAGACAAGGGATACGACGAGAATGATCCAAACGCGTATAAATAGATGCTGCTATCGGAAAAGGTCTAGACTCTTCGATCTATGCAAGGATCTGGCAGAAGATTTTTCCGCTTTCTCAAACTTGTATCCGCGTATTATTGCAGCCGGCACGCCCTCTGCTTTGCCCATGACAAGCTCTGCGGCAGAGGCTATTTCGTCTGCAACCGCGATCTCGCTCACCCTCATCTTCCTGCCGTACATGTCCCGCGACCCGATGTAGCTTCTGATCGGACTTATGCCGGCGACTCCTATCGCAACGTTCGTCTGGCCGTTCCTGAATGGCCGGCCAAACGTGTCTGTGATGATGACTGCGATTTCTTTTCCTTCTATTTTCTTTACCGCGTCTTTGAGCCTGCTCGACGATTTATCAGGGTCGACTGGAAGGAGTACCGCCGCATCGCCATGCACGTTACTCTGGTCGACGCCGGCATTGGCGCACACAAGGCCGTGTTTTGTTTCTGAAACGATAATGCCTTTTTGCGCACGCAGGATCTGCGTCGATTCTTTCAGTATAAGCTCCATGATGCGCGGATCCTTGCAGTGCTCTTTTGCCATTTTAATAGCCTTGCTTGACGGCCTGACTTCGGCAAGATCCACAATGCGCCCTTCTGCCTTTGACACGATCTTGTGCGCGACGACAAGCACGTCCCCGTCCTGGATCTCTATGTGATTCTGCCTGATCGCACCAAGGATTATGGCATCAAGCTCGTCATGCGGCTTGACATCGGCAGAAATCCTTACGGGGATTACCTGTATCAACAAAAGTATTGAAGAATGGGTGTTAAAAAACGGGTCGGTCTAATGCCTTCTGCTTGCCCCGTTTATCAGCGCGGCTTCACCGAAATTTTTTTTTAACAGATGCAAAAGAAGGGTAAGGTCGCGCTTGTCGATAGTTTCATCGGCCTTCTCCCTTACAACATCAACAGGACAGAACCCTACTGTGAACCCTGCTAGCGCAAACAGCTTTAGGTCGTTGGCCCCGTCCACGACAACCACAATGTCTTCTTTTCTGATGCCCCATTCCTTTATCGAGTCCCTTACGGCGGCTGCCTTGTCAGAAGTGACGTGCATTGTCACGCCGTCAAGCTTGTTACTCTTGAACACCAGTTCGTTTGAGAATATCCTATCAATGCCAAGCTCGTCCTTGAGCCTGTCGGTGATTATCGTAAAGCCGCCGGACACTGCAATCATTTTCCACCCTGCCTTTTTCAGCGCAGAGCACAGCTCTTTTGCGCCCGGCATTATCGGCAGGCTTTCGCCAATATTTTTGGCTTCCTCGTAGCTTATGCCGCGCAGCGCCTGCACACGGCGCCTGAGCCCTTCTTCCCAGTTGATGTCGCCCCTGATGCCGGCGTTCGTGATGTCCCAGATCTCCTTCTCTTTTTTTGGGCCCATCACCTGTGCCAAAACTGGGAGGTACTCGGCATTGAGCAGAACGCCCTCTACGTCAAAAATAACCAGCATGCTGCGCTTATGCAAAGCATTTTCCCCTCTGTATATTAAGCTTCTCCACGTTTGTTCTACCATCAAGAGTGAGCTCGCAGCGTCTGTTGCTTCTTGTTGTCAAGATAGTCCGTCAGCAGTACTTTATCGATGTCGACAGGGTTGATGTAGTAGGATCTCCCCTTCACGTACTTCTCCATTTCGTTCACGTAGCCAAGGAGCGAATCCTCTTCGCTTATCATTATCGTGTCAATGTCGATGTTCATAGAGTGGCATTTCTTTGCCTCCACTATCGTGCGCTCACCGATGTACTGGTCGACCTGTCTGTAGCGATAGCACAGGTAGACTAGCTCACCCGATGCAACGTCGAGACTCAGACTGTTCTCCTGCTTTACCGTGTCAAGCGTCTGTTTGTCCGGGGTGTAAAAGTGAGAGTAGGGCCTCTGCGAGAGTATCTTGTCTTGCTCGCTCTTGTCGTCGATAAAGCAGGCGCTCGGGTGGCCGTCCGTGACGAGCACGATCCGCTTGTTAAGCGCGCCGTCCTTTTGCAGCATCTTGCTTGCCAGCCGAAACGCCGCCTGGTAGTTGGTGTAGTGCAAAAAGTCAGAGCCAGGCTCAAACGTCTTCAGGTACGGGATGTCGTTTGGCACGACCTTGGACGCCAGCGCGCCAAAGCCCACGATGTAGACAGAGTCTGATGGGAAGAACTTTTTGTTCAAGAGATAAAGACTCCAAAGCGCCCTCTTTGCGGCTTCTATCCTGCTTATGTCGCCATACATTGACGAGTAGCGCATTGTGGAGCTCAGGTCGATGCAGTAGACAACCGCGACGCGGACATCCTGCATCGTTTCATACTCTTCAAAATCTTCGACGTCGATCTGCAAGGGCAATTTTAATTCGCCTCCGTCCTTAGACACGCGCTGGATGGTGTTGAGCAATGTTTTTGGCACGTTGAGTAGTCTGATGTCGTCGCCCGGCTCGTACTTTTTGCTCGTATCGAGCACGAGCGAACCGCTCCCGAGGTCCTGAGTTTCGTGCATGCCGTACTCGCCGGCCTTGAGCGCCTTCATCACGTCGCTCAGTATCTTGGTCCCTATCGTGTTAAAGCCCTTGGCGCTGAGCCACTTGGGCGAGTCCTTCAGGTAGCCTCTGTTTATAAGCTGCCTTACCAAGGGCATGCCGGAATCGTTGCCGGTGTCGCCTCCTGATCCCGATTGTGAACTTGACTGCTGGTTGTCTTGCGGCTCCTGCTGCTCTGACATTGACGACATCGCTCCTCGCAAGGCCTGCTCGAGCTCTTGCAGGCTGGGCGTCTTTTCCCTCAATGCTTCACGCCCTATAGCTTTTAGCAGCTTGTCAAGCAGGTCGCGCGAGAGCTCGCGCTCGTCTTGGCTCTCATGCTTTTTCTCCTCCCCCTCTTTGTCTAGCGGAAAATACACGAATTTCTTGCTGCCGGGTGCGCTACTGGAGGAGGCCATAGCTGTTGTCCTTTCTGTCCAATAGCGGCGGCTGTGTATTGCGTAGTCCCTCGAGTACGACCTCGGTGACTGAAGCATTGAACTCGCCGTCCAGGTCTTGACTCAATGAAATGTTGTCAGTCCTGATGCCAAGCTGCTTTGCCCTTTCGACCAGCTGCTTTTGCTCGTCCTTTACAGTCGCAATAGTTTCATTCACTGCCTGCTTTAGTCCGGGGAACTTGCTCAGCTGCGATTCATAGTCCGGACTTTTTCCGCCGCCAACCAGCGTCTGCGACACTTGGAACGCCTTGTTCTTTGCAAAGTCGTTCTTGACCTTTATCAGCTGCTCCGGCTGCAACTTTTGTATGTATTCAAGCGCCACTTCCTTGAGCGCGCCTTCGATTATCGCGTCAAGGATTTTCTTCCTGTTTTCGCGCGTGTCCTCCATTTCCGCAAGCTCGAATTTAGACGACTGGTGGATGCAGTGTATGTCGCAAAAGCGCGGGATGGCCTTTACGCCGTATGCGATAGAGCGCGTGCGCTCGGCTTCTCCCACCATCATCTCCATCGAGTGCACCGACATCCTGACGCTCACGCCCTTGTCGTGGTTGACATCGTGGTGGGCACGGGCCATCTGTGTTATCTTGGCTATCGTCCTTACCATAAAGGCTGGCAGCATGACGTTCCTGGCGTTAGCAATCCTTGACTCTTGCACGATTATTAGCATCTCGTCCTCCACCGTTCTTGGGTAGTGGGTGTCGACGTGGCTCCTCAGCCTGTCAAACAGCGGCTCGATTATCTTGCCCGAGTGTGTATAGTCGATCGGGTTCGCGGTCGCGATTATCTTGACGTCTGGCCTGAACACTGCGGGATAAGCGCCCGTGGTGAACTTGCCTTCCTGAAGCACGCTCAGGAGCGACACCTGCTTGCGCGGGTCGAGGACCGGCAGTTCGTCGATGCACAGGATGCCGTGCCTTGCCTGCAATAATTGCCCGGCTGAATACGACTCCATGCGGTATAGCTCTACCCCCTTCTTTGCAATCTTGATCGCGTCGATCTGCCCCACCAGGTCCTTGACTGAGATGTCCGGCGTCGACAGGATGTACTTGTACCTGTCCGCGCCGCCTATCCAGTCGATCTTTGTCTCCAACTTGTTTGCCTTGATTATCTCTTCGCATTCCGGTGACACGGTGAACTCGGGCTGGGTGCGCACGACTTCAGAATCTGACAAAAGCGCGGCCAGCTGATCTTCAGGGATTGTGGTAGGGATGTCGTTTGTTACAGTCCCTCTCACCACGGGAATGCGCGACAGGAGGCTCCCGGCAATCGCCTCCGCGATTTTTGTCTTTGCTTGTCCTATCTGGCCCACGAGCAACAAATCGTGCCCCGACAGGATCGCCCTGTTGATTGCAGGAATAACATCGTCGTCGTAGCCGATAATGCCTGGGTACGGTTGCTCGCCCTTTTTCAGCTTCGCTATAAGGTTGCCGCGCATCTGCTCTTCGACCGTGACATGCTTGTAGTTTATCTTGAGCAGATCGCCGAGCGTCTTTACCTCCTTGTAGTCTTCAGGGACGCCGGGCATGACTTCAGAGTACTTTGGCTTTGCACCGTAAGAGCGGTGGACTGTTTCCTCTATTTTCGCGCTCATGTTGAGATGGAAATGTCGTGGTCCTGTCACAAATTTAAAGATTGATGGAAGCTACAGTAGATAAGTTTAAAGCTCTCGCTTGTGGCGAGAACCTCAACCCTCACTACAGGTGGTTACGCCATTTTCACTGAAATCGTCAAAGAATCAAAACTCCGCAAATTTACCGCGAGACCCTTCGCCCTCGCTTACATGTGTAAAACGTCTAGAGTAGAATTGACAGCATCATGATGCCTATCAGCCAAGTCTCGATCCGCAGCCGCCGCAGAAATTCGTCCCAGTCGGACTCTGAGTACCACATTTTTGGCATTTGATCATCGATAATGAAGCACCGCAGCTGTTGCAGAATTTTCCTTCTCCGGTTGGTTTTCCGCACTGCGGACAGAGGGTTTGCTTACTCTCAATATTGCCCGTGAAGACTTGAGTATTCTCTGCTTTGTTTTGGATATCCCTTACCATTTTTCCAGCTTTGGCTGCAGCGACCTCAACACTCTCTCTCGGAGCGTCTTGCACGCACAGTCCCTCCTGATCATTCCAATCCATTTCACACACATATTTTCTGCATTTAGGGCATCTTTGAAAATGACCCTTGGCCTCATTCTGGGCTATTTCAAAAGCGGCTTCGTGTTCTTTATGCCATTCGGGAGTCATACCCCGGAATTTCTCAGCATACGCATTGGCTCCGTATCCGATGTTGTGCCCAATTCCTGAACCCAGCAGAGAGCTCCCAATAGAAGCTGCGCTTCCCAAGCCTCGGAAGAACCCTGCTTTCTTGTGTGACTTTGATTCTAGGAATGGCGTTTTGTACCCGTCGCCACAGACGTCGCAATTGAATGTAAACTTGAATCCCGCGTCATCACTGTTATCCACAAAGTTTCTTGTGAAAGGTTGCAATATGCTTCACCATTTGAGAGGCTTGCCACATTTTATACATTTCTCTAGGCCGGGCATTTGTTCAGTCTTGCATTTTGGATTTCCACATACCACTACCAGCCTGTTGTTGCAGAAAGCGCAATAGTCTTCCAAGAATGTCCTTTTCCCACAGCTTGGACAGGATATTTCCAGCAACAGGCCGCAACCGCTGCATGCTTTTGATCCTTTATTTATCGGATTTTGGCATTTCGGACACCTCAACGGGCCAACAGGGTTGACCTTTCCGCAGAATGGACATACCTTGGATTCGGGGGGATTCAGTTGATTACAATACCTGCAAGGGTGCTTAAATCCAGGCATAGAATGTAACCAAAACTCCTGTAGAAGAATCTTTTCCGCTAGCTCTCGGGAATACATGCATGTTTGAGCTAAAATTGTTTCTGTGTTTATAAGATTTTCTATCGGGAAATCAAGTTGTTGGAGAATGGGAATAATTGCAGCTCACTTTTTTTCCCATTTCGCATTATCATCAATGGTCGACTGATTAAATGATAGAAGTGCCAAAACATCTGACTTCCATTGCTCAGGAGAAGAATGAATAATCCTGCCAATGAAACGCTGGCGAAGGTCCCTGAGTGATGGGATCTTGCTAGCTGCGAAATTGTATCTGGCATACTTGGGATCGGTTCTTAGTGCTTCGTCAGAGAGAAAAATTGGCTCCCTTCGAAAGTTAATGTCTAGCATTAGCTCGTTCATCCTCGAAATCATGCTATCGACTTTTGCGTCCAACTCCTTCATCTTGCCGACGAGCTCGGCGTAATCCTTTCGCCCGACTATTCTGAAGAAATACGTCGCATTGCCACCTGTTGCAGTTGCAGAATCTTCGTCCGGTGGTATCCCATCGGTAGACACAGCATTATCCTTGGCGTTTGAAGAAGGGATTCGTGCTGCTTCTACAGAAATCGCATTCCCAAGTTGAGGATTCTTGCTGTCAATAGGAATTAATACCCAGAGATAGTTTCCGGTAAGATCATCCATCAAGCCTCTCTTTATTCCTATAGCGATTTTTTCTTGGCGCGCAATCGATTTCAAATATTGATAACCGCTCGAAATGGGTGTCTGCTCGAGCTTTTTCTCAAATGCCCTCCAAACCTCTGGCGAGACAGATTCAATATCAGATCTCCTTGCAGCCTTTCCGTCTTTCAAGAGTCGCGAGGCACTTCTTACGACAGATGGGTCCGCAGAGGGGACAAGATTCTTGATTAGAGATTGACCTTGAATATTCAGAGTGTTGATTGCGTCTGACAGATCTCTTGACGTACTGTCAAGTTCCCTTCCGATTTTGGAAATGACTAATCTTTCCCCAATCTCTGTTGTAATTGCAATCGAATAATCTTTGGCTTCTATCTGCGAGACGTTGCTATAATGAATCCTAATAGGTTCTCCTGTAGTTGGGATCAGCACTATCGACGTTTCGTATAGCCTGAGTTCACATTTTTCAAACTGTTTTGCTGCACTTGAAGCGTCAGCAAAAAACAAATCTCCCCAGACACCAGATTTCTTGATCGATTCGTTCATGAGCAAATATTTCAAAATCATTTCATTTCTTGCTTGGAATAAGTTGGAAACAAAATCTCCGAATTTGTATCCAAGGTTAGAAACAGAAAGTCTTTCGCGCGATGTAAGCGTCATGTCCAGCCTGTAGTCCACGGGCAAGATCTTGGTTATGTCGACTAATGACAAATGAATTGTCACACCGAATTTCGGCAAGATTGAGAGTCTCTCACCATCCAGGTTAATTTGTGCCTCTCCCTTAGCAAGTTCATTTCCTGCTTCATTGGAAAGGACGAAATCGCAAGAACACGATATCTTGCTTGCCATTGCTAATTTCAGTGAGCCTCTGCAACCCAACTACTTATTTCTTGTTTTTTGAATCATTGCTCAGTGTGATGGGAAGATCCAAGATCATGAAGGGTAGGATCTAATGAAGACGCGAGTCACGGAAGTATCGGCATCCATGGACCGCTTCTTATTCCCTTTATATACTCTGCCTAAAATTGTTGGAAGTTAGGGTAGATGGGTTTAAAGCTTGACCGCTTCATTTTTCAAAACCTCTTTACATCTGTTACTAAAGGAGAAAGCTCTTCATTTTCTTCTAACGTGCAGAAGCCTTTTCACGCGACTCCGATTTTATGGATACACTCCAAGAAAAGTTCTTGTAAATCTTCTTTTGGCTATCCTAAGGGCACTTTCTCCTCTGTCTGTTAAGCTATAGACTATGGTCTTGCCGTCTTTTTCTTCGCTGATAAATCCAGCTTTGCGGAGGCCCTTTAAAGCAGGATATATTGTGCCTGGGCTTGGCTTTTCTCCTCCTTTTCTTCTTGCGATCTCGTCTGCAAGTGCCTGCCCATGCATCGATTCTTTTGAAAGCAGGAAGAGGATCAAGAATCCAAGCATACCCCTCATGTCACAGCAATTGGGGTTAAATCTACGCATACGAATGATATATCGGGTATCCGATATATGTAAATAGTTGCACATGTCATATATCGGGTATGCGATATCAATCGGAGGTGAAAGCGATGGGATATGGTTGTTGTAGTGGAGCAGGAGGTCATACAGGAAGGAGTTTCCTTACAAAGGAAGAACGACTTGCTATGTTAAAGGAGTACAGGGATGACCTTCAGAAGGAAGTGAAAGGCGTCGATGAAAGGATCAAAGAAATAGCGGCTGAATAGTTATTATTTCTTCCTTTTTGTTTAGGTTTGATTTTGTGCAATTGGCTAGCGAAAATTAGCTGGTTGTGTTGGCTTACATGATTAGGTGCGAATTGCATTTGGGTCATTTGAGACTTGGGTTATTTCTGATGTTTTGTGCTCGTAACTTCATAATGTCGCATTTCTTGAATATCATTGTAAAATGGACCTACTGCTGGGAAGAAAGGCTGAAATTTAGGACTTGGACGGAGACCCCTTCATGACAACCCGCGCACGTGCTGAAAAGTTACCGAACAGAATTTTTCAACTCTTGTCTCCAAGGTCACGCATCATCTGTTCGAATTGTTCTTTTGTGATTTCTCCCTTGGCATCCCTTTCTTTAAGGATGGATTCGGCGGTTCTGTGCTGGTACCTATAGGAGTAGTACCCTCCTTTCCAAGGCCAGATCAACCATTTTGCTATCCAGAAGCCTACGAATACCAAGAAGATGCCGCCTAGCCAGCCAAAATGGAAAGGGACGAATTGATAATAGAAGGCACCTGGCGGCCGGGGAAAAAAGTAAAGGGATAGGACAATAGATACTCCTATTACGGCTATCAATCCTATTATGCCCCAACCTACAATTCGTCTGATGCGATTTGGTTCTTGGTCGCTCATGCTATTTTGCCTCTCATGAACAAATCATCGAGGGGCTACTGTTACAGTCCTCGCCGTTCTTATGCCCTTTGCCATTCCAAGCCCGAAGATCACAAGACCGAAGATTACTCCAAGTATGGGTCCCGGAAATACGATGACCTCTAGAGAGTACCCCATTGAATTCAGGGCAGGCACCATGAAGATGATGCCACTTGCAGCCAGCAATCCTGCCACTAGATATGACCTCTGCTTCCACGACACAACAAACGCTGCCGTCGCCAGCACCATTGCGGCTAGGCTAAGCACCGGCGTAGGTCCCACCTTCAGTACCACCGCCACGTTTCCTACTGCATTTATCAGGACCAAGGCGAGTGTTGCCGCAGCCAGCTCCACAGGCAATACGAATTTTGAAGTTATCGTGCTAAATGTTCGGCTCCACTTATCTTAACCATTGTTTACCCATGACACGTAACATAGTTACCCAAGCTCACTGTTTTTCTCCTTTTTCTTCGTTATCATAATCCAACTTTTCGTCGATCTTTTTCTGCAGTTCTTTGTATATCTCGTATCTTTGGGTCCATTTTGAAAGCACTAACCACTGCCTTATTCCTATCACTATCCATGCAAGCACGAACACGATTACTATGGCCCGTGCTATACCAAAAGCGGAACCATCTGGAGGTCCACCATGCGGCGGCCCACCATTCCAGAACGATTCTCCTCCAGCTAGTGCAAAGGTAACGATGAACGTCGCAGGCACAACTACTATGATAGAAACTATCATGATCAGGAACATCTTTTTGGTCTTGTTTAGCTGGCGGACTAACTCGTCCACTATCTGAAAGATGTTTTGCGTAGGCTTGTTGTCCTTGGATTCTCCCACTAAATCATTCTCCTCCATTGTATTATAATAATTATGGTAACTTTGTTACCTGTCGCCATAATCCTTTTCAGCCTCTCCCCTTGGGAAAAGCGCTTCGTACGGCTCCAGTATTTCTTGAAATATTGCCCTGCCTTTCTCTGAGACCTTGTATTTGATTATCTTCTTGTTGCCCCACGGCTCTTCAAGCCTGATAATCAGGCCTTTCTCTACCATGTCGTCAATTATCTCCTTGTGCTTCACGTTGTTCAGGCCGCAATAGCTCATCAGCTTGCTCTGGTTCAGCTCTCCGTATTCAGACAACTTCAAAATGACATCCTTTCTGATGTAAACCCTGTCGCGATATTCATGAACCAATTTAACCAGATTTCGCGGACTTCAGCGACAACAAATTAATAGGATTAATGATACGGATATAAAGTTGCAGCAAGTCTATCGTTGGAAATATGATTGGCATTCCTAAAAATGTCTTTCTGACAGGCCTAGATTAGCACTGAGGTAACTATGTTACGTGTCATGGGTAAACAATGGTTAAAATCATTCTTCACAAAGTTTACGCATGTTAACAAATCTTCTAAACAAGAAGGTGATTGTAGTTGCCTTCTTGATCGTGGGCGCGGTGTCTGCCGTTTTGGTAGCGTCGTTGATAACACAGGCAACTGCACAACAACAGCAAGAGAAAATGATGATGTGGGCAGGAGCAGGGATGCCTGAGATAAACGGCTCGGTGAGCGTTGCGAATGAAACAAGTAATTTTATCAATGAAAACGTCAAAGCGTCGTTTGTAGCGGCCGCAGAAACTGCACAGAGACAGGTAACCGATGGAAAGGTGCTTGGCGGACATATGGGCGTGGTGCAGGGATATCTTGTATACACGTTCTTTGTGGCAAACGCTGCAAATCAGACAGGGTACCTGACTGTGATCGATGCCGGTAACGGCGAAGTGCTCTACACCTCGGAGGGCCGGTCGTTAGGAACCTTTGGTCACTCGATGTACGGGCACTGGGGCGGACATGGGTATGGAGGATGGCACGGGCCGTGGGATGGTCACGGCTGGTGGGGAATCTGGCGATAGCCCATTTCTCTATTGTTCAGAATCATGATGAGGTGTTTGATAGATTATCAGAGCAGTCCATCAACATCGCAGTTAGCTAGGATAGCTGTTACTTAACCAGTCCTATTGAAAGATAAACCTCAGACCTCAACCCACTCTCCTCATATCTATCGGAAAAATGAATTCTCACGCAGAGACAATGGATTCAAATCCCACTTCCGATGCAAATTGCATAGTACGTTTTCCATACCGTATTAATCCTAATTTCCTACTGAAGGTCCGGGCTCTATTGATTTCAATGAGCAGTTAGAAAAGCTCAGCAGAAATAACCAAAGGCTCTAAAGCCCGTATGTCCATGCCCGTCCAAACACTTCCCTTTCTTTTTCCGTTTATACAATCCGCTGAAAATTGTTAGAAGCTACGCGCCAAAAGTTTAAAGATTTTTAGAAATCAGTGGTTCTCGATTGCCAATTCCAGCTGTTTCTGGTACTCTTCATACGTCATTTCCTCTGCCGTCTTTGTCGCCACCAGTTTCTGGACGGCGGCTTGCTTCTTGCTCGTCATTATTCCAATATCACTGCCGGCAATCAGCTTATAATGCTTTACATGAATCAAGACGCACCATACAATCAAAACATTTGACAAAACCAGCCTGTGGATTCAATTTTGACTATCGCTGGCCATTGTGCAGAAGGCTTTGTTGCAAATATTGTAGCTTTTCTGTACGCTGCATCCAGCATGGTTTTTATTGCCGAGCTTGTTTCGTGACTACTGAATTTGTCCGCTTCCGAGTACAAGCACATCCTCAGAATCGCCGGCAAGGACATTGAGGGCAGCAAGAAATTGATAGTTGCCGTCAGTGAAATTAAAGGCGTAGGTTACAATCTTGCTCAGGTTTTGACCCAGACTCTTAACATTAACCCAGACAAGCGCGTCGGGTTCGTGACAGACAGCGAGATCCGCGAGATCGAGCAGGCAATCGCCAACCCTACCAAGGCAGGCATCCCGCTGTGGTATTTGAATAGGAGGAAGAACACGGACACCGGATTGAACCAGCACATGATAACTTCTGATCTTGATTTTGCAGCTTCAAATGACATCGAGCGCGAAAAGCTGGTGATGAGCTGGCGCGGCTACAGGCACATGTTCGGTCTGAGAGTAAGGGGGCAGTGCACTAGGACCACAGGCAGGAAGGGCGGCGCAGTCGGAGTAAAGAAGGTCAAGATGGTGCACGGCGCAATCCCAGGGGCACCCGGCGCGGCGGCTCCAGCAGCTGACGCGGCATCAGCCCCGGCGGCGGGTGGCAAAGAAAGTGGCAAGCCAGCGGCTGCACCTGCAGCAGGTGCGGCAAAGCCAGCAGCGGGCGCGGCTCCAGCTGGAAAGCCAGCA
>Ga0209431_10001411_pt1 | contig 19882 bp, 9 predicted proteins | sample RifCSP13_3_FD_184021 | JGI IMG/M metagenome (GOLD analysis project Ga0209431, IMG submission 184021) | Soil microbial communities from Rifle, Colorado - Rifle CSP2_sed 13_3 (SPAdes) (version 2) | ecosystem: Environmental > Terrestrial > Deep subsurface > Rock core/Sediment | place: Rifle...
ACACCCTTTATCAGTTCTCCATCGTCACCCACCCCATAGGGCGAAGTCTGACCTGTTCTGGGGAGGAGTGATATAAGTGTAGCGGAGTCATTGCTACCATCACCTTCACCACCTATGCTTCCAAAGTTTCCACACCCTATTAAAAATAGTATGGCAAATATACCCAATACCCTTAAGCTGCACGAAACCTTCTTCATACGTTGCTCCTTCTCTTCTTGTTGAAGTATTGCCTGAATGCTCAATATTTGATCCGATACAATACAACTGCGAGATACTGAGGATTTCCTCTATGCCTCATATGATATACTCTTTCCATTTCCGGAACAGCTCCGTTAGATCTCAAAAGAAAGGATAGTTGTGGACGAAGGGGGGCCATTCCCCTTTCCATGTAGAGAAAGTCCACGTGTCTTGCTCTGGCAAACTTTATGATCTCAGGATATTCGCCATAAGGCATCATCACCCAGGAAGCGCCTGCATAGTAGGACAAAAAGGGTGCTCTTGCCATAATAACCATATTGTTCATACCATAACCACGGAGCCTTGTGCCTAACAGTTTATAAAGCTCCACCCACTTTATTTCTTCATAATTACTTTGCCTTATCTGTCTGATACCAGGGAGACTGCTTATAAAAATAATCCCAATAAAAAGAAGGATTATCAATTTCCCAAGATGTTTTACATTAAATCTTTCCATATACTTACCCAGCAGAAATATACCGGAAGCTGCCCAGATTCCCCATATGGGGATTAAGGGGACTAAATATCTCTCAGGTCCAACGGCTCCTGTAAATCCGCCTGCCAAGGCATAAAACAGGAGATAGGATAAGACACAGGAACCGAGAAATAATAAACCACCTGGAAATCCTTCTGGTCCCTGCCTATCAAGGTCCTTTCCCCGCAAGATCCCAACAAGAACTGCCAACAAGACCAATCCCAGTACCTCCCAAACCGACTTTACAATCTCATAGAAATTATGCCCTAACCTCCGGACAATATGATCCCAATGCTTCAAAAGGTCCACCAGTTTCGGGGGATTTTTCTGAGCCTCAATAAAGGCATATCCAGTCCCATCAGCGGTCAACCCTCCCAAGTAAATCTCCCGTTTCATAGAGTCTCTCAGGTCAGGCATCATCATCTGAAATGCGATACTATTATCAGGAGGAGGGTCAGGAATACCTTTGTGATCCATTGTCATCACAACTTTAAGCGGGACATAAACCAATACAATGCCTAAGACTAAGGCAACTCCATTTCTAACGATCTTCGAAAATAGATATTCATTCTTCCAGATGCTGATAGCAAACCATAAGAAGGAGAGGAACGGAAGGATAATGCCAGCATCACGGCTCATCCATGCTGCTCCACTCGCTACCCCAACCGTAAGCCACAGTTTTGATGAATTCTTAGTCACTGCGCAGAGGATCAAATAAAGTCCCGCAACAAAGAGAAAGGTAAACAACGCCTCGGTTAAGGGAAGGATCATATACTCCAGATACCATGGATTCAGGATAGTCAGTGGAACTGCCAGATAGGCCACTTTCTCATTATAAAAGTGCCTTGCAAGAAAGAATAAAGGAGTAACAGATGCAGATGCTGCGAAGATAGAAACTATTGTCCCGGCAGTCTCAAACCCAGGAATAACCCATTCCACAAGTGCCACAAGCATCGGATATAATGGAGGTCCGGAGTATACCCCCCTTATCCACTGATCAATATGCCAGTATCCCTTCTGTATCTCCTCGGCCATACGAAGGTATGTGGCAGAGTCGGGCATTGTCACTGCCCAAGGACTGAGGTAAGAACATAGGATAGCAGTTCCAACCATCCCGAGGACTATGGGTAAAACTATGGTGTATCTTTGGCGCATCTGATCCCGAACATTCTGTGAGGATAGGCCGGATATGCGAGGGAGCGTGCGGCAGGCCTGCCATAAGATCTTCCAGGTAATAGGAATGAACCCCCTTTTAATACATAAACATTCTTAGAGTATCTCCCATCATCATACTTGTTTCCCGGATATGGCAAATAATAAGAACTTGTCCACTCGGATAGATTGCCTGCCATGTCATACACGCCGTATGGACTTCTGTCTTCAGGGTGATTGCCGACAGGCGCTGCCCACTCCGCCTGGTTTTCTTCTACATGCGTCTTTGCAGGATCAAATTCATTACCCCAGGGCCACCTTCTCCCATCTGCACCGCGGGCAGCCTTTTCCCACTCCTCCTCAGAAGGCAAGCGTTTCCCCTTCCACTTACAATACTCAGCAGCGTCAGACCATGACATATAATTTACCGGATAATTATCACGGTCAGGAGGATTAAAAAAGACTTCTGGCGGATACTCATCAAGAAATGTCTTGTCCCCGACCCACTCTTCGTTCTTTGTTGCAAGATATTTTTTATACTCTCCTATCGTCACCTCATACCTATCAATATAGAAAGCGTCTACATAGACTTTATGCCTCGGTTCTTCATCCACTCCATAGTCATAGCCAGGACGTCCGTCTTCCGGCCCTGAACCCATGATAAATTCCCCGGCAGGTATTAATACCATCTCAGTATCCCGCCCGGCACTAAACGCACTTTTCTTCCCCAAAAAAAGAATAAGGACCAGGGAAATACCTATGTTAACCTTTTTCATTGACCCCCATAGAGACATGATGTATTTGCCATACATGTAGGAGAGATTGATGACCCTGGCGGGGCTGCATAAGTACATCCGGCCATATTTACATTATGGCATTGAAGATCGCACCGAATTCTGGTCCCGTCAAAATGCCATCGAGCCTTTGGAAAGCTCTTCCCGGTCACAAGACCAGGGGCAAAATTTATAAGGTGTGTCCCTGAAATGTTATCAACTATCCCATCCTCGGAATCATAAGGAAGTTCCCCCCCTGCTCCATTTCCATACATCGTATTGGTCGCCTCTACGTTACTATGTACATTATAATGGCACTCATAACAGTATGCCCCTGAATAGGTCAGGTGGAACTTGTGCAGGTTGCCGGCCCAGTGATTTTTGGTAATGAAAACTGGATCCTTTACACCTATAAAATTTGTCCAACTCATCTCGTTAGGACCGCGGGTGCTATCCCCCACAAATGGATCAAAGGCCCTCCGGTCATGACACTGGAAACATAAAGCGAAATTATTCCAATGATTACTATTCCTGCCATCACTTTGCGTACAACCTGAACCTGTAGGATTGTCATAGCCGAAACAGCGCCCTGGATTCTCTATATCTGTGTTAAAGAAGTCTCTCAATATGCGGATGTTTTTTGAGCCATGCGGCCCCTGTGGTTTTGCGGAATCATCGCTGATTGCCTGAGTAAAGTACAGGTTGTTGGGGGGGGAATCGGTTGCCCTGCGGTAAGATGTCCCGTCAGGGAGCCCTGTAATCGGGCCTTTAACTGTTGTGCTAAACACATCGTTATTGTGGCAGTCAGTGCATGTGATTGTTAACTTTCTTAGCGTACCGGCAGGGTCATTGTCGCAATCTCCTATTGCACCAGACGGATTAGCCAGGGAACTTCTTAAATTAAAGGCTACAGCTAATTGACTACATATCTGAGAGGTACCATTCCTTCCAGGTGCAGCAACAGGGTGATAGGCAGGGTTCGCCGCCTGCTGCGTATGGTCAGGTGCAATATCAGGAGTGGCCGGATCAAACTCTTTACGCTTGTTGCTGTATCCTTTCATGCTGAGGTTGTCATTCCCCACAGATTTATACTCCGGTTTCGGGTTCGACCTCCTGTCAGTATCGTCTGGATACCTATTTCCAAAAAATAGATTCGTATAACTATTCCCATGACATCTGAGACAGACTTCATGCACATAAGGTTCCCTGCTGTTACCGGGTATCTTTGCACCTACCACATTCCCGTTGATATCAATCCCCTTCATCCCCTTAAGTCTGTTTGTTTTTGCAACCTGGTGTGGATTATGACAGTCTACACACTCAATATGCGCCGTATCCTGAATAGTAGAACCAGGGGTATATTCATTAAATAGAGGAGGAAGATTCGTGTAAAGCTCAATACCCTCCTGGGGCCTGCTGACAAAGACAGGCTCATGCCCCTGAGCCATGGTGAGATTCATTGCACTCCCTGTACCCCCCTTGCCAAGATTTACATCTTTATAGAATTCGCTCCTTACATCCGGTGGCGGATTGAGTGGATTCCCCATCTCAGAAGCTGGCTTGTGACAGAGAAAACATGTATTTTCGATTGCAAAATTATTATTCAGATCTACCCCCTCTCGCAGTATCCTCTTTGCCCCCTGGGCAGTATGAGGGTCGTGGCAGGCACGGCATGCATACTGACCGACTGTGTGGATACCATCATAGTTATAGGGTTTGGTTGATGTCGGATTCGCCGGGGGCACAAATGTATCTGTATCGTGTGAACTACCTGACCAGCCAGGTTTATCATGACAGTAGAGGCATAATATTTTGGATGCACTGGGATAGTTCGGATCCGCAGGGTCATTGTTATAATAACTTGCCCGGAGGAACTTCGGGTATGTGGCCGCATGCGGGTTATGACATGATGTGCACTGGACTGAGTCAAATCTATTTAAATCCGCACCGGGATATCTTCGCAGGGGCGATATAGGGGTTGTATCACTAACTTTAGCAGTAGGTCCGAAAAGGGCCGGGCCTGGGTCTACAAGCTCTTCATCACGTACGGCAAGAGAGGAGTCATATACAAAGGATATCGGGTGGTCATTCTGGAGGTTGGTCCCTATCACCCTCGTATCTCCTGTTGTAACTCCTGAACCTACAGGCATTGTCCCTGAACCACCGGCAGCGGACTGTCCTGTAGGATAGATCATCTCCATCGGCTGGTAGGAAATTCCTGATCCGGGTGGATTAATAACCGTCCCGAGGGCTATGGTGCCATCATGGCAGGAGAGACATAGTCTTGAATATCCTGTAGGGGCATTCGGTTTTGGAGGATTCACCTCATATCCCTCAAAACTTGTGCTCCAGATCTGATCATAAAGGACATAACGGGCAGTGGACAGGTTTCTGTTCCATATAGGGGCATTTATCCCTGTGGCCTCTGTGCTTGCCCCATGAGGGGTATGACAGAAGATACAGATCTCGGTTGTCTGTTCTGTATATACAGCCCGTTCTATCTCCACTGGAGGAATAGAGGAGAGATTATGTTTTGTGTTTCTTATGTCTTCAAGTACAGAAGGGACTAACGGAATTGGAACCGGAGGTGGAGAGGGAGGCTGCTGGGAATGGATGCTCTCCTGGGGCCAAAGAAGAATGGACATAACAAGCAAAAACAAAATTAGAAGAGATGGGATTAAATATTTCTTTAGACCCAGTAATTTCTTCATAATAAGCGTAAGTGATTATACAGATAATACCTTAAATATGTCAACGCTTGAGATTGCTAAGATTGCGGCTACACCTGAGACTGAGAGACAACCGAAGCAATCTCAAAATAAGCAATGGTAAAAACAACACAATAACACCTACGGCAGACGCGCCACCATCCGAAGGCCCATTCCCCTGAAATTTCACTGTGCCGCATCCAAATCCGCTGCCGCCTCCTGAATGTGAGGTGCTTGAAGATTCCCTTGATAATACTAAGGCCAATGACCTGGGCCCCTCACCATCAGATACAAACACATAGTTTGATGCCTGAGTCACATCTGTCAGGACTGGCTGACCGCCCGCGTCTACACTGTCGTTGTCCTTCAGCGCAAGACGCTCACCGGCCTTTAACATTCCATCCGGAGTATCCCAACTTAAAACTACCATTTTCCCGGGCGGGACAGAGTCTATAGTGATATTCCATGTGGTGTTTCCCTTTACAGCGCCGCGTGTATCCTTCCAGAGATACTGATCCACGCCCCCACCCTTACTCCCTCCCCCATCAAGGGGGAGGGAAATTGCGGGGATGAAATATGCCCTTAGCATTGGCTGATCTTCCGGGTCAGGTGAAGTAAGAAGCGCCTGTGTGTCCCAGAGGTTGTCAAAGCCATCTGTAGCTCCGGATTCCATCCCTGCTACGAGTTTATTGTAAACCTTGTCGCCCTTGTCAGTATATGTGGCAACTTCGATCGGCAGTTGCCAGGCATAGATAGGATGGCTAAAGATTAGCTGACAAAGTAAGATAAATCCGTATATCGTGATGTTACGCATTATATAAACTCCACTTCATGGTCTCCTGAATATTACCTCCACTCCTTCTTCAGCTCCGACATAGATCCAGTACCCAACCCACGGCTCCAGTGCTGCTGGTGACTCATCATTGAACGAGGCAAAGTCATAATTCCCACTACTGAGCCGGTATATTGTATTGCCGATCCAGCTGGTCTTCACAGAATCAAGATAAGACTTGATCTCATGTGTGGCGCTATTTTTTACCTCTATATTCCGCAATAGGATTGTCTTATCATACGGTGTGCCGATCATATTCCACCCATGCTGCAATGATATACGATACTCCGGGTCTGTAAGTCTTAAGCCATCAATATCTATGCTGATATTGTCATCAGTTGAATAGAGAAAATATCCTAACCCTGGCATAAGAGTATCCTCCAGATAATACTGAGGAGGGGTTAGATCAGGATATGCAGAATACCACCTGTAAAGGGCGATAGATTCTCCAAGTATAGGGCCAAGCAGGGCATCTCTCCCATTGGGCAGAGGTATCAGCGGGAAGGATATTAGATTGTATCCTTTTCGCAAGGTTATTGGGGACAGATTTGAAATCTGTCCCCAATCCTCACCCGATGATCCGGATAATAAGGGGAATCTTACTATATTAGATATTGGCGATACATGCCCCAGTGAATCCATGCTCTTAATGGCAATGCAGTATAGCTTTCCTGCTTTAAGACCTGTTAGTGTATATGTCTGAAGCGCCCCTGTCTGGGGTCTTGTTTCACCACTAACCTCTGTAGCCTTACCCCATGTGCTTTCGTCTAATGCCACAACAGCAGGACAGTCTTCTATGTAACGGAGATCATAGATGGCAGAGGTACCGGTCATGCTGTCATCTGGGGGTGCAGTCCAGATAAGGAGCACAGAGGTGTCATTAATATACCTCCCGCGAAGGTCTCTGATGGCTTCCGGCGGATTCTTATCATCCGGTTCGATAACAGTGATTCTGAAGTCTTTTGAATCAACTGCACCATTTGCATCTTTAATAGTCGCGGTGAACTCGTATATTCCCGGGACAACGAGTCTCCCCGAAATCATCCCCGTATTGTTGTCGAGTGTGACCCCTTCTGGAAGGTTCCCTCTAATACTCCATCTAAGCGGTTCACTCCCCCCTGATGCAGTAATCTGACCATTGTAATCCCTCCCCACAATACCATCCGGCAGGATTGAAGCGCCAATTTGAGGAGTGGCATTTATAGTTACTGTATATTCCTTTGAACTACTATAGCCGCTGAGTGGGTCATCCCCCCTTATGGTAAATCTATAGGACCCCAATGCGGTTGGCGTACCTGTGATCTCACCTGTAACTGAATTTATAGACATGCCCGGCGGGATATCTCCCTCTTCAAGGCTCCATACTGGCACACCCCCTACTGCTGATAACCTGTTATTATAGGGAGTCTCTATTGTGGCATCCGGCAGGGCAGGCGGGGTAATAAAAAGGCCTCTTGTCTCCATCCGTATTTCAAAATAACGAAGCCCGTATTTTTTTCCTCCTTCAAAGTTATTTGTGAAGGAGTACACCGATGTCTCTACCATATCAATACTATTTGCTGGATTGGAGAGGTCCACAAGGAGGATACTTATGTTTTCTGGCTTCTCCTCGAAAGACCATGTGAGTGTAACAGTCCCCCCATTTAGAGTAGAAAGTACTAAAAAGGGCCATGTCCTGGCTGCATCAAATGCCCTGATATCCCTCCAGAGCGAACAGTTATAATTATCATAACCTTGTTCAGGCATGCTGCATGACCAGTTGTCTATCATACCGTCATTATTTTTGTCTTCTGGTAAGGCGCCGTGAATAAACATTGCCTGCACAGGGTCGTCTACTTCAACCATAGAGAGGGTATCCCATACGCTGTCATATCCCTCTGTTGCCCCTTTCTGCACCCCGGCGATCAGGTGGTTCCATACAGTACCATCCGCCGTCCTTGAATCAGGCACAGATACCTTGATGTGCACAGCCCAGTCGTCGCTGGCAGCATAGGCCGTTGCAATTAAACTGACCATTGCTATTATGGTTATTAGCAAACGTTTAAACATATTTGCATCATTGCTGTAGCCGCCCGGCTGTAGTCGCAGGCTTTAGCCTGCGTACCCGTGCGTCCTGCATACGCAGGCTAAAGCCTGCGGCTACAGCCGGCGCATATAGCCGGCGCATATAGCCGGCGTACCATGACAACGCAGGCTAAAGCCTGCGGCTACACTCCTCCTAATTAGGTATCAGCAACTCAAATGTCGCCCCTCCACCTCCATGAACCCTTATCCAGTAGGCCTTCCATGGCTGAATCACAATGGGACAGCCTGAACCTACCGGAGTTGTCCTATCCTGATCACAGATCTCATAGGTGTAATTTACGCCATTGTATGTAAAGATATCATTGTCCATCCAGTTCCTTGCCGTGACAGCAGTCTGAAGTGTCGCCACCTCCACATTATTTGTCGTTGTCTTCCTGACATATATGCCTCTTTCATTACCCTCTATCGTACCATTCCCATTAACATCTCTGTTGCTCAAATTGATCTCCCTGTCAAAGGGTATCCCTATCATGTTCCATCCGTCCTGAAGGGGTAATTCATAGCATGTAAATAATAGATTATTCACTACGTCATATACACAACTATTTGCAGGTGACTCTGTTGATCCAGAGGGGACATCAAGGATGACATTCTTAGCCGGTACCCAGAGGAAATATCCAAGGCCCTCTTTAATCGAGGACAAAACGTTACACACCTCTCCCGTATTACTGTACGGCCCTGGTACGCCATCATAACAGCCATTCGCTATGTTCGGCCCCCTTGAATCCCAGTGATATACATAGAGCGGCGTCCCCACGTCATCACCCAATACATCTGCAGGGGTATTTGGACTGGGGACATACGGGACAGAGACCATGTTGTAAGCATAAGATACAAGTGGTGTCAGGCCGCTCGCTATATTTGAGAGCAGTGATTTATTCCGCGCCTCATCAAGCGCCTTTATGGCAAAATAGAACCTTGCGTTACGGGTTCTGTCATCTTTTATTCCACCGCCTGTATTGATTTCATTTTTTACAGAAATTACATAGCACTCCTTCTCCCCTGGAGACTTAGGCAGTGATATGTCCTGTGCAAGTGTCGCAGAAGAAAATGCAACCTGTCCGGCTCCCGGGGAAATCCCATCATCAACGATGTACCGTGTCGAATACCGCAGCTCATATCCTGTAGCAGGACCCGATGATGAGGTTGTCCCATCGTCTGCAGGGGCAGTCCAGCATACAGTCACTGTATCCTTTGCGGCATCCGTTACAACCAGGTCTGTAATGGCGCCCGGTCTGGTAATATCACTTGATGTCAGTGTCCGGGCAGGGCATCCTGAACAAGTTGAGACAGCGGATGTATTCCCGGCATCATCTGTTGTCTTCAGGGCAAAATAATGGTCAGTGTTTGCAAAGAGCCGTGAAACAGTGCACGACTCTGCCCCCCCTGCCGCCCTGGGCCGTCTAAGGTCACTCTCTCCTATCTTACAACTGCTGACCTTACTCGCCAGCGCAAAGTTGGCATCTGTAATAGGCGAGGTGGAATACCTGAGGTCATAGGATACAGCCGTCCCGCTCGTCCCGTCATCCCCCGGCGCTGTCCAGGAGACCCTGACAGAGACAGCGGTTATACTGCCGGTACTCAGGACTGCAGCAGCGGGAGGCGTTGTATCACCACTGTTTATAATTGCCTTGACAGAATCCACTTTCGTACTGTCCCCTGCTGACTGGATATCAAATACAATGGTCTGGGAGCCGGATGTGAAACTCAAAGGGGTGGTAATCTTGAATGTAAATGGTGGAACCTCCCCAGGATTGTATTTATCTGGACTGCTATACTTAGGCCACGTTCCAAGGAAGACCTTCGGCACCTCGCATGGAGAGGTGCATGTGAGGGGTGAACCATCAAGTAAGGTATCAGCCAGAACTACTGACCAACCTAAGGGAGTATTCCAGGAAATAACGAAGCTATCAGCGACATTCCCCTCATTCTGGATGCCTACTACCACACTATCCGTAGTCCCTGCTAAAATATCCTTTGAGGTAAACCCACCATCACCTGAACCTGCAGCGCCTCGTATATTGTCTCCATGACCATTCATGATCCCATCAACCCCAATAACAGGATTTACGACCACTGTCGCCGTAAGGGAGTCTACATACTTTACCCCACCATTTGAATAGATATTCAGGATAACATTCTGAGTCGTTGGACTACCAATAGGGATAACCTTTAGTGTGTACAATTTAGTTGAACCAGCATCAGGGGGGGATGGCATACTTGGGGTTGTAAATCCTTTAGATGGATCTGCAATATCATAGTCTTTGCTTCCATCATTAATAAAGACCTTCCACCCTGTAAGAGGTGTATTACTTAGGGATAATGTATAGGTATCCGATACATTCCCTTCGTTCTGGAGTATGATGTCATAAGATAGGGTATTCCCGGGATCGGCCTGTCTCGTAGAGGTTCCCCCTCCACCCGTGCGATTTGTATCATAGGTATTATCCCCATTTCCATCAATTATCCCATCCGCTTTATAGAAAATATTGACAGTTACTGTAGCCTTGACAGAATCTACCTTACTGTAGTCACTCCCGGAATGGATATCAATGATTGCATCCTTATTCCCAGGCGGGGCATTAGGGGAGGGGGTAACTTTTACTGCATAATTCTTCGATCCATTGACAGGGATTCTCTCTGTCCTCACCGGCATCATGGCAGAGGTAAAATCCTGAACTCCGTCATTAAGTACAACACTCCAGATCCCGGAGACATCAGAAGGCGAGGTCCATGTAATCTCGTAAACATCATCTATGCTATCTACATTTCCATCATTCTGGACAGTGAGGTTGTAACCAACCTGGACTGCTGGATTCGTACTCTTTGGAGAAGATGCCCCACCCGCTCCACTCCCTGCCGCTCCATAGATATTGTCACCATTGGAGTCTATTATGCCGTCAGGTTTATAGACTGCGGAGATACCCCCATAACTGAAAATACTCTCAAAGAGATAGGGGATATCTGTGGAACTATCTGAAAATAGATATACTTTGTACTGGAGCCATCTATCCCCAACCCCATCCTTGTGAATGGAATTAACAGGCTCACTTCCCGATGTCTCTGTATATGTATCTGTAAATATTGAATTAGAGGAGTAGTTATAGGTGGTATTAGAATCCAGGGTCACGCTGTTGGCGCTTATTGTTGTGATCTTTTTGACCTCCCCCTGGCTGGGATTTGCAGAATTGGTGAGTGTAATCCTGCTCCCCACTGTAAAGCCGATAGTGTTTGCTACAGTAATCGTCCTTACCCCTGCTGACGCGCTGAAGGTGGTATTATGCGGCCCAAGCCATGCCCCCCATGCAGCACCATCTGCTGAAGTCCGCAGTTGTAGCACTACATCTGCACCTGCACTAATACCTTCAGACCACCTCATCCTTGTAATGGAATTTGCTGTAGCATTGGTATTGAAAGGCGATGACACCAATGTTTGATATCTGGGTGTATATAGATAATCTATGGATAGATCCGATACCACCGGGCTATCGAGTGGATTGGTAGTCAGAGAGTCCATGTAGACCTTATATTTAAAGAACCTGTCCCCATTATGGGATGGATGAATCGCTGTACCGGAGAGGGTATAGTAGCTTCCTGAGGCGCCATCCGGACCTACAAAATTCCATGTAGCATTATCCTTATTGGTCGCGATCTGAAATTTAAGTGCACTATTTGCCGGCACAGAAGCAGTCCAACGAATAGTAGAAAATGTTACCCCGCCTGTGTCTAACTGAAAGGATCTGGATTCAAAAGTCCCCCTGTTTCCTGTGTAAGGCGCAGGAGAAATATTGCCACTCACGATGTTATCTGATATGAGATGTATGCGGCCATCTCCACCGCTTCCGCCGCTATCGTACCGGAAATACCTCGAGCTTGCAGGGCCGCCTCCAGTACCACCGAGCGCTGACACTGCAGAGAGTGAGACTGTACGGCCACCCAATAAGAGGGAGCCTCCGCTCCCGCCACCGCCACCATCAATGTATCCCAGGTCTGTACCATATCCATCTCTTCCATCATTGCCGTTTGTAAGTACAGCTCCATCTATTGTCATTGTCGATGCAAATACCTTTATGGCTCCCCCTCCTCCTCCGCCTCTCCCTGAGATCCCCTGGTAACTTCCAACACTCCCTGATGCCCCGCCAGAACCAAGATAAGGAGTAGTTACCATGCTGTCCCCGTAGGTATATCCAAAGTTCCCTGTCCCGCTGCTATTGTTTGTACCTACAGTTGCATAGCCGGCTCCAGCGCCTCGGTCTCCACCTGCACCTGGCCCGCTGCCTGCCAGCCCTGCACTATTCAATGTCACACTATTTCCGCCAGGATAACCTTTCCCGTTTAGATGCAACATGGAGCTGGAATCCACATAGAGTGTCCCTCTTACCCTGAAATCAAGCTTCCCATAAGCTAAAGCATGGTCGTAACTCCTCGACGGTGTACCCTCTGTTGGGTTTAACAGGGTGTCTGTACATAACCGGACAGCAGGGTTATCTATCTTGCATATAAGAGAGGGGGAATTATATAGACCGCTTGTGTTAGTCCTGTATACTCTGTACCCTGACGCGTCTGGCACTGCTGACCATGAGAGCGCTACAGACGCTGTCCCGCTTGAAGTAGAAACAGTCGCCACCCTCTGAGGCCCCGGGGTTGTCTCAAACCCGGATGTATCTATAGCCGTAAGGACATAATAGTAGGTCCCTTGACTCATATTCCCCCCTGTCGTGTAAATAATGACCGAAGGGGTGGGAAGAGAAGATGTAGTAATATGCGGTCCCCCGTAAGAGGGGGTGCCTACATTATCTATGCATGAAGTAGCAGTAGTATTACAGACGAGGGAGGTAGTTGAAAACGAAGTTGTTGTACTCCTGTACACCCTGTAACCTACTGCACCAGTAACAGCGTCCCATGAAACCTGAACTGCATTTGCCCCGCTTACCGAAATCGCTGCACTATTACTCCTGCGGCTCTCAAATCCATAGAGGTCTATGGCAGTTACCACATAATTAAATGTCCCATTAGGACCGTCTATTCCGGGAAATATATCTGCTCTCAAATTTGCTGGAGACGATAAAATTGTTCCGGCCGGAGCAGAGACTGAACCACAATTTACTATATTAACGTTTTCATATTCTCTCAAGGTATCAATGAAGTATGAACCATCTGAGACGTTGTTTTCTTCTGGCGCCCTCGTGATGTCAGGCGCATATATACCGGTATCCGTCCATGTGCTTGTTGTTGTGGTGGTTAAGAATCCATATACCTCGTTATATTGCCGGGGCCGCCCATAAATATTGTATCCCGTTGCCCATGGGACTGGGGTCCAAGTTATGGTAATAGTCCCGCCATTTGTTGGAAGCAAGGCTTCCACAAGGGCAAAGGTGGTCTCTCCATTCTCATTGTAGGCAGTAATCTTATAATGATAGTAGCCATTCAGCAGGGTGGTGCCGCCTGTAGTTGTAGTAGATGTGGATATGCCGGGTGACAGCGCACCACTATCTTCCCATGACGTCTGGGATGACGGGACAGTTGCTAAAAGTCCATATGTCCTCTCTTGACTTAATGAACCACGTCCATAGATCCTATAACCTTCAGCGCAGGGGACTGAATTCCAACTAAGGACTATACCCCTGCTATTTACAGGGAGAGAATAACTCCCCTTGACAGGGATAGATTCACCTCTGCTATTGAATGCAACAACCCTGTAGAAATAAGTAGTGCCCAGCCGGAGGCTTCCGGCCCCGCCAGTTGAAAAGGTCAAACCAGCAGGAGGGGACAATGGCCGTGGATGTGCCAGGCCATCACTGCTGTTCGCTGGGGTCTTGCCATCAATTGTTAAGTTAAGGTCTCTACCCGTACCAAAAGATAGGGGATAATCTGTAAGCTTTAGATAGGCATCTTGGCCTGTACCAACAACCGTAGTATTATCAGATACCCCCCCTACAAACTCTGTATCTGCCATCGTAGAGGATACCGGGGGGACAGATATCTGGCCTGGAGTAGATGTATCTACGCCAGTGTCTTTCTGCAAGAATTTATCCCAGCCTGTCTGATTATCAGGATGCTGGGCTGAGAGGGAAGATGTTCCCCCGCCCCAGTCTGTCTGAGTCCATTCATAGCTGGCCGCATAAGAAGCAGTAGCCCCCAGTAATAAAAGAATAACTGCCATGGCCAGGCATTTATGTAATTTTTGTAGCATTAATATAGACTAATATAGCAAATACTATACCATTTATAGGCTATTTAACCCTTGTTTTAACCTGCTCCATATGCTGTATAGCCTCTTTGGCATTTTTCTCCTCTCCGGGAGTGGATAATGCCCTCTCCTTTGCAATCTCAAATTCCCTGTATGCCTTTTCTATCATGCCCAACTCTTCATATACCCTTCCAAGGTTTATGTGTGTCAGGACATACCCGGGATTTATAGCTAAGGTTCTTTTGAATTCTTCTATGGCCATATCCGTATTCCCCATCCTCCAGTATGTCATGCCAAGATTATTACTTGCTTTATAGAAGTTAGGATCAATTTCAAGGGCCTTTTGGAACTCATAGATAGCCTGTTCGCTTAAATTAAGTTTACTGTAGATATTACCCAGATTATAATGTGTATCCTTATTTGTTGGATCCAGTTCTATAGCCTTTTGATATTCAGCTATTGCTGGGCCTGTCTGTCCAGCCTCCCTGTAAGAGAGCGCTAAATTATGATGGGCCCTTGCTAAAAGTGGCGCCTTCCGGACTGCATCAGACCATAGTATTATACCATCCCTCCAGACCATATTCCGCTGGACAGTGACTATAGAATAACACAGTAAAGTTAGCAATAAAACAAAAATTGAAATAGTGCGGGAACGGGATGTGATCTCATTCACAGCGGCGCCGAGGATAACTGAAAAAGAGACAGCAGCCAGATAACCACGATTCTCCTGCAACATAATATTCAGTGGAATAATTGTGGTAGGAATCAAAACGATAAAAAACCATAGGATAAAAAATGAGATCATTCGCCAGCTGCGACCGGGACGACAATATAGCCATATACTTGCGCTGAGAAGGGATATAAGCAAAAAAATAGAGAATATGAAACCCCAGTTTAAAGGAGAGTAAATTTCCTTTATATAATGCTCTACACTCAGGCCAACAGGGAAAAATAAAAGCTGGAGATATTTTATTAATCCCTTTGCCTGGACTAAAAAATTAATATAATAACCTCTCGGGAGTTCCGGAGTGGAGACGATAGCGCCTAAAAGATAGGTCCTGAACAGGATATAAGGGAGAACCACAAAGAGTAAAAAGGGGAGATATAAAAGCAACTTCTTGTTCAGTTTGATCTCAGACACAAAATACGAATCATATAGATAGATGACAATCGGGAGTGTAATGACACTCTCCTTTGTCAAGAGACCGAGGAGGAAGGCAAGGAGGGAAGATAAATAAGGTAGGAGGTCCTGTCCTGCTGCCTGTCTGTACTTCACCCAGCAATAAAAGGCCAACAGATAAAAAAAGGCGCTCATCACACTGGAACGGGCAGAAATATAGTTCACCACCTCGGAGTTGAAGGGATGCACGGCAAAGATGAGGGCTGAGGCAAGGGCAATGAAGACGGGCGTAGAACGCAGGCTAAAGCCTGCGGCTACATCCCGAGCGGTTACCGGCTGATTGTAGCGTGGGGGTTTATCTCCCACAATACTCGCTGCTGCCAGTGTGGACAGACCTGAAGGTCTGTCCACACTGCTACTTAGCATGGCCTGCACTATCAAGAAGACCAAAAATGCCGACTCCACATGAAATGCCAGGTTTACAAGGTGATAGCCAATCGGGTTAAGACCCCCAATGGCATAATTGATTGTATGGGTTACAAGTAGTAATGGACGGTAGTGACCTCTGCCAGGATTTACACTGAATGTCTGCGCATCCGTAAAAAATGACGGGATATTTTTTATATTTCTTATACTTAAATTATCTCTTATATGATGGAAGTCATCAAATTGGAAAGGGTTTTCCAGACTATTAGAATAAACAATGGCCGAGAAGAAAATCAAAAGAATCGCAATGCTTATCTTATTTCTTATCCAGCCTGATTTTTTCCTCATACACCTTCTTTAAATTCATTTGGGCCATTAAATAATCTGGATAGATACCCAAAGCCTCCTTGAAGTTTTTGGCTGCCTCATCCAGATCCCCTTTAACCATATATACAGTCCCGATATTATTGTATGCCTTATAAAGGTGGGGATTTATTTCTAGAGCCATCTTATACTCATACATCGCAAGGTCCCAGAGCTTAAGCCTGGCATAAAGGCTCCCCAGGTTATTATGGATCAAGCCCTTATTGACCCCCTCCTCAAAGGTAAGCGCCTTTTGATATTCTACAATGGCATCTCCTGTCTTCCCAATATCGCTATAGGTAAGCGCCAGATAATGGTGGGACCTGGCTGACAGTGGTGACTTCCTGGCCGCATCAGACCAGAGGGTTAAATCATCCTGCCAAACCCTGTTTCGATGAACAGTCATTATTGATAAAATAATAAATAGTATACTCGCTAATGCGATACTCACATATCTCCTGACTTCTGACTTAGAACGCAGGCTAAAGCCTGCGGCTACATCCGGCTCGCCGCTATCTGCTGCCTCTCCTATCCCCTTGCCAAGCACTATCCCTACAATAATAGCAAAACTTACACCGGCAAGATATCCTCTATTTTCCTGGAGCGCAATATTCAGTGGAATAACCAGGGTGGGAAGCAATACTATAAAATACCATAGGATGAAAAAAGATACTACCGTCCATGTTCGATGATTCAGTCTATATAACCACACGGATAATAGAAGGAACCCAACGATAGATCCTATTGATAACAAGACCTGCCACTCTAATATCGATGATACGTAAGTGAAAGTATGTTCTATACTGAGCCCTGTAGGTATAAGCCACAACTGGATATATTTAACCAAGACCTCTGGCCCCATCAACAAGTTCTCATAATAGCCTCTTGCCAAAACCACGGAGGTGATATGACCTGATCTTTTTATTAAAAATCCCCTTAACGCCATATAGGGAATGGCCACGAAGAGCACAAAAGGAATATAAGGGATATAGGTGCGCCAATTTAGCAGGCAGGTAAGCGCCGGCATGTAGCCGCAGGCTTTAGCCTGCGTCCCATGCGTCCCATGCGCCCCAGGGGAGGAGCGATTGAAATACAGATCATATAGCCATAACATTATCGGCAAGGTTATAACCACCTCTTTTGTGAGCATCCCAAGGAGGAAAGCGAGGAGGGAAGTGAGATAATAAGGTGTAGTCGCAACCTTTAGGTTGCGTGGAATGCCTCCCTGATCACGCAGGCTAAAGCCTGCGGCTACATTCCTGAATCGGACCCAGCAATAAAAGGCTAACAGATAAAAGAATCCGCTCATCACACTGGAACGGGCGCTGATATAGTTCACCACCTCGGAGTTAAAGGGGTGAACGGCGAAGATGAGGGCTGAGGTAAGGGCTATGAAAACGGGCGTAGAACGCAGGCTAAAGCCTGCGGCTACATCCCGAGTAGAACGCAGGCTAAAGCCTGCGGCTACATCCCGAGCGGCTACAGGCTTATTCTTCCCCCCCTTGTGGGGGGAGGATAGGAGGGGGGGCACTAACATCGTCTGGACTATCAGAAACACCAGGAAGGCAGATCCTACATGAAAGGCCAGGTTTACAAGGTGATAGCCAATCGGGTTAAGCCCCCCAAGGGCATAATTGATTACATGTGTCAAAAGGAGCAACGGCCTGTAGTGCCTATTATTACCCGGCCACACGCTGAAGGTTCGGGTATCTGTAAATAGATTTGGAACATCCCTGAGGCTCCTAATGTGTGGATTATCTATGATGTGGTGGGAGTCATCAAAGTGGAAGGGGTTTTCCAGGGAATTAAAATATATAAGCCCTGATAAGAGAGTTATAAGTAAAAAGGGTAAGATTTTTGCTTGGAGCGACATAACCTCTTTCTATTTTGTCTCTAAGAAGGCTATCCGTTTTTTAGCCGCCTCGATAATAATCTCTGGTACCGGCCCCTTAGATGCGAGCTCTATAATTTTCTTATATTCCTCAACAGCACGTAAAGAATCCCCTTGTAACTCATATGTCCTTCCAATATTTAAATAGACCTGATGATAATCCGGGTTTATTTTTAATACCCGCTGGAAGTTCTCGATTGCCTTTCCGTAATCCTTCTGAACCACATAAATCCCACCTATGTTATTGTAGGCCTGAAATGATTCAGGCTCTATACTCAATACCTTTTTATATACCTCCAGCGCCCGTTCTACATTCCTATCCCTCTGAAAGGCAACTCCAAGGGAATAATACGCCTCTACTGCATTGGGGTCGATCTCCACAGCCTTCAGGAACTCATCAATGCCCAATTTCAGCTTTCTCTGTTTCAGGTATGTAGTCCCAAGGCCAAAGTGTGCCTCATAGCCATCAGGTTTAATCTTGGAGGCCATCTCAAATTCCCTGATCGCCAGACCCCATTTCCCTTCATTAAAAAGTTCTCTGCCCTGGGTAACATATTTTTTATAGGAACCAGACGACCCTATAAACTGCCCTATAAACTGAATGATGAGAAGTATACCTATAACCAGAATTACTGCACTGGTTATAATGACCAATATATACTTCCAATTTTTATCCTTCATTGTTTTATCTCCCCCAGGATGGTCCTCTTTTTTATCCACTCAAGATAAGATGTGGCCTCTTTCGTTACTGCATCCTGATGCGTAACCCTTGCCAAGGCTATAGCCGCCTCAAATTCCCTCTCTGCCATCTCCATTTCCCCCTTTTTCATAAACGCCTTTCCAAGACCCATACGGGCATTAAGATATGCAGGCATACTGCTCAACGCGTTCTTGAATTCTTCTATGGCCAGATCTATCTTCCCTTCTTTAAAGTACAGAACGCCCAGGTTATTATGGGCCTCATGATAATCCGGGTCAAGCTCTAAGACCCTCCTGTATAATTCAATAGCGATATCTATGTCACCGTTCCTTTTATAAAAATTAGCGAGGGCAAAGTGTGCCCTTGGCGACATGGGATATTTACTTGCCGTATCTGTCCAGAGGGTTAGTTCATCCTTCCATACCCTGTTTCGCTGAATAGTGGTCACAGAGAAAGCAGCAATCAATATGGCTGCTAATGCAATACTCACATATTTCCTGACTTCTGACTTAGAACGCAGGCTAAAGCCTGCGGCTACACCTGCGGCTACACCTGCCGCCTGCCAAATCATCATACCCACAATGATAGCAAAACTTATACCGGCCAAATAACCCCTGTTCTCCTGGAGCATGGCTTCAAGAGGAATGAGGGTCGTTGGGAGGAGCGTTACAAAAAACCAGACTATAAAGAACGATATAATCCGTGATACTATTCCACCATGTCTATAGAGCCACAAACTTAAAACCAGGATGCCAGATAGAAATCCAGTTGAGGCTATCACCTCCCATTCCCAGAAATGGTGGACATTCTGAACCAGGTGATCTACACTAAGATTGGCAGGCACAAAGAGCATCTGGACATATCTCATCAATACCTTTGTCCCGGTTAGCAGATTTACGTAGTAACTCCGTGGAAGCCCTCCTTCATGTA
>Ga0209431_10001412_pt1 | contig 19881 bp, 33 predicted proteins | sample RifCSP13_3_FD_184021 | JGI IMG/M metagenome (GOLD analysis project Ga0209431, IMG submission 184021) | Soil microbial communities from Rifle, Colorado - Rifle CSP2_sed 13_3 (SPAdes) (version 2) | ecosystem: Environmental > Terrestrial > Deep subsurface > Rock core/Sediment | place: Rifle...
CTGCAAACTGCCCATACCGGTCTAATGAACTCTGAAGGCCATCGTAAAAATATTCTTGACCCGGAGTTTAAGAGAGTAGGAATTGGAGCGATTGATAACGGAATTTACGGTAAGATGTTTGTTCAAGTATTTACAGACTAAAATTCAAAATGCAAAGCGCAAAAACCCGCCTGCCGGACGGGCAGATCAAAATGACAGATCAAAAAAGGACGAAGACTCCGGTTTCACCATTAAAATTTTTTGGTAGGGTGTATGAAGTGGTCAAACAAATTCCTGAAGGGAAGGTGATGACCTACGGTCAGATAGCGAATATATTGGGAACGAAGGACGCAAAACGTGTAGGTTGGGCGTTGCATGCTAATAAGAACCCAAAAATTCCCTGTCACCGGGTTGTGAATAAGTTTGGTGCAGTTGCTAAAAACTACGCTTTTGGAAGAGGGTGGAAAGAACAGAGAATGAGGCTACAAGCAGAAGGAGTAAAATTTAAAAAAGAAATGCAGGTTGATTTGGAAAAGTTTCTCTGGAACCCTCAATCTTAATTTTATCTTCGTTTCCTAAGGTGAGTGTCTACACTCATGTTTTTAGCGAGGATCGAGTTCTGGTAAGAGGAAACTAGACGTATCCTTTAGTTTAAAATAGTCCCAAGGAAACATAGCCACGTCAGTTACCGGACTCATTGTCCTAGTTGCGTCTTCTAGAACGCAAAGTAAAGGAAGTCTTTTACTCATTTCTTCCATCTGGTGTTTGTTTAAGGATCTCGGTAAGGTTAGTTTTCTTAGGTCAACAGTGTTGTCGACGGCAACCTGCAGGTGTAAGGGTAAATCAAGGGGTGATGTCATTATCTTTGTTAAGCGACCTTTTAGTCCATGAGCATAATTTACATTCGCAACGACCCAAAAGTTTGGCTTGAGTCTGTTAATCTTTTCTGTAACTTCTTCTGTCAATCCAAGTCCTACCCGCATGCTCGGGCTAGAGTGTCCGATGAAAATGAGATGGCCTCTTTCGTCGTCATAAACACCGTAATGTTTAAGAGCTATTCCTGTGTGGCTTCTTATTTCTTCAACTTTATAAGTTGTGTAAAACTCATTTATACGACTTTCAATTTCGGACTCTGTTTCTTGTTGTTTTCTTACAACTTTAGGGAAAGCTCTCCTTAATCTTTCTTGATCTAGCATAGATCCGATAGTATACTAATTCCTCTTTTTAACCAAAATTCGTTAAAAAGCTCAACTCCTCAAGTAATTTTTCTTTAATCGACATTAGGCTTAATACTTTCTTTTAACTTGATTCCCAGTCCGGAAAGCTCTGCAATAACCATTGAGAAGTGTGGACGGATGGGAGCGCCACCTCCGCCTTCTATCCATGTTATTAATTTCGCATCAACGATAGTCTCGTAACCTCGATTCATTCTCTTTTTCTCCATCTCAATGAAGGCAATATCTTTTGCTAATGGGGGATAAAGCGGGCTTGAAAGTCCTCTGCTTGAAATATGCGAGGAAACATAGTCGCTCGAAGTTCTTCCTCGTGAGCAGGCATACTCTTCTAAGGAAAACTCCATATGAATATTTTGCTTGGCTTCTTCGGCAAGTTCCGAGACCCTCTGCAAGTACTCTCGAGGTGAGAGTAATATTTCAGCGTATTCTTTAATTGCCGTCCAGATTTTTCTATCCTTCATTTGATAAAACTAACTGAAATCTTTACACACAGTGCCGATTTAACCAAAATTTGCTAAAATATAAATTATGGGACTGAATTTTAATCTGTTGTCATCGCAAGCTTTGAGGGTCTACAAAACGCTTTTAGAACGGGGTCAACCCACCACAGCAAAAAGTTTGGGAGGTAAACTAAATATTTTCCCAAATTCTGTCTATCGCGCCGTTAAGGAACTAGAAGAACATAGTTTGGTTGAAATCATTAATGGAAGGCCTCTACGCTTTCAGGCTCGATCGGCCGACGAAGCGGTGGATCAACTATTTTTTCCATATCGTGAGCGGTTTTTAAAGTATTTTTCTACAGACAAAAAAATTAGGACAAGTGTGGAATATGATTTTGGGGTTTCTTTTATCCACAGCCGAAACGAGTCGATTGAGCGCTCGACAGAGGATTTAAAGAGTGCGAAGGCAGAGTACTTTTTAATTGTTTCCGGAGACGAGGTGCCGGCTGAAGTGATTTTAACCAATAAGAAGGCTATGGGGAGGGGTGTTGATATCAGAATTATTGTTCAGCGCTTTGACGAAGGCAACAAAGAGATGATTACAAATTGGCAGAGATTGGGAATGGGCGTTCGCTTTAGCCCGACGATCGAGACAAGGGTTACAATAGTCGACTCAAAGATTGTCTATCTTGTTTCCTACGATCCCAAAGACTATAAGAAAGGAGTTGGAGTCCGTTTTGCCTATCAACCAGTAGCTTCACTTATGCGGGATATGTTTATGCAAAAGTGGAGGGAGGCAAAAAGGATTTGAAGACTATTTAATTAAGCATTTATCAATTCAACAATTTAATAATGAAGCGATGAAAATTCGTGCTCATATATTTGTCGAGGGTTTTGTACAGAGGGTTGGATTCAGATGGTGGTGTCTTCGGGAAGCTGAAAAGACCGGGATTACCGGTTGGGTGAGAAATTTGTTGGATGGTCGAGCTGAAGCTGTTTTTGAAGGTTCAAAAGATAAACTGGAGGAGATGCTTGAAAAATGTCGAGAAGGTTCTTGGGCTGCAAAGCCCACACATATTGATTCAATCTGGGAACAGCCAACTGGAGAGTTTGATTCTTTTAAAATATTACCTTCAGAATGATATTTATTTGAATTACTAAAGAAAATTTAGACCCGCTTCATACTGGTCGAGAACTTGCTAAAAGGGACAAAAAATTGCAAAATGTAACTAGATGAAAAAGGACTTAATAACACACTTTTCTTACTTAATTGCATTTTTTATTTTAATATCGCTTTTTAAAGGATGGATCAGTATTTCCTATGTTACCTTTTGGATCGGAGGAGTAATCGGTACAATTTTACCCGATCTGGACCACCTTATTTATATATATGTGACCAGGCCGAACGAAGCGGCCTCGCAAAAAGCGGCGGCTCTTATAACCGAGAAAAAATATACTAAAGGTTGGGATTTACTTATTGCAACAAGCACCGAAAGAACGAATTTAATTTTCCATAAAGCTTCATTCCAATTAATATTTTTGGTGTTTACCTTTTTAATCATTACTTCGGCCTCGAGCGTTCTAGGACGCGGAATCGTGTTGGCATTTGTCCTTCACCTGGTTGTCGATATGGCAACTGACTTTTTTGAAAGAAAAAATTTGAGCAACTGGTTTGATAATTTTCCGATTAGTCTGGACGGCGAACAAAAAAAATGGTACTTTTTTGTGAACATACTATTAGTTTTAATTTTCGGATTTCTATTTTAACTAATTGATGGACAAAAATATTTTAGATTTATTAACCAAGGAGAGAGTTTGTAGTCTAACCATTCTTGTTGACAGCAATCCACACGCATCTGCCATGCACTTTTCTCATAAAGATGACCCGTTAATTTTGTATTTTTCTACAGAGTCGACAAGCAGAAAATGTAAGTCCGTGCTCGAAGAAGGGAATGCAAAAGCAAGCGTAGTGGTAGGTTTTAGCGAGGAGGATTGGTTGACAATGCAAATGAATGGAGAGGTGAGTTTGGTAGACAATGAAACCCTACCAGAAGTTAAGAAAATCCACTATTTAAAACACCCCAAGTCACAAAAGTACGAGAATGACCCGGAAACTATATTTTTGCAGTTTAAACCTTCGTGGTGGAGGTACTCAGACCTCAAAACCGATCCGCCATTATATATATCCTCAAACTAACTATTTGTCTTTTACAATTTTTTTAGTAGACTACAATCTATGGAAGAAGAAAAACTGACAAAAAAAGTCGCCGACCCAGAGAGGTCTCTGACCAAGAGGGAAAGACGGGAGCTGGCAAAGGAGGAGAAAAGAAAACAAAGGGAGAAAAACGAACTATCTGGAAAAATTAAAAAATTCGTAATTATAGCCATAATATTGTTAATCGGGGGATGGGTAGTATTTAGCGGTTATAAATATGTAACAACCTCGACGGTAGACTCCAACACTACGTCCTCAATAGAAGTAACCGACTCAGATTGGGTTAGAGGTAATAAGGAAGCTAAGATTACATTAGTAGAATTTGGTGATTATCAATGCCCGGCTTGTGCGGATTACGAACCCTTTGTGGAGAAATTAAGTCAGGAGTTTGCGGATGACTTAAAAATAGTACATAAACAATATCCGCTTTCGACCATTCATAAAAACGCGCTTCTTGCGGCAAAAGTAGCAGAAGCTGTTGGAAAACAGGGTAAATATTGGGAGATTCACAAATTGCTTTATGAAAAACAGGATGAGTGGGCAAACGATGGAAATCCAAGGGGTAAGTTAGTGCAGTATGCACTGGACTTGGGACTGGACAAACAAAAACTGGAAAGTGATATGGACAGCGATGAAACCCGCGACGAGATTAATAAAGATATAGCACTTGGAGATAGTTTGAGAGTTAATTCCACACCCAGCTTTTTTATAAACGGTGAGAAGATAGCACCAAGAAGTTATGAAGAATTTAAAAAAATTGTCGAAGATTATAAGAGAGGCTACACCGTAGAATGAGACCTGAGATAATAGTTAGACTTCTAGCACTTCTTACTCTTTTATCAAATGTTATCGTTCTTTTGTATCTATTGTTTTATGTCTTTAATCGATTGGGTTTTGCTAAAGACGTTTGGCAAAAGATCAACAAATTTTTATCAGGTAGGGTAATACTTTATTCATTCATAGTTGCATTAACTGCAACGAGCGGGAGTTTATATTTTTCGGAAATAGCCGGTTTTACTCCATGTATTCTTTGCTGGTATCAGAGAATATTTATGTACCCACTGGTTTTAGTGTTGGGCGTTGGATTGTTTACAAAAAGCAAAGACGTTTGGAAGTATGTTTTACCATTGAGCTTAGTCGGTCTGTCAGTCGCTTTTTATCATTACAATCTGCAAATTAATCCGAGTCTTTTAGCACCGTGTACGACGATTGGTTTTTCCGCTTCCTGCTCTGAGAGATTTGTAACCGAATTTGGATATATTACTATTCCCTGGATGGCTTTTTCGGCATTTACGTTAGTCACAATTGCAATGCTTTTATTAAAAAGCAGGAAGAATTAGGCCCGGTTAAAATCTAGCGATTTTAATTTACCTTCCTCGATTACCAACAAAACTCCGGTTTTGGGATAGTTACTTAGATCATCTTGATTAACTTTGCCGCTTAATATGAGACTGGATAGAATTGCTATTGGCCCGCCGTGTGTACAAATTGACGCGCTTTTAATATTTTTTTGTATTAGAGAGTTATGAAATTCTTTGACCCGCGCGAACATATCTTCAAAAGTTTCTAAATTTCTATTAACCTTTTCCTCGCCGATTCTTTTGTCGTAGACAACCCCTTTTCCGGTTATTTTTTTTATTATTTCCATTGTTTGTTTACACCTTAAATAGGGAGAAGAGAAATAAGCTCCGACGCGCTCGTTTTTCAGGTAGTAAGCAAGTCGCTTGGTCACAGGAGTTGCCTCGGGGAGTATTTCGGCAGTTTCGATATTTTCTCCATAATTAATTTTGTATTTACTTTCATGAGTTTCTCCATGTCGGAAAATATAATACGTCATGCAAAAAAGAGTATCAGAAAATCCTTAACTTTGATATACAAAGGTATAATTAGAGGTATGGCGGAAAGATACAGGGGAGAAAAAGCGATTAATATTTCGAGAGCGATTGACGCCGGTACAATTGTTGGCGCACTTATTTTGGGCGGATTAAACCCCGCGTTGGCAGTTTTAGCAATTGAGGCAAGTGTAGTAACATTGGCCGGCGCAGAAATAATCGACCCGGCACTCAAAAGAAGAAAGAGAAGTTAATGGTATTGTTCATTAATAGCTCTTTCGATAAATATTAGTTGGTCTTTGGGTAAGACGGGAAGAGCATTAAAGTTAAAAAAACCGGCGGTTTCGGTTTCGTCGGAGTTTTTCAGTTCACCGCCCATATATGTACCAACATATACTATGTCTAACCTCGAGCTATGCCTGTCGGTCCTAATTTTCAGTCTGCGATCGGCACTTATGATAGCACCGCATTCTTCCTCAACCTCCCGCTCTAATCCTTCTTTGGGATGCTCTTTTGCTTTAATATATCCGCCGGGTAGACTCCAATTGTCTTCATCCCGATAAGTGTGTTTTACAAGGAGTATTTTCCCGTCGTTATTAAAAATAATTCCCGTTACACCAATCAGGAATTGGTCATTTATTTGCCGCATAGCAAAAAGCTGAAGGCCAGTAGGGAGTTTTAGCGCTTTCCAGATTTTAAGTAGAATACTCTTCATGGTTAGAAAGATTCATCATCAAAATCTTCGACGCCGGCTTTTGACTTGAGCTTTGCGTTTTCGAGCTCAAGTTTGTGGGCGGTTCTTGTTACCTCGGCAAGTTCTTTTTTAAGCGATTTAAGCTGGCCTTCTTTTTCACTAAGAGTAAGATTGGAAGCTAGGGAGCGTACAAGGTACACTATTCCCGCAATTAGAATGCTACAAGCCATTGACCCCAAAATTACTAAGTAAATAGGTACGTTTGGTAAAACATAAGGACCAAAATATAACGATATGAAAGCAGTATTTTGAGTTGCAAAGTAAGCGAAAGTAATACCGAAAACGATCACTAAGATAAGAATAATCATTGTTTAAGTATACTATATTACTATTTCTTTTAGCGTAGGGAGGAGAGAGCATATACTTTTTCGTTAAAGGTTATTTGATCTCCGACTGCTTTATTAATTATAAGGTTTCCGAGCGGGGTTGAAATGGAAACAAGTTTAATGTTGTCAATTTCTCTTCCTCCGAAACCATCCGGAACTAAGATCATTTTTAAGATTTCCCCGTTTGTTTTTAGTTCTATTAAACTCCACAAAGAAACAACAGTTAAAGTTGATTTAAAATCTTGCGGGATCAAGGATATTAGACTCTCAATATTTTTAGTTTTTTCCTCAAGTGCAAAGACTAATTTTTCGGCTTGACTCCGCGTCGTGTCGCTGTGGGATTCCATAGCACTCGGGGCCGAATCTCTGGTTTGCCTCGCACTTGCCAGTGCTTTTTCAAGTACTTCTTTTTCTTTAAGTAAACAATTTCTAACGATACCAAATTTATTCATATGGATATTATAAAGTATATTTATTCTCTGCAGCAATCTACGGCCTTTTGAACTAGGGCTCCGAGTTTGGAGAAGACGGAATTGGATTATAAACCTTGTGATATACTACGAATATGGCAAGAAAGAAAATCTTTCAAAACATCGTTGTTGATCCAAAAGTTCGATTCGGCAAACCTGTAATTGAGGGAACAAGAGTCCCAGTAGATCTTATTGTTGCAAAAGTTGGGGAAGGGATGAATATTGAAGAGGTAATGAAAGAATTTGATATTACTCGGAAACAAGTGCTTGTTACACTTAAATATGCTGCAAAAGTTGTTGCAAATGAAGAAATAGCCCTTGCATGAAGGTTGTAATTGATGAAGATCTACCTCGTTCCCTTTCGGAAACGCTAACTTCTTTAGGTTTTGGTGTGGTTGAAAAGAAAGTAGAAATAATAATTTAATTTGCTTTTAGGTTAAGCTGGGATATATAATCGGCGTGTTTATGACAATTGAGCATCGTGTAAATCCCGGCCCGCAAACTTGGAGAGAGGTTATGTTCAGTAAACCATCATCTCAGGATACTCCCACCTTTTTTCGAACCGAACCGAGTGATATACCCGAAATTGAGGGAGCTACAGTGAGATACATCATTGCGGAAGATGGAGACAATCATGGTCTTTCGCCAGGGTTATATGCAGAAACAAATATAAACGCTGATTTTTTGATGGACGACACAGAATTTAGGCGAGTAGTAAGACATCATATTTTATTTGAGTTAAATAAATTAAAGAAAGAGAGAGCAGAGGATCCTTCTTCCTTAGACGCGGACGATTTGCAACTTGGTGTAAGCGAGGCAATCAATTTTAGTATTGGATTTATAACTTCAAATGGTGCTGCTGTTTTTAGGCTGGAACCCGTTACACCGCTTCAAGTCGAGCAGAAGCTGAGAGATTTATCAGACGGGAAAATAACAGGTGGAATAACCCTTAATAATTAATTCGGTAAAAATTTATAGCAGATCTCGAGAAAACTCCGGGCTTTTAGCCCGGAGATGAATCGAGCTCTGATATGTCATTCTCTTTTAGAAGTGAAACCCCGTTTAATGCGGGGAGAATGTCATAAACCTCAATAAACTTTACTCTCTGCAGCAATCTACGGCCTTTTGGACTAGAGAGCCGAGTTTGAAGAAGACGGATTCTAATTTTTCTCCAAATATTCTTTGATTTGTCTTGCGAATTCTTTTAGGTCAGCGAGGTCGTTTTTATAATCTTTATAAAGCATTCGGTAGTCAATATTGTCATAGCCGTGTATTAAAAGATTTCTTAATTTCGGTGCCTGCTGAAACTTTTCAGAAAATTCTTTTGTAAGAATTCCTTTTTTACCTAAGAGTAGGATTACATCGACTGCGCTGTTTCTTCCGGGAAGCTCCAACGCAGAGGTGATATGCGTGGCAATATCAATGCAAACTTCGACAGCGATGTGCATTCTATGGCTTAGCAGGTGCTGAATATCTCTATCTTTCACCAAGCTCTCTTCGCTAAAATCCATATTTTCAATATCGGCTATGTAGTCTTTTAGCTGATCTAGATGATTTTCAATAATTTCTTTGTCAATAGGCATAGATTCCCTCCTTAAAAGATTTTTCTAAATAAAATTTTTTTATGTTTCGAAAGTGTTTGCTGTCCTCGTAGGAAAAAAGCACTCTCGATTCTAAATTAGTCCTTTCCCTAGAGTTCTTTTCATAAATTAAGTTTCCGTTTATTATTTGGATGAGAAGTAGAGGATTATTTGATAAGTCAGCAAGCACGACATCGGTTTCAGTTCCGGAAATTAATTTTTGTATATCCGTCGCGAGTCTTCGCTGATTAACTGCCGATTTTTCAAGACAAAGAATGCCAATATCGAGGTCGCTTGATTTTGTTTCTTTACCCTTAGCTCGCGACCCGAAAACATAGGCTGAAATAATTTCTTTCTCGCTAGCTAATAAGCTTGTAATTTTATTTATAGTGTTTTGGGAAATCGGATTTTTCATACATTGATTTTACCAGAAAGACGTGTCGAGTAAAAGTTCTTGGGAAAGAAATTAGTTGGATGATGGCGTTTAGTTTCTATTTGTCTGATTCCTCTATGAAGAGTGGAAGCTGCTTCCTCACTTGTTGAACTGTTTCCCAGCTTTTTTTAACTTGAGGGTAGCTAACAGGATCCTTTAATTTTTCCAACCAATTTTCAGGAAGGTTTAGAAAGACAATTGCAATCTGCGGATCGTAATTTTTTCTAGGCACTTTGTTTCCAAAAACGCCTGGAGGATAGACAACTCCGAATTCTTTTACATAAGCATTAAATGGTCTAAGCCCGGTCAGATGGTCACTTTCGGCAATGAGTTGTTCTTGTGTAAGAGAAGGGTCAACATCCCTTAATGTTACTCGTCTATATAAATCTGGGGATAAAGGTACTAATTCCGCTTCACTTAAGGGTAATGTTAATCCTACCCCAGGTTCCTGATTTTCTATAAGATTATCCATATAGTTGCGATTTTACAAGAAAGATTTATTCTTTGCAACAATCAACTGCCTTCTGAACTAAAGCGCCGAGTTTGGAGAAGACGGAAGAAGAACCTTTTTCTCCGCCAGCCGGCGGACTTTTTTCATCAATAAATTTAATTTCACCGTTACCTTTTTGCTTCACATCCTTGGTTCCAACCACTCCTAAGTTTAATCCCCAAAATAGGGAATAGAGTTTGTATGATTTGCCAAAAAGGTCCCACGCCTTTTGCTTTTGTTTTTCTGCTTCTGCAGGTTCCGAACCTGCAGCTTTCTTCAGCTCCTTGGTTCCGACTTCCATTATTCTCATGGATGCTGCCAGCAAGTGTTTGCTAATACACCAAACTTCGCCTTCATAATCTTTAATAATATCCTTAAGCAATTCCGTTCTCATTCGACGGACCTCATCCAGAAGATCCAAATACTTCTTATCCTTTGTTTTTTGTGAAGTATAAAAAAGGTGCTCTTCGATGGAAATGAGGTTCATTACTCCGATAGATAAATCCTCACCGGAAGAGAGATCTAAGTCTTTTTGCTTTATTACTTCCTCAACTTTTTTCAGAAGCGATTTGGCATCTGTTATTTTATTCATAGTTTATTAATTTTCATTCTTTGCTCGTCCAAAGAATGAAGAAAGAAAGGACGCCCTGGTGTTTTTCGAGCTGTATTTTCTTCGCTCATATTATGCAAACAGGACTTACTTTCGCAAACACTTGCGAAAGAGCATACATCTGTTTGCATCTAAATGAATTTGCTCATCAAATCCAAATCAAAAAACACACGGGACTATTCTATTCTATTGTCAAGACAAATTTCTTAAGGGCACTTTATTCAATAATATTCTTAATATCCTAGTATCGAATCACTAAGTATCTTTTTTAATATAGATACCCGCCGTAATAGTAGATCAAAAGGCTGGTTAACACAAGTGAAATTACGGGAAAGGCGACTTTTTGATAGACGAAAAGTTGTTTGCCCTTAATTTCACGAACCTTTTTATCCGCCCACATTCCAAAAAGAAACATTATGGAGCCTGCTAGCGTACCGAATAGAATTTTATCCATGCCCAAAATAACGTTATCAGGGTGTCCTATTACTTTCCCGAACCACAAAGGAATAAGTACAAATGCATACATTGCTGCCGCGATTAGAAAATCATTTTGGTTTGATCTTTTGACATACTTTTTTTTATCCAGCCAGTCGGATAGCCAAAATGAAGAAGAAAGAATTATACCGCCGATCCAAATACTTGAAACCGCATCATCTATACCGAAGTAACGTGAGAGTCCCAATCCAGCTCCGACTGCGACGGTACAAATGGGACACACCGCGTAAGCGGTAGTAGGCAGTAGGAAGTAGGCAGTAGGAAATAGGTATAAAAACAAAAAAACTGCAAATCTTCTCTTAATTCCTGCCTTGCCGGCAGGCAGGCTTGAATCATAATTCATAATTTTTTTACGTCAATGACAATCGTAACTCGGCAAACCTTTAAAATCAATCATTAAAGACAAAACCCATAGTGTAAATTAGTAAGACTTTTGATATAATCGTTTTTACTTTGAATCCCGGCTAAATTTGCAGCCGCTAGGATTGCGAGTAGAGATTGTTCTAATGATTCGAATCATCGAATCAATTATTTTTTTGTTCGCTCTTTTATATATTAGCGAGAAGTTCATTAAATAAATGCTTTCAGAAAGGGAGATAAAAATGTCAGAAGATAGAATATTTCATCTTCGTTCACCACAAATTATGCATAAATGGTATTGCCCTGTTCATAGAGACCAGATTGAAGAAGCGTGGACTGCTCCAATATGTGGAAGGGTAATCGGGGCTTATTGCCCAATACACGGAGAAATAAGACCTGATTCGATCGAAATGGTTGACGATATAAAAAAGCTTAACACTCCTATTTCCCTAACAATTAGTATGTTTATACACAAGAAGTGTGGCCAAGAGGTTTTGTTAACTATCTGTCAGGAACAAATGATTCTTGTCAAATAAAGGAGGAAGAAATGGGAATAGATGTGAGAATTGGTAGGGAAGCTACTTACGGGAGATGGACAGTTTCAATTTTATTGAACCTAAACCCCGAACCAGCTATCTGGTTCTTTCAACTAATGAGACAAGATCCCGAGACTGGAAGGCAATTCGTATTGGTTGGTGGTCAACCTGTTGGTAAAACAATGGATGCTCCTATCGAACATAAGGGAGCAGAATTGCTTAATTGGTTAAAACTTGTCGGGGTTCCAGAGTCAATTGTTTGGCAGCTTTACAGAAAGACTCTTACGGCAATAGGAGAAATGGTGGCTGAAGAGATTGACGCCAGAGCAGGTCACGAGCTTGTCACAAGAGTAATGAGTCAATAGTAACTTTCTCGCTAATTTTAATTCAAGCGCCGGTGTGTGCGAATCGGGATTTTTGTGTTTGCGGCTTTTGGCTGCATCTTTTACATGAATTAATTCATGAATACTCACAAAATCCTTTATTCATACCCCGGCGTTTTTTTATGGTTCCAACTTATTTAGGTATTCAATTATCGGTTCGTCGCGACTTATGCAGACCCCCTCGGGAGTTACTAGAAAAGGCATCTCTATTTCCTCTGTCGGTATCCCGCACATAGAACCTCTTTGAATTAGTTTTTGTACATTTTCTTGTGATTCGCCGATGTCGAATTTTGCAACCTGTATATTTTCCTTTTTATCCCATAACTCCATGAATTCGGTTACTTTTATACAGCCGGGACAATCGATTTTGGCATAATAATATTCATAAGAAGTCGGAGGAGTCAGCGCTATTGGTTTTTGAGCACTTTCGCTATTTACTATATTAAGAAGAATTTTGCCTGATACGAAAAGGAGGATAATAATTCCAAAGAAAATTAATAAATTTTTCATTGAGCAAGAAGTCCATAGCCACTATTCGCCAGAATTTTTTTCACTTTATTTTCGTCTTCGTTACCTTCTTTATACTCGACTTCCAAAGTCTGTTTAGCATAATTGCAGGATGCTTTAAACCCTTCATCTTCCAAATCCAGCTCGATCATTTTTGCGCAGGCGTCGCAGTCCATTCCCTGTATTTTATATACCTTATATATCATATAAGTCTTAATAAGTCCGATAGGTCAACTAAAATTTTATTAAATCACATCAAAATACCCTGTATACATTCCCATACTGCAAGTGTAAGTAAGTCTTCCTTTTTTGGTCGGAGTAAATTCGATAGTTTGTTCTCCGGAATTAGGCAAAATTCTTGAAATATTATATTCGGGAATTGTAAAAGCCCTAACACATCCTTGTGTGTTGTCGGTTATTAACTTTAGGTTAACCGGGATTCCGGCCTTAAGAGTTTTTATATTTGATCTATAGCCGCTATTTAATACTTTAATTTCAACTTCTTGAAATCCTTTGTTATTTTCTTCTGCTAAAACTTCCGATTTTGATTTTTCCAGATTTCCACTTACTGCAGCATAATAATTTTGAAGTGTATGAACAGAGCCTCGCAAAATTTGTCCGGTATTTATAGATAAAACGGCCAAAATAAATATTGCCAAGCTTGCAATGTATTTTAGAGACTTTCTTTGCAAGATTTGAGATGAGGCTAATCCAAGTCCGAAAAAGACCGGAGACGTTCCCAGAACAAAACCCGCCAAAATTAAGCTCCCGTAAAGAGGACTACCGGAAGCTACAGACAAAAGCATCATCGATTGAGTTACCCCGCAGGGGATAAGAACTGTCAAAAAACCTAAAATTGTCGGAGAAAATACACTTTCATTAATTGAAGTTTTACGTACTAACCTGAATATAGATTTTGGTGGTGTTATCGTAAAGCGTCTGAAAATTGGATGAAGATCTAGAAGTTTTCCTACTGTAGCCAGCATGAAAAGACCTGCAAGGATTTGCATAAAGCCCTGAGTTTTCGGTGATATTACAAAGGAGGAACCCAGTAAACCGAGTAAAATTCCGAGAATTGAATAAGCAGCTAATTTAGCAATTAAGAAAACAGAAATATGGAATTTTTGAGCCTCTTTTTTTTGTTGGGAGAGACTAGATGCCAAAAGTCCGCCCTGGACAGCAAAACACGAAATTCCTCCAGTTGTTAATCCAGTAATGAAAGCCAGCCATACACTATTCATGACAAACTATTTTAGCAAATTAATCCGTCTTTTGAATAAGATATTTGACCCTTGACATAAATTATTAGTATTGTAGGATTGTTTAAATCCCCATCCACCGGGTGGGGGGTAACTAAAATGGATCATATTGATACAAAAGAAGAAAGCTTAAAAAGGCTAAAAATTGCCAAGGGGCATTTAGATAAAGTTATTGAGATGCTTGCGGGCGACGTTTATTGCCCGGACGTTATACATCAATCACAGGCAGTTCAAGCTGCTTTAAAAAAAGTTGATGAGCTAATCCTTCACGGACACCTTCATTCATGCGTATTAAAGGATATGCACGGACCAAATGGAGAAAATGAAAAGATAGTTAATGAAATCGTTGAACTATTTAAGAAAAAGTAATTATGGGTAAAGATATTAAATTAATGCTTGCGGCACTTGGTTTTGCAATACTACTTATCTTCGGATTTGCCATTTGGCAATCCCGCTCGCCTGACAGTCAGGATAATGAGAGTGTAGAAGTAGCTGGTGTACAAATTACGGGAATAGAAGCAGAACCTGAATCTTATGATCTGGGAGACGTTCCAATTAACGGTGGTCTTATAACAAAGGAATATAAAGTCAAAAATACATCGGGTGATATATTAAAGCTTAAAAAGATCGCGACTTCTTGCATGTGTACCAAAGCAAAAGTAAAAGTAGGGGATAAAGAAACAAAATTATTTGGTATGGAAGGGCACGGAGATAAAAATCCTCCTGTTAATGTTGAAATACCTGCTGGTGAGCTCGCCTTAGTAACGATAATATTTGATCCGGCAGCACACGGACCTCAAGGAGTCGGCCCCATTGATCGCTCCGTTTTTTTAACCTTCAGCGATCCTGCCGGAACAAAAGAATTGAGATTTAAAGGAACAGTAACTAATTAGAATTATGAATTATGTATTATGTATTAAGAGGGTAATTAAAAAGGGTATTGTTGTAATTCCTTTATTCATTCTTCTTAATTCTTTATTCACTCGCGAAACGCTTGCCCACTGTCCTCTCTGTGTTGCTGGTGCCGCGGCAGGAGTTACTTTGACACGCTGGGTTGGAGTGGATGATTCAATTACGGGAGTCTGGATAGGAGCACTACTTGGGTCTGCCTCTTTCTGGACTTATTCAGCTGTCCTTAGGAGATTACCGCTGTTATCCTCCTTTAGAAGAAACCGTGTACTTAAGTACACGGAGAATGTCTTAAAACCTATCATTTATTTACTCGTTTTTGCACTTACAATATGGTCTTTTTATAAATTTCAACTCGTTATCAGAATGAGTCAAATTATGGGTCTTGATAAACTCACTTTTGGAATCCTTACAGGAGGAGTAGTTTTTTATTTAGTTGATATAGCCAATAAATATTTAGTTAAAAAAGATGGAAGAGTATTTTTTCCATATCAACGGATGGCCTTAAGTCTTGGAAGCGTAGTCTTTTTAAGTGTTTCAATCTACATACTGATTAATTATTACATTTAGGAAGTAACGTGTAACAGTGTACTAGTACACTGTTACATAAAACAATAAAAAGTGGCAAGAAAAAATTCTATCGTCAAAAAAAGGAAAGAGTTAATAAAATTTGTGACTTTTGTAATTTTTATATTGTTTGGATTTTTATTGGGGACAAATAGAGAAAAGTTTAAATCTATTCCTTTTAAATGGATGGCTGGACAAAATTTGTTAACTTCTGAAGTTATTTCAGCCAAAGAATTGAAGGATAAATTCGATGACAAAGATTTTATTTTCATTAATGTTCACACTCCATATGAAGGAGAGATAGAAAAAACCGATTTATTTTTGGAGTATGACGGAATTTTAGCCGCTAAAGATAAACTACCTGAGGATAAAAGTGCAGAAATTATTCTTTATTGTAAAAGCGGAAATATGAGCGAGCAGGCTTTGAGAACAATAAAGGATTTGGGTTATAAAAATGTAAAACACTTAGCCGGGGGAATGGATGGATGGAAAAAGAATAATTATCAGCTTTTAGATCTCTCCGGATTACCACAGCAGGTATTGCCCGACGAAGGTTTTACTCTTCCCGTTTCTTGGGGCGAAATAGCGCCCCAACTTATTAAGTTAGGTGTAATCGACAAACAAAAATTTGAAAAAGCGGTGGGTATGGGAGAAGAAGAAAAAATGATTTTTGAAGGCAATAGTGACATTCCGATAAAGATAAATGCCCAAAACAGTCAATTTGTGGTCGACCTTTTGTGGGCACTAGGTTTAGCGCAGAAATCTTTAGTTTATGATGAGGGACCGATGGGTAAAGAATATAAAGGAAAAGAAGGGAATTTTGCGTCAACGGGTGGTTGGACTTTGGCGGTAGGAGACGCAATGAGCCATTATAATGCCCATGAGTTGATCCCGCTTTCGGCTGAACAACACAAGAAAGTAATGGACATTGCAGGCCATGTTTATAGGCCTTGTTGCGGAAACCACACCGCCTTTCCTGATTGTAATCACGGAATGGCTGCTTTGGCTGCAATTGAATTAATGGTTTCAAAAGGAGTACCCGATGAGGAAATTTATAAGAATGTACTTAAGCTTAACTCATATTGGTTTGGCAACAGCTACCTAACGGTAGCCACATATTTTGCCAGACAAGGCATATCATGGGATAAAGTAGATGCCAAAATGGTTTTGGGTTCCGAGTATTCCTCAGGGCAGGGTGCAAAGCAGACTGCCGAAAAGGTGGGACCCTTACCTTTTGAGGGGCAGTCGGGGGGAGGATGTGGAGCATAACCTTCTTCTGACTTTCTTTTCCGAAAAGAAAGTCAGGCAAAGAAAATTAAAAATACAGAAACAGGAAAGAGGGTGAATGAAATGAAATTTAATGAGAATGTTTTAGCAAATACTTTAGGGTCGTTAGGGGCAGTCTATTACCTCGTTTGTTATGTTGTTGCAAGTGTTGCTCCGGGACTTTATAAGTCAGTTGCAGCGAGCTGGATGCATATGATTAACCTGGAAGGTCTTTGGAAAAGAAACCCCAGTGGTTTTATACTAGGTTTAGTTAGTTTTACTGTTGTTTCTTGGGTTTCAGGATGGGCATTTGCAAAAACTTACAACTATTTTTTAGGGAAGAAATGAGGTGAGAATATTATGATGGGACGTATGTTTGGAAACGGTTATTATGGAGATTGGAATACCATGCCGGAGGGGATGAGGCAAATGATGCAGCAATACTACGGAAGTTTAAGACCTTTCGGAGCATTGTTTGGTCTTATGGAGTTTATAACTTGGGTATTAGTAATTGCGCTTTTGGTTTCTCTGATTAGATACTTTTGGTTGAAAGTCGATGAAAAATGAGTATAGATGAAATTTCAGTAAGTGTAGCCGGTCTTGGGTTAATCGGTTTTATATGGTGGTTTTTCTTTGGGAAAAGACAGGTGGCGGTTAATACGGTTGGTGACGAGGTCGAAATTATAGTAGAAGGAGGATACAAACCATCTGTGATAGAAATTCCTGCAGATCGTAAAACGAAACTTACATTTATTCGAAAAGATCCAAATAGCTGTTTGGAAGAAATTGTAATTCCCGATTTTAAGATTAAAAAATACTTACCCATGGGTGAGAGAATAGCGATTTCAGTCACTCCAAAAAAAGTAGGCGAATATGATATTCATTGTGGCATGAACATGTTTCATGGAAAATTACTTGTTACAAAGTTAAATATATGAAAGTAAAAAAAAGTTTTCCAATTGTCGGTATGCACTGCGCCTCTTGTGCAAGATTAATCGAAAGGCAGCTGTCTAAAACCCCAGGAGTTGTTTCGGCAAGCGTCAATTATGCTTCTGAAGCCGCAACTATCGAGGGCGACGGTCAAATTGCAACTGACGATGCATTAGCAAAAGCAGTTGAGTCGGCAGGATATAAAGCGTTGTTAACTGGAGAACTGAAAGGCGGAAAAACTGAAAAAACAATTGAAGAAAGGAAGGAGGAGGCAAAAAAGAGGGAATTACAGAATTTAAAAATTAAAATCATAGTTTCTTCAATTTTAAGCGTGGTAATACTTCTTGGTAGCTTTCCCGAGTGGTTTAGTTTTGTTCCTTACGCGTTTTCGAATCCGTGGTACCTACTACTGCTGTCTTCGATAGTTCAATTTTGGGCAGGGAAAGATTTTTATCTGGCTACTTGGTCAGGACTTAAGAATCGGGCAGCTAGTATGGATACTCTAATTGCAATTGGAACTTCTGCTGCGTACTTTTTTTCCGCATTTGGAGTACTACTTCCCGGAATATTCGAGAAATATGGATTTCCGATGATTATGGATTTTGACACCGCAGCGGTAATTATTACGCTTATTTTGCTCGGTCGTTATTTAGAAGCGAGAGCGAAACTTCATACCTCAGATGCAATAAAAAAGCTTTTACAACTTCAGGCGAAAACTGCCCGAGTTGTGCGTCAAGGAGAAGAAATTGATATTCCAATTGAGGAAGTTAAAGTGGGGGATATTATTCGCGTCAGACCCGGAGAAAAGATTCCCATTGATGGGAAAATCATTGAGGGAGTGAGTTCAATCGATGAATCGATGGTAACAGGAGAATCAATTCCTGTTGATAAGACGGCGGGCGATAGCGTAATTGGAGCAACAATGAATAAATCGGGGACCTTTCTTTTTAAAGCTACTAAAGTCGGTTCTGACACAATGCTTGCCAATATAGTAAAAATGGTATCTGAAGCCCAAAGCTCGCATGCCCCGATCCAAAGACTGGCAGATACAGTTTCATCCTATTTTGTTCCGGTTGTTCTTATGCTGGCTGTCGCTACTTTTGTTCTTTGGTATGTTTTTGGTCCAGCGACTGCTGCTTTCAGTTTTGCATTTACCAACATGATTGCTGTACTTATTATTGCTTGCCCTTGTGCTTTGGGGCTTGCTACGCCTACCGCGATAATGGTTGGTACAGGTAAGGGAGCGGAACACGGGATTTTAATTAAAAACGCGGAAACGCTTGAGATCGCTAATAAAGTTAAAGTCACTGTTTTTGATAAGACAGGGACGCTGACGGAGGGAAAGCCGAAAGTTACAGACATTGTTGAAGTTTATCGTTCATCGTTCATCGTAGATCGTCATAGAAAAAGCGATGAGCGAACTAACAATTTACGAACTAACCAGGTCTTGCGAATTGCTGCTTCACTTGAAAAGGGGTCGGAACACGCATTGGGAGAAGCGATATTAGAGGAAGCTAAACGTAATAAACTGGAAGTTGAAAAGGTCAAAGATTTTAAGGCTATTTCGGGAAAGGGAATAGAAGGATCAATAGGTAACACTAAATACACTTTGGGAAACCGAGCCTTAATGAAAGATTTAGATGTGGATATTGAAAGTGCCGAAGGGAGAGTGCAAAAACTTGAAAATGAAGGGAAAACAGTTGTCTTTCTCGCGACGGATAAGAATGTGATTGGACTAATTGGAATTGCCGATACTCCCAAAGATAGCGCAAGAGGGGCAGTTAACGCTTTACAGAAACAAGGGATCGACGTTTGGATGATAACCGGAGATAACGAAAGGACTGCAAAAGCGGTGGCCAAAAAACTTGAAATAAAAAATGTAATGGCAGACGTGCTACCCGATGAAAAAGCAGAAAAGGTGAAAGAACTGAAAGACTTGAAAACCGATTATAGGTCACGAGTTGTTGCTTTCGTAGGTGATGGGATTAATGATGCGCCAGCATTGGCGTCAGCCGATGTTGGCATAGCAATGGGAACAGGAACGGATATTGCGATGGAATCGGCAGGAATTACTTTGTTAAACAGGGATCTGAGATCGGTTGATTCGGCAATTACCCTTAGCAAGAGTACGCTTTCGGTGATAAAGCAAAATTTGGTTTGGGCTTTTGGATATAATGTAATACTTATTCCAGTGGCAATGGGAGTTTTATACCCAATTTTCGGTTGGCTTCTTAATCCTGCTTTAGCCGCATTCGCTATGGCCGCAAGCTCGATCTCTGTTGTCGGAAATTCCCTAAGACTAAAA
>Ga0209431_10001413_pt1 | contig 19873 bp, 25 predicted proteins | sample RifCSP13_3_FD_184021 | JGI IMG/M metagenome (GOLD analysis project Ga0209431, IMG submission 184021) | Soil microbial communities from Rifle, Colorado - Rifle CSP2_sed 13_3 (SPAdes) (version 2) | ecosystem: Environmental > Terrestrial > Deep subsurface > Rock core/Sediment | place: Rifle...
ATTATAATAATGTTACGCATGATTACTCCCTTCTTTAACTGAGGCATTGTCAAAACTAAACCAGACCACAGAGAAATGCTTTAATATCAGAGAGTCGGGTTTCGCGTTGCTCTACCCGACCTACCAACTGAAGTATCCTAAAAACCTTCAGTCTATCCACCTGAGAGTTACATGAATCCGGCATCTATATCATATTGCTGGCGGTTATTACTATCTCTGCTATATCCTTAAGTTTCTTGTTTTCCTTTTGAGATTGGGCCTGCAGAAGCTTAAATGCCTCATCCTCGGAAATATTAAGACGCTTCATGAGTATGCCCTTTGCCCTTTCAACATACTTTCTTGTCTCCATCGCATGTTTTAAGTCAACAACCTCAGCCTTGAGGGCCTTAAACTCATCAAACCTGGCAAAGGCAAACTTTATGGCAGGAAGTAGGTCTTTTCTTGTGATCGGTTTCCTGATATAGGCAAATACGCCGCTTTCTACTGCCCTGTCAACCAGCGGCCCTGTAGAATAGCCTGTAATAAGGATGATGGGAACAGGAAGGCGCTTTGTTATGATCTTGGCAGCTTCGATGCCGTCCATCTTTGGCATCTTAACGTCCATGATAACTAGATCAGGCTTAGTTTCGTCATAATGGACCACAGCCTCTTCGCCTGTGGCTGCTGCGGCGACAACTTCAAAGCCGATGGCCTTAAGCTGGGCTGCAAGGGCCTTTCTGGCCATTGCGTTGTCCTCTGCAATGAGGATGCGGCTGCGGGCTGCTTCAGGTTTTGCTTCAGACTTTGCTTCAGGTTTTGCCGTCTTTTTTGTTGTTTTTGCAGCCATATTTTCAAAAGCTAACACAAACTGTATGTGGGGTCAATACAAAACATAACTACTAAGGTATTTAGGCTGAGGATTGAAGGCTGAAGTATCCTAATAACCTTCGGTCTTCAGCCTTCAGTCTGTCCACCTGAGTACTCCTGAATCACCGTCTGGAGGCGGCTCCTACCCTTCAGTCTTCAGCCTTCAGTCTATTCACCTGAGAGTAGTTACTCTCAATATACTCAAAAATCCTGTGAAAGGCCAAGCTGAACAGGACAAAAAAACCAACAGAGGGCAGGTAGAGTCTGTGCTCGAAGATGACATCTATTATAGGAATAAAACTTGAAGAGGGAGACAGGATAATAAAAAACCAGAGAATGAAAAAGGCAATTAAACGGCCCTGATGCGTGATGCGTGATGCGTGACGCGTAAGGAGATAGAGAGCAAATCCAATGATGGTAAGAATGATAATAAGGGATATAATGGGCGGAGGAAGAGGAATGTTTAATACCGTTCCCTGATTTACTACAGGAACCTCAAAGAGCCCCTTTGATACAGGAAAATCATAATCAAGATTCTGATTTACAGGTACAAACAGCAGGGTAATATAATAGATAAGCACATTAAACTGGGTAAAGAGATATTCCTTTGGTGTTATGCCCTGAACGCCAAAGCCGGCGGATACCACTTCGCCAGGAGTGTTCTGCGGATTTGATGTTATGCCCTGAACGCCGAAGCCGGCGGATACCGCTTCGCCGGGAGTTTCCTGCAGACCGGTGAATGTTGGCGCGGCGAGAAAGACTAATATTACAAGCAGAACTCCATAGATTGGCCAGCGGCTCACAAGTTTTTTAAGGTTGCCCTCTGACAGGAAACAGTAATCATAGAGAATTATAATCGCAGGCAGCGTTATGGCAATTTCTTTGGATTTGAATCCGAGAAGATATGAAACAACCGCTGCTCCATAAAGTAAAACCCTTGAAGCCGTTTTTGATGTCTCTGTGCCTTTTATAAACAATAAAAGACCGATTAGCATAAACATCGATGCAAGTGATTCCATCCTCTGAACAATATAGGTGACAGCCTGCGTCTGTATAGGATGCACAGCAAAAAGCAAGGCTGTATAGATGGCTATCTTTTTTGCCTTGGGGACAGATTTGAAATCTATCCCCAGAATACCAATGCGGGTAAGGGTAAGGAAGATCAGAAAATAAACCAGTATGCCATTTGTTATATGAATAACAAGGTTTACAATATGATAGCCTACAACATTCAGCCCGCCCATGGCATAGTTGATGGCAAAGGTCAGCATTGCTACGCCGCGATGCCCTCTTATGATATCAATCCAATTGCCTAAATTTCTTATGCTGTAGTTCTCCACAATATTTTGAGCATCGTCAAAATGGAAACTGGCATAAAACGTGTTGGAATATACCAAAAATGTCGATATTGCAATTAATAAACCTGCAACAAGATGAAATTTTTTACTTCCAAATATCTTTTCAAAATTCACTCTTTCTCTCCCTTTGTATTTTGTTCAAATAGTGTCTTGAGTAATGCCACCTCCTGGGCAAGCCTCTTATTCTTTTCGCTCAGATCGGATATCTCAACAGAGTAGTGGAGGACTATCAGCAGAAGAAAAAGAAAAGCGATAAAAAAAAGAAGCGCCGGCGGATATTCAACCCCAGCAAGACGGGATATACTGTGAAGCAGGTCTCTCCATAAGGAGAGGGCCAGGAGAATGATTGCTGAGGGCAGCCAGAGCAGGGCGTACCTCTCCTTTAACTTTCTCCGCCTTATCAGGTCTATGACCCCGATGAGAACAGCGACGCTGAAAAGAACTGCAATAACCTGAATGAACTGCATGCCTTTTACCTCTCAACCCTTTTCATAAGGTCTATCAATACCGCAAGAGTTACCTTTACCATGTAGTAAAAGGCCCTGAAATAGGTTATTGAAGATTTGCCCCAGACCCTTGCCTCCATCCTGATAGGGACCTCAGCGATCCTGAAACCAGCCTTATGGAGCAGTGCAATCGCCTCCGGCTCAGGATAGTCTTCGGGGTAGTCCCTGGCATAAAACCTTATAACATCCTTATTGACAGCCCTGAAGCCTGAGGTTGGGTCAGTCACCTTCTGTCTCGTTATCACGGACAGCATCCCCGAAAAGGTCTTTATCCCTATGCTCCTTGCCAGGGAAGGAACATAATCTCCTTCGCCAAGAAACCTCGAACCTATCGCAATATCAGCTTTTCCTTCAATGACGGGAGAAATGACCTTGTGAATCTGATCTGGAGGATGCTGCCCGTCTCCGTCCACCTGTAAGGCAATATCATACCCTTTGTCCGCAGCATACATATATCCGGTCTGCATTGCCGCCCCTATCCCCATGTTGTAAGGGAGTTTCACAACCCTTATTCCAAGCCCCGCCGCAACCTGCCCTGTGGCGTCGGAAGAACCGTCGTTGATTACAACTATATCGGCATGAGGGACCTCCCTTCTGAGAGCTGATATAACTCCTCCGATATTTGCTGCTTCGTTGTAAGCAGGGATGATGACAAGGATCTTATTGGTTGTTAAATTCTCAGTCACTAACGACCTCTGTTGCAGAAAGTCCATATTTTCTAAACCAGATTCTGATTTCCCTACCGCTCACAACCCTTTTTTTCTGCACAGTCGATCTCTTCCTTAAGATTGCCGGTAGTCCTTTTACGGCAGACATTAAGGCGCTGATAAGGGCAAAAGCCACTTTAGATGAAGAAACCTCCTTGACATATTTTGAAGTGGCCCCCTTTCCGCGAATCACGTTGTTTGCCTGAACCAGCCAGCGCAATGATGTATAAAAAGGGGTGAGAGCAAGCATTGTAACAGGAAAATTTTTTATTGCCAACCAGATATGATTCCGCTCCACAAGAAATGCCTTTGTCTCGGAATACTTTCCCGTAGAACCTGAGTAATGATGATAGACTATGGCGCCAGGTACTGAAACGGCATTCCACCCTGCGAGCCTTGCCCTGAATCCAAGATCAGAGTCCTCGCAGTATGCAAAAAAGTCCTCATCAAAATATCCGATTCCATCCAGCATATCCTTGCGGTAAAGGGCGCTGCATGCGCTCGGGAACAATATACCCTCCACCCTGTCATACTGTCCCTTGTCTTCCTCCGACCTTCCCCGCCCCCTGGCAATCCCGTCCCTGTATATCAGGAGGCCTCCAACCGAGTCTATCCTTGTTCTTTTTTGCATGGAAAGGATCTTAGGCGCCCACATCCCTACCTTTTCATCAGATGATTCGGCTGCCTCGACAAGGTTATTAAGCCAGTCCTTGTCCACCTCAGTATCGTTGTTCAGGGTGGCGATATATTTTCCATTCGCGACCTTTATCCCCTGGTTATTCGCCTTTGCAAAACCGAGATTTTCTTTATTTTCTATAATAATAGTTTCCGGGAAGTTGGACCGGACAAACTCCAAAGACCCATCCTCTGAACCATTGTCAACGAATATGACCTCGAAAAGACGATAAGTCTGACTATCGACGGAAGAAAGACACTTTTCAAGGAATCTCATGCCGTTCCAGTTGACTATGATTATTGATATAAGAGGTAAAGACTCATTCAATTTACGGTTACTTCCTCATACTGTCTGCTTTTCAGTTCTCGGTAAAACCCTTGCCGGGACTCCCACAGCCATACAATTTGCAGGCACTGACTGCAAGACAACAGCATTAGCGCCAATAACGACATTATCCCCAATGGTTATATCGCCAAGCACCTTGGCCCCGGCGTAAAGGAAGACATTGTTTCCAATAATGGGTTGATTACGATTTTCGGGACTGGCCCCCCCGCAACCGGCTCCGGCAAACACATTAAAATTTTCACCGATCATCTGCGCCCCCAAGACGATTCCGACAGGATGATGTACCCTGAATCCTCCCCCGATCTTCACATGAACCCCTATCTCAATGCCAAAGACGACAAGGTTGACCGCGGCCACAAGCCTTGCGAGCCTGAAATGCCCTTTACGGTAAAGGAGATGTGAAATACGGTATATCCAGACTATTAAAACCTTGTAATCAAGTATAGAGAAAAGGATATCCTTTCCCCCGACTTTTGTTTCTTTCCATGCCTCTATGTCTTTCTCTATCAGCATTAAAAATTCTTTCACGGTCATGATTCAGGACCTCTTTTGCTCCGGGAATACCCTCTTTACCCATCCCCACCCCAACCCTCCCCTTGAAGGGGAGGGAGGAAAATACCTCCTCTCCTTCAGGGAGAGGATTAAGGTGAGGGTGGGTTAATTTTCATCCTCCTTTGTGACCGAAGGCGATGACGGTTTCATACCGTAAATTCAATACCGGTTTCCGACTATATCTTCAAGCGTTTTTTCTAACAATTCACCTATACTTTCCCAGTTATATTTTTCTAAGACCTTTTTCCTTGCTTCCGTCCCCATTCTCCGACGGATATCTTTCTCTTTCGCCAGATATTCTATCTTGTTTTTAAGGTCTTCCACGTCACCGATTTTTACATGTAATCCAATTTTCCCATTTTCTACAAGTTGAGAAGGTCCCGGTAGTTCCGAGACTATTGCAGGTATGCCCGAAGCCATTGCCTCCAAAACCACTAACCCAAAGGACTCTGAATGAAGTGATGGAAGAACAAGAAAATCTCCAAGGTTATAATGGTCAGGCAGATCTTCATCCGGTGATTTTGGTCCGGCAAAGATTACTCTTTCGTCTATCCCTTTTTCCCTTGCCTGGCTTCTATATTCTTTTTCATTATAACCTCCACCGACAACGAGAAGGACGATGTTCCGGTCCTTTATCCGGGAGATGGAATCTATGAGGAGGTGCAGCCCCTTGAAAGGCTGAAGGTTTCCTACAAACAGGACTACCGTCTTTCCTTCAAGATTATATTCCCTCACCAGCCCTTGTTTTTTCTCTCGTGGACAAAACTTCTTAACATCAACGCCGTTCGGCATCTCAACTACCCTGTTCCAATCAACATAAGGTGCAACTTTTGAACTTTTCAAGTGTGCGATGCTCAGGGCGCCGATATAATCAGCCCTTTTAATTATTTTTTTTGTCAACAGCGGCTCATAAGCGGCCATTATAAGCCTTTTTAAAAGGGTATTCCCGTAGACATCCATGTGGTAAGTCAAAAAATATTTTCGACCGTTCAGCAAAGAACTTAGATATACATATTCAGCCCCTCCGAAAAAAGGGTAATGCAGGTGGACAATATCAAAGCCTTTTAGCATAGAACAGAGTTGGGGAACCATCCCTCCATCTCCGTAAATAAGCGGGGTTTTCAGCCTGACTATCTTGAAATCCTTCAGATCCGCTTCGTAACTAAGACGACCGTGATCAAGGGTAAAGACAGTTACATCGTGTCCCCTGAGCGCTAACATACGAGAGTTATGAAAGCAAACATAACCCATTCCTCCGTGATATGGTGGAAAAGTGGCAACAACCTCTGCAATCTTCATTATCAGTATCCCTTATAGATATCTATCCACTTTTTGAAGAGTTTACTCAAATTTTGCCGGTTTATCATTTTTAAATCGTAAAGCTTAATACGTTTATTAAGACTTAAATAAATAGAAAATGAGTAGATGACAGAAAGAAGAACAATAAGTATATTTCTCTCTGCGAGACCAGGAGATATTTTGGACTTGAGGCGATGATAGCAATAACCGTAAACTCGATTTAATGGAGCCCAGCCGTAATACTTCATCACGATTTTTAAAGTTTCTTCATGATTTGAAACGGCATCAGAAGGTGAAATAGTCTTTGATTCTTCATGAAACCTGTACGTTGCAAGAAATTCCGGCAGGTAAGCAAATTTATTTTTGTTGGCCATTCTGATCCAGAGGTCATAATCCATCACATAATGTAAGTTTATGTCTAATATCCCCACTTCATCTAAGGCCTCTTTTCTAAAGAAGGTAGCTGGCTGGCATATGAAATTGAATATAGCGAGGCGGTTGTAATCAAAAGGCTCAGTCGGATACCTTCCTATAACATTTCCTTCAATATCTATAAAGTATGCCTTCCCATATATAAGGCCAATATCAGTTTGGGAACAGAAAAGATCTACAACCTTATTTACTGTACCGGGAAGATAAGTATCATCTGAATTCAGCCATGCCATCATGCTCCCTCTCGCCATGGCAAACCCTTTGTTTATTGCATCCGACTGCCCTTTGTCGGGTTCAGATACCCATCGAAGTCTTCCTTCATATTTTATTAAAATGTCGATGGTATTGTCTGTAGAACCACCGTCTATGACGATATACTCAATGTTGGGATAGTCTTGGTTTAGAACGCTCTTTATCGTTTCCTCAATGAACCTTCCTTGATTGTATGACGGGGTAATGATCGAGACCAGCGGTTTATCAATGGAATGGTTCATCTTTTATTTTTGACATACCAGTCATAAGTCCTGGCTATCCCCTCTCTAAGGCTTGTCTTCGCCTTCCATCCAAGTGCGTTCAATTTTGACACGTCTAAGAGCTTCCTCGGCGTTCCATCGGGCCTTGAATCATTATAAGCTATATCCCCTTCATAACCTACAATTTCTTTAATAAGTGACCCTAAGTCTCTGATGGAGATATCTTCACCAACGCCAACATTAATAATCTCCGAACCGTCATATTCCTTCATTAAAAACAGGCAGGCGTCAGACAGGTCATCTATGTAAAGGAACTCCCTTCTTGGTGTGCCTGTGCCCCAGATGACTACAGGCTGAGGCTTAAGATCAGGCTTAGGCTGAGGTTCAGGTTGAGTAAAATCCTTAACCTTAGCCTTAACCTGCTCCATTTGGAGCTTTGCCTCATGGAATTTCCTTATCAATGCAGGAAGGACGTGGGATGTCTCAAGGTCAAAATTGTCATTTGGGCCATAAAGGTTTGTTGGCATGACAGAGATAAAGTTAGTTCCATGCTGCTTGTTGTAAGTCTGGCACATCTTTATACCTGCTATCTTGGCAATGGCGTAAGGCTCATTTGTTGGTTCCAGTTCACCGGTTAAAAGATACTCTTCCTTCATAGGTTGCGGTGCATGCTTCGGGTATATGCATGAGCTTCCGAGGAAGAGGAGCTTCTTTACGCCATATTTATAAGAGGCGTGGATAATGTTGGTCTGGATCATGAGATTGTCGCATATAAAATCCGCAGGGTAGGTGCTGTTGGCCATTATGCCGCCTACTTTTGCAGCCGCAAGAAAAATATACACAGGCCTTTCTTTTTCAAAAAAGGCCTCAACATCGGCCTGCCGTCTCAGGTCAAGCTCCGTACTTGTCTTGACAACGAGGTTAGTGTAACCCTCTGATTCCAGCCTTCTGTATATGGCGGAACCAACAAGTCCGCGATGTCCTGCAACATAGATGCGAGAATTTTTATTCATAAAAATTCTCCATAGGTCAAGGCTAAAGTCAAGGCTGAGGTCAAGGTTAAGAATAAAGACCTATTCACGATTCCTTGTGCAAAGAATTGATTAATGAGTTGAGTTCTTTCCATATCTCCTCTGCTAAACGGGCATTTTCACCGAATTGTTTCTCATCAAAATAGCCGACGTGATGACCATAAATCAAGTGATTCTTTGTCTCAGTCAACGAGCCACGAGAAATATAGTAAAAATTGATCTTGTCTTTCGTATGTTTTCTTCCGAATCCTTCTGCTATATTACCCGATACAGATAAGGCCGAACACCTTATCTGCGACGTCAAACCATAATCCTCTTTGCGGGGAAGTCCTTCCGTGAGTTGAAATATCTTGACAGCCAGTTCCATCGCCTTCTGCCAGACCGGCATTTCTTCAAATGTCTTATATTTCATCCCTTGCCCTGTCTTTCTCTGTTTTTGCTTGACCTTAACCTTGACCTTGACCTTAACCTTGACCTTAACCTTAACCTTGACCTTGACCTTAACCTTAGCCTTGATCTTAACCTTAGCCTCAACCTCGGCCTTTCCTACTCATGATACCTCATCACCTTGAACCCCTCCCTCTTGCAGAGCTGGTCCCGTTCCGCCTCTTTCAGGTCTTCCGTAACCATTTCCGACACCAGTTCATTGAAGGTGACTTTCGTAGCCCAGCCAAGCCTCTGCTTTGCCTTTGTCGGATCCCCGAGGAGGGTTTCAACCTCTGTAGGCCTGAAATAGCTCTTATCCACCTCAACGATAACCTTCCCAGTATCTCCGTCATACCCCTTCTCATCGACACCTTCACCCTTCCACTTAATGCCGGTCCCGACCTCATGGAATGCCCTCTCAACAAACTCCCTGACGGAGTGCTGCTCACCTGTGGCTATAACAAAATCATCAGGCTCATCCTGCTGGAGGATCAGCCACTGGGCCTCCACATAATCCCTTGCATGACCCCAGTCCCGCAAAGAGTTGAGATTGCCGAGATAGAGCTTATCCTGCAATCCGAGTTTTATCCTCGCCACTGCGCGGGTTATCTTGCGCGTCACAAAGGTCTCGCCTCGTATGGGAGACTCATGATTAAAAAGGATGCCGTTACATGCGAAGATATTGTATGCCTCCCTGTAATTAACCGTAATCCAGTAAGAATAAAGCTTTGCAACTGCATAAGGGCTTCTCGGATAAAATGGGGTAGTCTCCTTCTGCGGTATCTCCTGTACCTTGCCGTACAGCTCGGATGTAGAAGCCTGGTAGAACCGTGTCTTCTTTCCAAGCCCCAGGATTTTCATAGCCTCAAGAAGCCTCAATGTGCCCATAGCGTCGGCGTTTGCGGTATATTCGGGCGTCTCAAACGACACCATGACATGACTCTGGGCCGCCAGATTGTATATCTCATCGGGCTGAACCTCCTGGATTATGCGGATGAGATTGGTAGCATCTGTCATGTCGCCGTAATGGAGCTTAAGCCTCACACCCTTTTCATGCGGGTCTTTATAGAGATGGTCTATCCTGTCGGTATTAAAAAGCGATGCCCTGCGCTTTATCCCGTGGACCATGTACCCCTTGTTGAGCAGAAACTCGGCCAGATAGGCGCCGTCCTGCCCGGTGATACCTGTAATCAAAGCAGTTTTCATTATTTCAAACCTCCCATAACATATTCCTCTATCTCTTTTATATACTCTGGATATAAATTTTCTGCCATTCTAACAGATTCAAGCACCATAGAGTGTTCCAGTAAATCATATTCGTGCACAAGCCTGTTCCTGATGCCTGCCGAGGGAGCAAGCTTCTCTGCAAGTCCCATTGGTATTATCTTCAACTCCCCTACCTTTATAAAACTCTCATAGTAATCATCCGGCACAGAATTGCCGGACTGGACGATGATATGGGTATTTATATCAATTGCCGCCTCTATCAACTCCTGCAATAGCCTTTCGGTCGCTTTCCTCTTATATAAATCTTCGATATATTCCTCTTTTGTCATCTCTTTTATCGGGTCAAGGGCATTAAGACTCTCTATCATGACAGCAAGTTTTCTTCTAACAACTTCTGCTTCTACCTAAAAAATGCAAACCACAGAGGACACAGAGCTTTTTTTTGGGATAAAAAAACCTTCTAAAACCTTATTTTCTCTGTGTTCTCGTGACTTTGATTCCAAAAATTATAGGATTTTTAATAACTCACCTTTAGCCAAAAGTAGGCGCTTCTAAGCGAGTGCACGGAGAAAAGATTTAAACAAGATCTTTTCTTTCGGCAATAAAGGGTTTCCTCTGAGTCCTCTGTGGTTCGATTGCAGGATTTAGGTTCTACAGGACTCATAATATCCCCCTTGTTTCAAGAAACTGCCTGATTGCCGTTGACTGCATATTGCGCAGCTTTTTTGTATCAACATACCTTCTGAAGGCAAGAGAGAAAAAAATATTGAAGTCACCGCTTGTCCTCTCATAAAGGAGCCTGGAGTTTTTACCCACAGAAAATTTTAATAAAGGACTCGCATGTTTCAGATCAACCACATCCACATTGTCAGTATGGAGGAGCCTGATAACACTGTTTGTAAGAGACAAAATATCCACAGGCCTGTCAAAAAGAAATGCAAGATCAACGTCACTCTTCTTGTGCACCTTTCCTGCGGCAACAGAGCCAAAAAGCAGGACAAGCTGCAACCCGTTATCCTGGAACAGAGGGGTAAGCCGCTCTCTTATTTCATCGACAGATAGGATTTTAACTGATTCAATCATAATCTATTTTTTCATACTCCGGCTGCAAAAACACTCTTTATCGATATGCCTTCTCTTCAACTCCAGGAACATCATATTCTCCAGCAATCCGCTTTTTTTACCATCAGGCTTGAAACCGAATCAGCTATTTCCACAAAGGGACTATCTTTATCATGCCGTCTATATGCTCCCATATCTTTTGAGCTCCGCTTTTATTTCTCTACTTACCAGCTCCGCCAGATCCAAGACGAGCATGGTTAAACCCACTCCTGGATAGAATGGTCAAATCTAAATAGAAATTCCCGGTTAAACATCTTTTTAATCTTTCCAGGCATATACATGATTATTTTATCAAAAATATATAAGGGATAATCATAAAAGCTCGATCTTTCAGTCATTGAATCAACCTCTTCAAAATATGCCTCCAGATTTTCTGATATTTGTCCCCTATGGATTTTAAAACCACCAATGTAGGCCTCTACAATAGCTAAGTCTGTTATATGAGAGAATTCCTTCCAGATATAATAATCACCGGCATACTTCATTCTTGCCAAATTTTTATAATTGACGTGTTTATTTAGATCGGCACTCCAGAATGTTGATTCTTGCTGAACAAAGTGTAATCTCTTACCATAAAAACCGATATCAAAAAATCTCTTCCTGTACTTAAATGGAAGTAACGCAGTAACTACATATGATCTTTCATTGTAAATTATGTTTAATCCGGTAAGCCATCTTACCTTCTTGGTATCAAAAATGTCACAAACAATGTCAAGGGCATGTTTATTATAATAATCGCCGGCATTTATATAACCAACTATGTCTCCGGTTGCATGTTCAAGCCCTTTTGCCAAGGCGTCATATATCCCTGAATCGGGTTTTGAAAATATTTTTATCGAATTATTGTTGTAGGATTCGATTATTGAGATAGTTTGATCCGTGGAATTTCCATCACAAATTACATATTCAAGCTCAACCCTCTTAGATAGAACCGCAGACTGATAAATAACAGATTCGACAGTTTCTCTTATATATCTTTCTGCATTCCTGCAAGGAGTTATTATGGATATTTTTTTCACGCGCTATTCACCTTTTTATTCATAACTATTCGATAAAAATTCTTTTCTGTCAGATGGAATAAATAGTAAATCCATCTGCCAAAACGCTCTATCGTTAGGACGGTGTATCGGGTCGCAGAGGTCTATACAGCGAAAACCCAATGACTCCATATAGCTACACATTTCATGAAATCTCAGACTTTTCGAGGTCAGTTTAAAATTATACGCTTCAACAACTATCAGTGCTGTTTTTTTCAGGGTTTCCTTGGCCCCCTCAAAAATAGGCACTTCAAAACCGTGAGTGTCCAGCTTGAGGAGGAAAGGGGGCGTGAGGCTTCGCTCTTTTACTAAGGAATCGATCATCACCATCGGTACTTCGATACAGTTTTTCTCAAGGGGGGTATGCGATGCAAGCCCACCAAACGGATCGCCTGCATCGAAGTAAACAGTGCCATTATAGTCTCCAGCGGCAGAGACAATATAGTCAATATTTTTATATTTTGACCTTATTTTTTCCAGCACCTTTTCATGGCCGTCTTGCGCTTCGATCAGGAAGTAATAGGCGTCTGGGAAAAACTTTCGTACCATCAATGCCCAGCGGCCATCTGATGCCCCAACATCAATGACCGTCCTGATCTTAATATCTCTCTGACTGCATCTTTCGAGGGCCGCCAGCATTGATACCTCGGCTCTGACCAACCCAAAGATACCGGTGAGCTTTACCGAAAGCCCACGTATCTTATCATATAAAATCTGCGCCATTAATTATCTCCTGCTCTATAAAGCATCATAAGATTTAACGTACCCACATCCTGTCATTCCCGAAGAGATTCTTTTTCCCCGATTAACACATCGGGGATGACAAACAGTTTTGCAAGAACCCCTTTGATTAATCTTTGCCTTCATCCACTATCTGTTGAATAATTTCTTTTAGTTGTTCGTTGAACTGTTTCTGCCCCCACCTTGACGCCCTATGTTTACCTTTTTTAATAAGTTCGGCACACAACTCGTCATCAGTCCATAAACGCCTGATACACCCGGCTATTTCATCAATTGATCCCGGATTAAAGAGCAATGCCGCATCACCGACCTGCTCTGGAATTCCATAAATGCCAGAGATGGCTACAGGACAGCCGACCACAAATGCTTCCAAAGGAGGAATGTTCGTCGGACCAAAAAATGTCGGCATCACCAGCGCGCGGGCGCGTCTATAAAGCTCAGGCATATCTTCATCAGGAACATATCCTAAAAAAAGGACATGGTTTTCTATTTTTAATTCCTTCACAAGTTTTTTCGCTGAATCATAACCGTTTTTTTTCGAACCTGCTAAAACCAATTTTAGGTCTTGAATGACAGGTATTGACCTGCCGACTGCACTAATCAATCCTTTATGGTTTTTATGCTCCCAAAACTGCGCCGGATAAAATATGAACTTCTTCGGCAGATTATACCGCAAGTCAAAATCATTCGAAACTTTATGAGAATGGATATAGCCTGGAGCAATATAAGGAAGCAAAAAAATCCTCGACTCCTCCAAACCATAAGATTCCATTACCTGTTGTTTTCCAACCTTTGAATCGACCAATACACCTTTTGCCCATTTGCAAATATTTTTATGATGCTTCTCCCTGCGCTCGAATTCCCCTTTTGCAGACACTTCTGGAAATCTCCGTTCATAGCGATGCATAAGGTCGTAGATGGAAACCAAGGCAGGAACAGGGGCTTGATAACTCCATGCATCTATGGATGGAAATATCCATAGATCGCACTTTTCGCGTAGAAGGGTCTTTGCGATGGGATGGAAATATGGACATATTTGCCTCCATACGCCCTTTGGCAAACCAAGAAGTCTCCATGCATAACCCAGTGCTCCCCCCAAAAAACCACTTTGAGCAAAAACTGTCTTAAGATCGTAAGCCTCAAAATACTTTACCCATAACCCTGACGTATATACAACTACAACGGAAAATTTATCTTTAGGCAAAGCCGAGACCGCATTGAGCATTACTTGATTATATTGAAACATTCCACCAGAAAAGGGTTCTGATTCAATGAATAAACCAATCTTTTTCATCCTCTCACCACAAAACTAACGCCCCATGTATCAAATCCAGGTTCTTTGCCGCTCATCCACTCTTCGCAACGAATCAACTCCAAACCTTCAAGTTTCAACATCCTCCCTATCTCCGGCTTGAACAGGTACCTCATTCGGTGGCTCTCTTTAATCTCGTCCACTCTATCGCTTGCTTTATCTCTTATAAAAACATGGTAATTCACATCCACTATATTCTCGTTCGGATGCATTACCGGCTCTGCAATGCGTGTAACAAATATATCTTCATCTTCCAACCGTTTTGCCCTTACTGTCGGCCTATCTGTTAAGACAGCAGGCCCGTACCAGCAATCAAATATGAAGATACCATCTTTTTTTAGATGGACTTTTGCCGTCTCAAAGGCCGCATTCAGGTCTTCATTCGTTGTCTGGTAGCTCATTACATGGAATAGGGAGATGACGACATCAAAGGTCTTATTAAGTCGAACATTACGGACATCGCCTTGAGCAAGCCGGAGAGTTGAGGGTTGAGGGTTGAGGGTTGAGAGTTGAGAGCTTGCAATGGCGAGCATCTCTTCCGACTGGTCGACACCTACAACGGAATACCCCTTTTCAGCCAGTAAGAAATCGTGTCTGCCTGTGCCGCAGCCGAGGTCAAGGATGCTTGTTGCCCCCGGAGAATATTTCTGTATAAGGCCATGCACATACTCTACCTCACCGGCATAGTCTTTGTCTTTGTAAAGCAGGTTGTAATATGATGAATATTTGCCGAAAACAGTCATGTTTAAAACCCCTTAAATTAGAGGATTAGAGGATTGGAGGATTGGCAGGCTAACCCTCTAACCTTCTAACCTTCTAACCTTCTAACCTTCTAACCTTCTAACCTTCTAACCTTCTAACCTTCTAACCCTCTAACCTTCTAACCCTCTAACCTTCTAACCTTCTAACCCTCTAACCCTCTATCCCTTATCCTTCATCATTCTCTTCACTTCCTCCGCCACCTTCTCCATCTGCGCTTCAGTCAGCGCCATTCCACTTGGAATATAGAAGCCTCTTCTTGCAATCCGCTCAGCAACAGGATACGTCTCTCCCGTATACAGCCCCATTTTATGAAACACCGGCTGCTCATGCATAGGCCAGAAAAATGGTCTTGTGCCAATCTTATGCTCTCCGAGCCGTCGCATCGCCTCATCCGCGTCAAACAGTATATCATCTTTCAATACCAAACCATAAACCCAATAAATATTGTCCGCATACTCGGTTTTCTCAATCGGCAACTCTATACCTTCTACGTTCCTCAGCAGTTCCGTATATCTCCTTCCCATCCGACGCTTACGTGTAACAAATTCATCCAGCCGCTCCAACTGCGCCAGTCCCAAGGCTGCCTGGAGATTTGTCATTCGGAAGTTCCATCCGAGCTCCTCATGGACAAAACGTTTCTTCGGCTGAAAGCAGAGGTTTCGCAGACTCCGGCATTTCTCCGCAAGTTCAGGGTCATCGGTCACAATCATTCCCCCCTCGCCGGTGGTTATATGCTTGTTGGGATAAAAACTGAACGTGCTTATTTCGCCAAAGCTCCCGCAGGGTCTTCCTTTATATGTTTGCCCGTGCATCTCCGCAGCATCTTCAATGATCTTAAGCCCATATTTTTTGGCAATCTCGATAACCGGGTCCATATCCACAGGCAGGCCGTAGATATGCACCACCATTATTGCCTTTAGTTTTTTATTGTTTCTTTCCTCGACCTCAGCCTTAACCTTGGCCTTAAGCTTTTCCACATCCATGTTCCATGTAACAGGATCACTGTCTACAAGTACAGGAACGCCGCCAGCCCGCACAACAGAGGCAGCACAGGAGATGATTGTAAAGGTCGGCATTATAACTTCATCGCCCGGCCCAATACCCAAGGCAACCGCCGCCGCATCAAGGGCAACAGAGCCGTTGGCAACGGCTATCCCATATTTTCGCCCGACCTTAGCCGCAAACTGTTCCTCAAACTGCCTGACAAACGGCCCCTCCGAGGATATCCAGCCGGTGTCGATGCACTCCATCAAATATTTCTTTTCGTTGCCGTTGAGAAGCGGTTCGTTGACGGGAATGGCATTAGAAGGTTGGATGATTAGAGGATTAGAAGATTGGTTTTTATTTTCCACTTGAATTCCTCATTTTTAATCCTCTTTTTTTGCTAATCTGCCAATCAGCTAATCTTCTCTTTTCAGAGGATTGGAGGGTTAGAGGATTGGAAGTTTGGCCCTGAACTTCATTAAAAGATTGTTTTTTATTTTTCACTTTGGTCCCTCAATTTTGCTCCTCTTTTTTTCTAACCTTCTAACCTTCTAATCTTCTTTTTTGCTTCGCAACTTTGAAATGAAGCTATTTATCATTTTGGACAAGACTTCTATATCATCAAATAATTGTTCAGGAACTTTTAAATATCCCAACTCAGAACATATTAATAAGACAGCCTCGGTTTCAGCTAATGAAGCATTCGCAATATTCAGGAAATGGGTGAAATCTCTTGCAGTTCTTCTGCTTTTCCCTTCTGCGATATTCAGGGCAACAGAAACTGTCGCTCTTTTTAATTGCTGTTTCAGGTTATATTCTTCGGATTTTGGCAAAATATCTGCTTGTTCATAAACCTTCTTAATCAAATCTATACTCTTTTGCCAAACCACTAAATCACGGAATAAATTTCTCGCCATCACGCCCTCTAACCTACTAATCCTCCAACCCTCTAATCATCTAACCTTCCAATCTTCTATCTTTTAGAACCTCGTCTTATCCGCATCTCCCGCAAACGGCCCCTGCTTTACCTCTATCATCTCAGTATCCTCCAGCATCTCAAACCCGTGGCCCCCTGATGCAAGTAAAATCACATCACCAGTCTGAACGGTTATCGTATCAATCGGCTTCCTATCATCATCAAAAAAGTCTATCTTGACCTTACCCTTTTTAATAAACAACACCTCCTGCGTATAATAAACCTCTCTCTGCACCTTATTATGGATATGAGGCTGTATCTTATATCCTGCAGGCCGGTTCATATATGCAAGCTGCTGGGAAAAGTCATTGGGGGTAAAGAATTCAATACCGTCCTTTCTATAATCAGAGCGGATAATTATTGCAAGGAGTTTATTTTCGTGAACGATCCTATCGACAGCCTCTATCATATCTTTTCTCCTCTCTCATTTGCCTTCAAGCAACCATTTCCACAAGGGCAGATAATGTATTTCTTTTCCGCTGGACGCTTCCTTTGCTTCATGGTCCCAGGTTATTATCGCCAGATTATCACACCCTGTCTCGTGAGCTGCCTTGACAAGGGCGCTTACCTCTCTCTTTTTCGTCTTATAATCATCAATGCCGTAACATACCTGGAGTAACTGACTTATCTTCAACCCTTCCTTGACGGCAAAGTCCACCTCTTTGCCGTCCCCGGTCTTGTAATAATAAAATTCCCTTTCCCTTCTCAGGAGTTCTATCGCAGCCACGTTCTCAATCAATCTCCCTGTGTCAGGGGTCGTCTTGAACTTGACCGCATTTATCACGCCCGTATCAAAGGCATAGACCTTCCTGGGGCTTCTTATCTGCTCCTTGACCTTATGGGAAAACCTTTCTATGTTGAATATCATGAATACCTCGTTGAGGTAATCGGTATAGTTTTCTACCGTATGCACGCTTTTAAAGTCAAGGGCATTCTTGAGCCTTGTATATGAAAACTCATTTGAATGGTTTGTTATCAGATAAAGCCCAAGGTCATAGAGTTTCCTTGCATACCGCACATTGTACCTCTTAACAATGTCCTTGAAAAGGATGCTTTCAAACAGGGTTGCGATGTAGCTCTTAGGGTCAATCTCCTTAAACAGAACTTCAGGGTATCCTCCTGTGTTCATATACTCGTTCAGCAGGTTAAGGAGGGTGCCCTGACGCTCCTTCATATCAAGGGTCTCATCTATGACAAAATCCCTCGCATTCAGAAATTCGGAAAAAGAAAAGGTCAATATCTGGAACTGCTGATGGCGGCCGGTCAGGTGGGTGGCAAGCTCCCTGCTCAGGAGTCGTGAGTTTGAGCCGGTGATTACGAGATTGAAGCCCTTGCGGTTAAGCCTGTTTACAAAGAGCTCCCAATTATGGAGGTTCTGTATCTCATCAAAGAGAACATATTTCGTCTCTCCATACACCTGTCTTATTGCCTTCAGGAGGTCGTCATAGTCGGAGATGCCGAGTAGCCTCTCATCATCAAAGTTCAGGTATGCAAAATCGAGCCCCTTAAGCATCTGTATTGCAAAAACAGACTTGCCCGCCCTCCTCGGCCCGACTATAACCTTGATAAGGTTATTCTTCATGCTCTTCCTGGCATTCTGCAGGCCTTCTCGCTCAACATACCGTGTCTTCAGGAATTCGTCCCGCTCCGCTTTATGACCCAGAATTATATCTTTCATCTTGTCCCTGCCAATAAATCCATCCAACTGCATAAAAACTTACTATTTTGTGCAGTACGTCTAATTACATGCATAAACGATATGACTTACAAGAAAATTGTCAAATTTTAGAACTTTCACATCTTCCGTTTTCTGATGTCTTAACACCTCTTGAGTGTAAAAGACCTCTCTGTGTACCTTGTTATGGATATGAGGCTGTATCTTATACCCTGTTGGGCGGTTCATATAGGCAAGCTGCTGGGAAAAATCATTGGGGGTAAAAAATTCTATGCCTTCCTTTCTATAATCCGAGCGGATGATTATTGCAAGAAGTTTATTTTCGTGAACAACCCTTTCAACAGCCTCTCTCATATCATTTCTCCTCTCTCATTTGTCTTCAAGCAGCCATTTCCACAAGGGCAGATAATGTATTTCTTTTCCGCTGGACGTGTCCCTTGCTTTCCTTTCTTTGCTTAAAGGGTTTATGCCCTATAGGGTAAAGGTCAGGGTGAGTTACTTTCATGTCCTTTTGATCTCCACAAATTACCATATCGTCGAAAGCTCTTTGATATTGCATAACAGACCGTCACAGGTAACAAGAAAGCCTTTATAGTGAAGAGTGGTGGCGGCGATCAAGCGGTCTGCCGGATCATGATGAACAAATGCCTTGTGAAATGATGACATATAGGCGATCTCAGGAGTGATAGGCATCACCTTGATCTTTCTTGCAGATAGGGCCAGATTGATGAAAGAAACTGTATCCGTTCCAGGATCAAGTCGTCCCTTTTTTATAAGCATTGAGATTTCCCACAAAGAGATATCGCTGCAGGCAAGTATGCCCTGTTTCTCACCATTTTCAACTGCCCGTAACGCCTTACTGCTGAGCTTATCAGGGGCTAAGGCATCGAAGATCAGTACACAGGTATCGAGAACGATCATTTCTCTGCCTCCCATACCTCGCCGATCGGCAAGATAACATCGCCCACATGGCTCTTCTTGCGCAGGGCCTTTAGTTGTTTTCTGGCAGCCTCACGAATATCCTGACTCGGCAGGATGCGGGCAATTGCTTTGCCGTGCGATGTAACTATCAACTCTTCTCCTGTTTGAACCTGTACCAGATAGGCAGGCAGATGACTGCGTAGTTCAGTTACATTTACTTCGCGCATAAGTTCTCCTTTTTATGAAAATGTACATACAAAGCGTACATTAACAGTTTGCGTATGTCAAGATATAAGAGGTTTATCTTCGTGAATAACCCTCAATATATAGAGTCTTCAGAAATTCGTCCCGCTCCGCTTTGTGGCCCAAAACGCTAATCGGGGACCGCTAATCGGGGACGGGTTCATATTTTTAGTTTCCTCCCAGCTTTTTTGACTTCAAACCTACGCTCCAAAGCCTTTTCCA